>Ga0272449_1003476_pt1 | contig 13516 bp, 11 predicted proteins | sample YNPCB0241_FD_198679 | JGI IMG/M metagenome (GOLD analysis project Ga0272449, IMG submission 198679) | Hot spring sediment microbial communities from Yellowstone National Park, WY, United States - YNP-CB-024-1 | ecosystem: Environmental > Aquatic > Thermal springs > Hot (42-90C) > Sediment...
GGATTGATTCTCTTAAACAAAATTATGGCTTGTTACTTATAACAGCATCTGGGGCTACTGTATTAATTTTTTGGGGAGTTTTATATACTTTTGCAATGAGTTATACACATAGGTATTTACAAGCACTCCTATATAGGTATGAAAAGGAATATAAAAAGGAATTGGGATTGCTTAATTTTCCACATTGGAATAGTAGAGAAAAATTTAGAGATTTCTCTTTTAAAGATATTATTTGGTTGGAAATTGCTCCTTCAAATTATAAGGCACATCTTTTTGCGTTTGCATTGGCATTACTATTTATATGGATGGTGACTTTGATTTTAATAACTCTTATACCTTGGATTATTTTGCTAATATACTTGATATTTTGTATATTCAATATTTTTTGGATAATTAATTTTCACTATATTAATCAATTATGGAAGAAGTTGGACCCATAATAAAAAGATTGTTTTACATTTTTGCTTTTCAAAGAAAGATATTAATTTAGAATTAAGCCTGCAATCTTGCTCAGTTTATTATAAATTTAAAACTGCTTTTAAATTACGAGCAATTTTTTTATGCTTTTTTTCTCGTTTGATTCTATAATAGCTGATTTTCTTAATCTTCTTTTTCTTTTAGATGATTTTTTAGAGAGAAGGTGACTTTTATAAGCATGATAATGTTTAATTTTACCTGTTCCTGTTATTTTAAATCTTTTTGCTACACCTCTTTTAGTTTTTAATTTATTTTTCATTTTTTTCTCCTTTTGAAATATTTTTTGGTATTCCAGGGGCAAAAGATAATGTTATAATTCTGCCATCTAATTTAGGTTCATTTTCAAGGGTTGCGATATCTGAAAGGTCATTTTTTAATTTTTCAGCAAGATTTAAACCTATTTCAGAATGAACTATTTCTCTACCTTTGAACATAATTATAACTTTTACTTTATCCTTATCCTGTAAGAATTCTCTGATATGTTTTAATTTTACTTGGTAATCGTGTTCACCTATTCTTGGGGTCATTCTTATTTCTTTAACAACAGTTGTGCTTTGGTGTTTTTTACTTTCTTTTAATTTTTTTTCAAGTTCGTATTTAAATTTACCGAACTGAATAATTTTACAGACAGGCGGGTTAGCATTAGGAGAGATTTCAACTAAGTCTAAGCCTAAATTTTTTGATTCTTGTAGTGCGTCTCTTAATTGCATAATTTTGTTAGAGCCGTCCGGGAATATTACCCGAACCTGTGGTGCTCTTATCATTTCATTTACCCTATAAAAGGGTAGATTGGAATGTTGACCTTTTTTAATTTTTTTTATAATCTCACCTCGCTTTTTTAATTTTTTTCTTCTATTTGTTTTTTAATAAAATTTATTGCCTCAACTAATTTAAATTTCCCGATTTCGCCCTTTTTATCTCTTATAGAAATTTCACGATTCTCCATCTCCTTTTTTCCAATTATAAAAATATAAGGTATCTTATTCATAATTGCATCACGAATTTTATTATTAATTTTTTCACTTTTAAAGTTAGTTTCAACTCTTATAAAATTTTCTTTTAGGATTTTAACAATTTCGTTGGCATATGGAATTTGTTCATCTGAAATTGTTAATAAACTAACTTGAATAGGAGCGAGCCAAACAGGGAATGAGCCTTTATAATGTTCAATTAATATTCCGAGGAATCTTTCAAAAGAGCCTAAAACAGCTCTATGAATCATTACAGGTCTATGTTCTTTTCCATCTTCACCGATATAAGTTACATTAAATCTTTCTGGCAGAACGAAATCTACTTGAATAGTAGGACCTTGTCTTGGTCTATTTAAGGCGTCAATTAATTGGATATCAATTTTAGGTCCGTAAAAGACACCTGCACCTTCATCAATATCATAATTTACTTTTTTATTTTCAAGAGCCTTTTTAAGCGAATTAGTTGCTTTTTCCCATATTATTTCGTTTCCAGCATATTTTTCAGGTCTTGTGCTTAACATAACTTTATATTTATCAAGTTTAAAAGATTTTAGCATAAAGAAGACGAGTTCAAGGACGCCTTCAATTTCTGATTGTAATTGTTCCTCTGTGCAAAATATATGAGCATCATCTTGGGTAAAGCCTCTAACTCTTAAAAGGCCATGCAAAACTCCCGAGCGTTCGTATCTATATACGGTTCCCAATTCAGCCCATCTTAATGGTAGTTCTCTATAACTTCTTATTCTGCTTTTAAATATAAGTATATGACCTGGACAATTCATAGGTTTGATAATATATTCCTGTTCATCAATTTTCATAGGTGAGTAAATATTTTCTCTGTAATTTTCCCAATGTCCTGAAGTTTTCCACAAATCAATTTTAGCTATATGAGGGGTATAAACAAATTGATAATTGCGTTTAATATGTTCTTTTTTCCAGAAATCTTCAATAGTCATTCTTATAGCGGCGCCATTTGGGTGCCAGAATACAAGTCCAGGTCCTGCCTGTTCCTGAATAGAGAATAATTGTAGGGCTGTTCCGAGTTTGCGGTGGTCTCTTTCTTCTGCTTCTTTTAAATATTCTAAATATTCATTAAGTTTTTCATCTGTATCCCAAGCAGTTCCATAGATACGCTGAAGCATTTTGTTCTTTTCGCTACCTCGCCAGTATGCTCCGGCAATTGAAAGAAGTTTAAATGCTTTTAATTTTCCTGTTGACCTTATATGGGGTCCTCGGCATAAATCTACAAATTCACCTTGCCTGTAAATTGATACAATTTTATCTCCTATTTCTTCTAATATTTCTAATTTATAAATTTCATCCTTTTCTTTAAAAATTTTTATAGCCTCTTCTTTACTTATTTCTTCTCTTACAATTGGTATATCCTCTTTTATAATTCTTTTCATTTCTTCGGTTATAGATGTTAAATCTTTTTCTTCAAAAGGTTTTGGAACATCAAAATCATAATAGAATCCGTCTTCAATTGCTGGTCCGATTGCAATTTTTGCATCAGGGAATAATCTTTTAACAGCCTGTGCCATTATATGAGATGCTGAATGTCTATAAACTTCCTTTGCTAAATCTGAGTTAAAGTCAAGGAATTCAATCTTTTCATTTTCTGAGATTTTATAATTCCAGTCTAATAAAGAATTTTCATTTTTAGCAATTATTATATTATTTTTATTAGGCAATGAAATTATTTCAAAGACATCAGCAACAGTAGAATTACTTTGAACTTCTAAATTTTTATTTAAGTTAACAATAAATATTTTCATTCTTAAAAAATAAAATTTTTGGGCGGTAGTGGAGTTGAACCACTGACCTCTTGCGTGTCGAGCAAGCGCTCTAACCGGGCTGAGCTAACCGCCCAATTGAATTAAAATATACAATAATAAATTTTTTTGTCAACAATTTTTTATTCATACCTTAAAGCTTCAACAGGATTTAATTTTGAAGCTTTATAGGCTGGATAAAGTCCAAAACTGAGTCCAACTAAAAACGAAAAGATTGTTGAAATTAATATTGAAAAGAAAGAAATTTTTACATTCCAATTTGCCAAATTTGAGAATGCATAAACAATGATTCCACCGGTTGTTATTCCTAAAATTCCTCCAGATAATGTTAGTATAATTGATTCTATTAAAAATTGAATCATTATATCTTTATTACTTGCGCCTATTGCCTTTCTTATACCGATTTCTTTTGTTCTTTCTGTTACAGAGACCAGCATTATATTCATTATTCCTATACCACCAACAATTAATGATATACTTGCAATTATTCCAAGTAAAGTTGTAACAGTTTTAATAGTTTGGGACATAGCTTCTTGTATTTCAGCTAAATTTCTTATTTCAAATAATTCTTGGCCTACATCATTTTTTATTTTGCGCAATTTTAAAATTAACTCTTTTATTTTTTTCTGGCTTATTTCAATTAAATCTTCACTTTTAACACTCACATCAATAAAATTTAAATAATCCTGTCCTAAGACTCTAAACATAGCGGTTGTATAAGGAATTACGACTCTATCGTCTTGGTCTTGCCAGCCTGTTGTTCCTTTAATAGGTAAAACACCTATGACTTTAAAATTGATTTTATTAATTTTCAATATCTCACCTACTGGGTTAGAATTATTAAAAAGAAATTTAACAATAGTATAACCTACTAAACAAACTTTTGCTCTTCTTTTTACTTCATATTCTGTAAAGAACCTTCCTGCTATAGGGGTTGCATTTCTCATTTTTTCGTAATTTACTCCAACGCCTTCAAGTCTTGTATTCCAATTTTTATTACCATAAATAACTGTTGCTTTTCCTAATACACTTGGGCAGACCATTTTAACTTCTGGAAATTTTTCAATTTCAGAAACATCATTTAAATTAAATTTTATTAATGAGCTTGGGTCTAAAGCCAGTCCTTGTCTTTGAAATCTACCAGGTCTTATTGTTAATAAATTTACGCCAAGAGATGAAAATTGCTTATAAATTGATTCTTTTGCACCTTCACCTAATGCTAACATCGCAATTACTGATGCCACACCTATTAAAATTCCTAAAACCGAAAGGATAGAGCGTAATTTATGTGATAAAATTGCTTTAAAAGATTGTATTAAGTAATCAGCTAAATATAATAATTTTGTTTGTTTTTCAATTTTCTTTTCGTTATTTAAGATAATTTTTTCTTTTTTAGAAGGCACTTTATTTTTTTCATCTACAATTCTGCCGTCTCTAATAAAAATGATTCTTTCTGTTTCATTTGCAATTTCATTCTCATGAGTTACAATAATAATTGTTTTTCCCATTTTATTTAAATTTTTTAAAATTTTCATTATTTCATTTTTATTTTTAGTATCAAGATTACCTGTTGGTTCATCGGCAAGTATTATTAGAGGGTCATTTATTAAAGCACGGGCTATTGCAACTCTTTGTTGTTCACCGCCAGACAATTCGGTTGGCTTATGATGAGATTTATTTGCAAGTCCAACTAATTCTAATTTTTCATAAACTATTTTAGAATTATTTTTTATTTTTTCATTGCTATATATTAAAGGTAATTCAACATTTTCAAAAATTGATAATCCTGGTAGTAAATGGAATTGTTGAAATATGAAACCAAAAATTTTATTTCGTAAAAATGCGAGTTGTTTATCATTTAAATTATTTATGCTTTTTCCTTGTAAAAGGTATAAACCTGAATCAGGTTTATCAAGAAGTCCTATAATATGAAGCAATGTTGATTTACCCGAACCGGATGGTCCCATAATTGATAGAAATTCACCAGTATTTATTTTAATTGATAAATTATTTAGAGCTTTAAAATCAACTGAGCCTAATTTGTATACTTTAGTTATATTTTTAATTTCTATCATTTTATTGCATTCTACGACGAGGCGGTGTCATCATAAAAGGATTAGTTTTTTCAATTTTTCCCTCATTAAAAATAGAAAAGTTGTTCTTCTTTAATATTATAATATCATTTATATCCAGTCCTGAAATTACTTCAACATTTTTTTCATCTGAGATACCTATTTTTATTTGCTTTTTAAGAATTTGATTTTTATTTTTTTTATCCTCTACAAAAACATAGACACCTGATGGAGTTTTAATTAAAACTTCAAGCGGAATTACTAAAATGTTAGTTTTATAAGTTTCAATTATATCAATATTAGCACTCATACCGGAGCGAAAGAAAGGAGAAACTACTTTAGGTAATATATCAACTTTATACATTGTTACATTATTACGGATTTCAGATTCATAAGAAATATGAGAAACATTTCCCAGAATTTGATTATCCGGGTAGGCATCAAGTGTGATTATAGCTTTTTGTCCAATTTTAATTTTACCAATGTCTGTTTCATCAATATAGGCTTTTATAATTAGAATATCTGAAATAACAAACAAAGTTTCATTTGCTGAAACAGTTTGTCCAATTTCAATATTTTTTACAATTATTTCTCCGTTTATTGGAGCAACTATAGGAATAGGTTTATAGATTTCTTCCCAGAAATCAATTTTTTCTTTTGAAGCTTTTACTGCATCTAAAATTGTTGCCCTGTCAAGTGAACTCATTAAAGCTAAAACTTGTCCGCTTTTAATTTTATCGCCTTCTTTAAAAAATATTTTTTCAATTCTACCTGCAATTGTTGGTTTAATTTCAAGCCTATTCCTTGGTTGAACTATTCCTGTTGCATTTATATATGATTTTATTACACCATATTGGGGTTTTAACCGAATAATAGTTTCTGTATTTTTATTTCTTTTAACAATTTTGAGAGTAAAATAAATTCCTATAACTAAAAAAATAATTATAAATAATAAAAATTTTTTAAATTTCATCTAAAGTTACTCCTTTAATATAATCCCAGTAAGCTTCGGCTTTTAAAGCATTTATTAAAGATTCTAAATAAGAATTTTGAATATTTATATTTTCATTTTCTATTATTAACCAATTATCAAATGATAAAATTCCAGTTGAATATTGTATAAAAGCTATTTTTGCCCTTGTCTGAGCAGCTTCTAAAAAATTTTTTTGAACTTTTATATTTTCTATTGAATTTTGATAATTAATCCAATAATTTTTTGCATTTAAAATAAGTTCATATTTTTTATCTCTTTCTTCGGCTTCAAATTTTAATAAGTAATATTTAGCTTTATAAATTTCTGCTACTCTTGCTCCGGATTCAAATAATGGCAATGAAATAGAAAAACCAAATGAAATATTTTTATTTACAGGTGAATTTTCTGCAAAATTTCTTCCCCAACTAAAATTAAAATAAATACTTGGAAAGAAACTTGCTTTTGCTGATTTTAAATTTAATTCGGCTAATTCTTTTGAAAGTATTTTCATTCTTAATTCAAAATTGTTATCTATTATTTCCTCATATTCAGGTTCTTTTATCATAATTTCATTAATATTTGTTATATCAATTTTATCGTCAATTTCATATTCGTTTAAATTATCCACTCCAATTTCTTTTAAAATTTTTAATTTTGCTAATTCTACAGAACGTTCTATTTGTTTTAATTCAGTTTTTATTTTTTCTAAATTTGCTTCCATAGTTAAAAGTGAACCTTTGTGCTCTCTACCATTTTTATATCTAATTTTAACTGCTTCTAAATTAATTTCATTTCGTTTGGCTATTTCCTCTGTTATTTTTAGAAGGTTTTTTGCTCTTAAATATTCTATATAGGCTAATCTTAAATTCAGTCTAACAGTTGCTGAAATTAATCTATAATTATATTTTGCAATTTCTAAATTTTTTTTTGATTTTTTATAATCATATAAAGTTTTAAGTCCATCAAACAATAATTGGTTTAAAGATATATCAAAAGAATAATTTTTTGCAAAATCGGCTGAATTTTGCTTTAAAAATTTCAACTGAAACCCGCTTTCTATTTTTGGGAAAAATTTACTAAGATAAATGTAATTTTCGGAATTTATTGCTTTTATTTCATATAAGGATGCAAGAATTTTTTGGTTGTTCTCATTTGCCATTTTTAATAAATCAATCCATTTTAATAGTTTTTTCTCAGAATATACTTTAGATGCTAAAAAAAATATTATAGCTAAAAATAAAAATTTTTTCATCTTTATTATTTAGACAAATAAATTTCTAAAAGGTTAAATATTATAAATTCATTTCAAAAATAAATCTTGAAATTTTAGCAGGCGAAGATGTTAAAAGATATAAATATCTTTCGGCTCTTGTTACAGCAACAAACATAAGTCTTCGTTCTTCTTCTATATTTTCAATTTTATCAAGACTCAATCTATGTGGAAAGATTCCTTCTTCTAAGTCTGTAATAAATACTACTTTAAATTGTAATCCTTTGGCACTGTGAGCAGTTAGGAGTTTAACAGAATTTTCACTATCTTTTAAAAAATCCGAATTCTGCTGAAGCATAATATAATCAAGAAAATCTTTTATATTATCCCTGTTATAATCATTAACAAAATTTTGAGCGAAATTTAAAAATTCTTTTATGTTTAAGTAGATACTTAAATCTTTTAATCTCTTGCTTTTTTCAATTAATTTATCAATTTTGTAAAATTCAAAAATATTTTTTAAAAAATTTATCACAGAACTTTCTTTTAATTCCAGAATTTTTTCAATATTTTTAATTCTTGTTTTTCTTATTGCTCTCGGTAATTCCTTACAAATTTTTAAATTATCAATTAAATCAGTTAAGTTTTGGGATTTTTCTACTATTTCATTTATAATTTTTATATTTTTGCTGGAAACAATTTTTTTAGGAAAATTTAAACTTGACACGACTAAATCTGTTTCTAATTTAAAGTTTGATGCTATTTTTAAAATAGATATCAGTGAATTAATTTCTTCTCTAAAGAAGAATGGTTCAGAGAAGACGAGGTTATATGGAATTTTATAATTTGTAAAAAATCTTTCATATATTTGTGAAAGATAATTTAATCTAAATAGCACGGCGAAATCATTAAATGAGAAAAATTCATTTTTTATAAGATTTAAAATTTCTCTACAAATGAATAAAGCCTCTTCCTCTCTTGAATTAAAAATTTTAAAAATTATATTTCCCCTATCATTGTTTTTTGAAATAATATTTTTAGGAATTCTATCTCTGTTGTGTGATATAAGATTTGTTGCTTTTGTAATTATTTGGGAATTTGAACGGAAGTTTTCTTCAAGATAAATTATTTTTGAATTTGGGAAGTAATTTTGAAAATTTTTTATATATTTAGAAGAAGAACCTCTGAAGGCATATATAATTTGGTCATCATCGCCTGTCGCAAAAAGGTTATTATTATCCACTGCTAAAATTTTTATTAACTGAAATTGGGCTTCGTTTATGTCTTGAAATTCATCAATTAAAATATATTTGTAAAGATTTTGATATTTTTCCAAAATTTCAGGGTAAGTTTTAAATAACTGAACTGTATAAAAAATTAAATCGTCATAATCAAGTTTTGAATTCTTTTTTAATTCTGAAATGTATCTTTTATATACTTCAAGAATAAATTTACTTCTTTTGGATTTAGAAGAATCTTCTAAATCTTCGGGGGATAAAAGGTTTGCCTTGAAATTACTAATAGTTTTGTCAAGTTGAAAAGAGAGATTGCTATCAAATTTAAAATTAAAATCATAAAATAATTCATCAACTATTTTAGAAATTATCTTTATTCTACTTGCCTGAGAAATTATTTTATAATCTTGGTCAATTCCAAGAAGGTAAGATTCATTTCTTAAAATTGAATTGCAGAAATTATGAAAAGTTCCAATAAAAAGGTTAAAATAATTTTTCCCCACATAAATTTTAATTTTATTTTTCATTTCACTTGCAGCTTTGTTTGTGAAAGTTAAGGATAATATATTTTCTGGAGGAACATTTTTTTCTTTTAAAAGGAATGCAATTTTTCTTCCGAGCACAGTTGTTTTACCTGAGCCTGCAACCCCTAAAACAAGAATTCTTTTATCTTCTGAAAATATTGCTTCTTTTTGAGATGGCGTTAAACCAGAAAGATAATTCAATTCTTTTACTTCTGGAAAATATAAAATTTTTTTTCCATCAGTTAAAAGCATTAAATCTTTAATAAAAGACCGTGCATTTTGGTATCTTAATTCAGGTTCAAAATTTAAAGCCTTTTTTAAAATATAAACAAAAGAATCAGGAATATTTTTAAATTCAAAATTATAAGATTTTAGGAACGAGTAATAGTCATTTATATCTCTATTTGCGTAAGGGTGGAAGCCGTTAAGCATTTCGTATAATATTAAAGCAGTGCTAAATAAATCAGATTGAATTTGATATATTTTTTTAAAAGCCTCGGGTGCCATATAATTTAAAGTGCCTTTTATTTTAACATCTTTTTCCATATCTTCTTTTAAAATTGATATACCCAAATCCCCCAATTTAATTTCGTTGTTTTCTTTTACAAATATATTTTCCGGCTTTAAATCACGATGTAAAATATTTATTGAATGCAAATAGTCTAATGCCTCTAAAATTTGAATAGAAATGTTTATTGCATCAGTTGGAGAAATTTTTTCTTTTTTTAATTTTTCTCGCAAAGTTGGGCTTTCAATATATTCCATTACAATTACAGGAATATCTTCTATTATATCAAGTTGGAAGAATCTTACAATTGAAGGGTGATTGGCTTTTAACAAAAGTTTGGCTTCTTTTATAACATCTTCTTTTGAAATTAAATTTAATTTTGGAATTTTTAGAGCAACATTCTCGTTTAGGATTTTATCATTGGCAAGGTAGATATCACTAAAAGCTCCCCCGCCTATCCATTTTAATATTTTATATCTACCAAAATCACTTTTAAGCATTCTGAGGTATTTTCCTGTTATTAAATAATGTTAAATGAAAAAGTTCATTTTTAAATCTATAAAACTTGCCTTCTATTTTATCATTATACAATCTATATTCAGTTTCTGTATTTGTTTTTCTAAAATTTTCACCTCGCAAATTTGGAATTTCCCTTTTTATATCTTTTAAATTTTTGGGCTTCTCGTTTTCTAAATCAAATGCATCATATATATAACTTTTAAGCATTTTTTTATATATTTTTTGAACAATTGAATTATTATTTAAAATTTCTATTGAGATTAAATTATCATTATGTTCAACTATATAACCATTTTCACCTGAATAATTATAACTTTTAATATAATCTTCTGTGAAATTATCCATAAAGCGATTCAAATCTGTTAAGGAAGAAGTTTTGGAATAATAATTTAAAGATTTAGATTTATTGTCAATTTCTTTCCATATAATTTCTTGAGATTTATTATTTTTTGTTCGTGTGTAGTAAAGATTTAACAGTCTCAATTTAGTATAGGACAAATCATTTTGTGAATTAAAGATTCTATTAGAACCCTGCCATCTTCCTGCTTCAATGCATCTAACATCATATTTATCTTTTCTATTTGGTTCAACAGTAAAGGAATGGACAAACATTCTATTTTGTAAGCCTCCAACAAGTTGTTCGCCATCCATAACAAAAAAATTATATGGACTTCTATTTTCAATTTCAACTTTATCAATGTTTTGGCTATCCATTATTTTTATTGAGTACTTTTTTGAAAGCGCTTCATCCAAAGTAGTAAATTTATCATTTCTTTCACCAAGTTCAAATTCTAAATAAACAGGGGTTATAACTATATTTCTCAGAAAGAACTTATCACCTTTTTTTATATTTTCAATAATATTTAAGATATCCGAAATTATTTCAGGTTTTTTTTCTGTTTTAGTCATTTTATCACCTCCCGTTTTAAATTTTTATTTTAAGCTATAAATTTTTTGATTAAAGTCAATAATTTGGATAAAAATATTTTATAGAAAATAGGAGAAAGTTAGTTTTGTTTTTATGGGAGAATAATTATTTCAACTCTTCTATTTTTTGCTCTACCTTCTTCAGTTGAATTATCAGCAATTGGTTCATCTTCGCCCATACCTTTGTAAGAACCTTGATTTTCTTTTATGTAACCTCTTTCTATTAAATATTTCAAAACATTTTCAGCGCGTTTTTCGGATAATGCTTTATTATAATTTTTCCCACCAATGTTGTCTGTATGACCTTTAATGATTAATTTAAAATCTTTATAATTTTTTAAAGCCTTGCCAATATTGTCCAATTTTGTTTCTGCTTCTTTCGTAAGTTTATCACTATTATATTTAAAATAAACTTCGCCCATCTCAATAATAACACCATCATCAGTTTTTTTAATATTTAAATCTTTTTCCTGCTTTTTTATATCATTAATTATGTTATCTTTTAAGGTTTCTATGTTGGTTTTAATAGATTTAGTGTTATAATATCCTTTTAGATTTCCTTTATATTCAATTACTGTTCCTTCCGGGTATATAAAAGTTATATCATAAACATTTTCAATATAATGTGGCAAATTTTTTTCTATATTATACCAGAGGGTTGAATAAGAATATCCTATTATTTTGTTTGGAATATCATAATATTGGTGTTCAACAAAATGATTCATTATATAGCTAAAGGAAATTTTAGCAGTTGGGAATTTAAATTTTTCGTTATCAATATTTAAAAATTGGTAGCTAACATCAACTGGTATAGTAATAGGTGGATTAAATTCCATTATTTCAATACCTTTTTCCTGCCATATACTTCCTGGAGTTATTTCGTTTTCAGGGAAGACGGGTATATTTCTTATAGTTGGCATAAGATATCCCTGAGGCACTTCATAATTACCTTTTTTGTCCATATAGAAATTTAAATCATAAATTTCATTTAAATAATAGGGTGAATTTTCTTCTCGGGGTTTTTGATATGAATAATATTTACCAATTAAGTGAAATTTTTCGTTTGAAAATTCAATAGGAACGAGGTTGATTAAATCTCTTATTTCGCGTTCTCTTATTATTCTGCCATTTTTTATTATTGTTTGAATAGTATATTTATCTACTTCAAAATTTTCGTTAATATTAAAATTCCAAAAGAATTTATATTTATTAGTTTGTGAAATTAGTAAATCGGGAAGTAATATAAAAATTAAAAATAAAAAAATTTTTGTTTTCATTACATAATTTATCGGCAGGCAAAAGTTAAATAAGAATAATTAAATTTTAATTTGTTTTAAAATCAAGGTAAAGAGAGAAATTACCTTCCGAGGTTTTAAAAGGTATTTCTAAAATTTTTTCTGTTGCTTCGTTAAATTGTTTAACAAAGTGATTTTTACCTGTAACAACAATTGGTAGAGAGATTATTATTTTATATTTTTCAAGTTTTTCTTTTGCATTGCCTGCTATTATATTAGCAGTTTCACCCACGATATCCATAACATTCTCATCAATTTCAGTTATTTCTTTATTTATCATTTTAGAAACTATTTTAGATATAACTTCCTTTTTGAAAGATACCATAACCAGTCCTGTAACATCTCCACCAAGGGTTATTATTCCTGAAATATCGTTGGGAGGCATTTTCTCTCTTTCAACAAAAGAAGGATTTTCATATTCAGCATTTAGCATTAAAAAATTTTCACAAACATTTTTACAGGCTATTATAAATGGTAAATAATAATCTTTTTCCATTTTTAACTCCCTTATTTTAAAAATTTTTCAATTTTAGGTAATATATTTTTTGCTGAAACTGGTTTTATTACATAATCTGTTACTCCTGCTTTAATTGCTTCCATAACATTATACTTTGCAGCTTCGGAAGTTACCATTACAATTGGTGTATTTTTATAATTCGGCATATTTCTTGCAACTTTTAATAATTCAAGTCCATTTAATTTTGGCATATTCCAATCTAATAGTATTAAATCAATTTTATTATTCATTAATATATTAAGAGCTTCTGCACCATCAGCGGCTTCCATTATAGCATCTTCTTTTATGCCTTTCTCAGCTAAAATATTTTTTAACACATTTCTTATTATTCTTGAATCATCAACTACTAATATTTTCATTTTTTATTTCCTCCTACGTTTAAATTTTATATATTATTAAAAAAGAGGACATTAAAAATGAAAATATTAAATTTAAATATAATGATAAAGGAACAGAAGAACAGAGTTTTACCTGGGCTTCTAAGCCCCAAAAGGA
>Ga0272449_1003477_pt1 | contig 13516 bp, 8 predicted proteins | sample YNPCB0241_FD_198679 | JGI IMG/M metagenome (GOLD analysis project Ga0272449, IMG submission 198679) | Hot spring sediment microbial communities from Yellowstone National Park, WY, United States - YNP-CB-024-1 | ecosystem: Environmental > Aquatic > Thermal springs > Hot (42-90C) > Sediment...
GGTCTGAGAACGTACCCGAATGTATATGTAGGGAGGTAGCTATAGCAACACTATACAATATTAAAGATGTTAAAGATAGACTTAAAGAGAGGTTAGAGGCTGGGGTAAGGAAAAATAATTTAGAATGTAATGTTGAGGTGTACGACGTAAATGATGTCTTAGAAAACCTCCGCGGACTTAGAGAGGATGTAAAAAGCAAGTATAGAGAACTACTCCTAACAATAAACAAGATAATCGAGACAACATAGTAAGGTAATTCATCTAGCTAATTTAGAGGTATTAATAAGGAGGCGGTAAAGTGTATGTCACATAAGACTATTAGTAATGCCCTACATAGACATCAATTTAAATTCGTACTACTTAAAACCAATCACTATTACTAACCGGACATAATTACTAAGGAAAGTCTTAAGAGCTCTTACCACATTCCAGTAGGTAATGATTAGTAAATGATTAAAGTTAAAGTGTAAAATAGCTGTGGGATTTTCCCATTCCCACAACTTTATTTAGACACAGTCATTACCCTAGGTTTTACTCTAATTACGAATTCAGACTTCTTACCCCTCGGACTCACACCGGAATAGTAATTAAATATACCTCGACAGTTAGGGCATTCTAACCTCTCTACATCGTAAAACCTAAACTTCCAAGTCTTAAGAACCTTAAACTCACCGGCATAACTACAATATGGGCATTTCCTCATACAGAACCACCTTAATAAATCTTAGCGGTGATAATTAAAAAGTTTACCTTATAGGAGTATGTGACCCTTAATAAACTAATTTTAAATAATAAGTAAAGCTGTTATGGATCGAGTATTAAATGGTTATCAATTCTTAAGCTGAGTTCTAAGAGGTTGAGGTCATAGATCCTCACAACAAGAAAATTATGTGGAACTGTAACGCTGGTCTGAGAAGTGTAGGTTAGGGCGTATTTAACGCGCTTACGGCACTGTTTCTATCAGTCTTACATGAGATTCCTTAAAGTCTTCGGCTAAGTCGTCGAGAAACAATAGAAGATCCTCAAATAGTTCATACATTGTTTTATCTAGAGTCGAGGAAGGCTATGCGTCAAGGCAAATGATGCGTCTGTTCAATACATTTACAGATTTTGAAGATAAAAAAGGTTAAATCTGTAGTTTATAGTTAGTAATCTTGGGACTATCTGGGGGTTATAAATTGTCTCAGCAGAGGCGTTTCATCGAGTCTCCCTACTTTCCTGTTAGAGAGGTTAACCGGGCTTCTGTCTCTGAGAAGCTTGGTGGTGGTAGACCTGATTTCTGGGAGATGGTGTTTTGGTGGACGAGAAAGCCCTTGGCAGGGGCAAGAGCTGTCATAGCAGGCTCTGCCTTACCGGACACAATTAATTCAGGGGAATTCGTGCACAGGCTTAAACTAAGTGAAAGGGTAGCACATAGACAAAACCCCACCTTAGGACCCTGGACAGAGAAGTTTAAGAAACTAAAGCTTCTAGACCCATTCGCAGGTTTTGGCTCAATACCTCTAGAGGCTATAAGACTCAACGTTGGGGAGATTGTAGCAGTAGAACTCTTGCCAACAGTCTATGTGTTCCTCAAAGCAATCCTGGAGTACCCCAAGTGGGCTGTTGGCAAAGGCTTAAACAGAAAGCTTGTCGAGGACGTTAAGAGATGGGGAGAGTGGGTACTACAACAACTGAAGAGTAATCCAGACGTAAAGGAACTTTATGACGAAGATGTAGCAGTATACATAGGTACATGGGAAGTTAAGTGTCCACACTGCAGTAGATGGACGTTGCTAGTGGGTAACTGGTGGTTAGCAAGAGTAAGGAGGGGAGCTGCACTAGAGGAAGAGGAGGAAGGAGAGGAAGGTGTAAGAAGAGGAGAATTCGAAAGACTAGTCTGGATGGAGCCGCAGAAAACAGGAGACGAGATGGTGATAAGAGTTAGAGACCTCAACAGAGAGCTAAACAGAAGAATAATAAGGGCATCCGTAAACGTTAGAACAGGTACAGTAACAGTAGAGGAAACAACACATAGGGTTCCACAACCAAACATAGACGGTAGAAGAGGGGTAGCTACATGCCTTTACTGCGGAAACCAGATAAGAAAGGGCAAGGCTGATTGGTATGTGAAAGAGGCTTTGAGGAATTGGAACGTAAGGCTGGAGCAGTACCTCTCAGGAGCGATAGACCTAAACAAACTTCTCAACGAATCCCTGGCAAGACCAAGACTACTAATAAAGGTGAAGATTGTAAATAGAGGTCTAGTATTCGAACCGGCAATAAGAGAGGACAACGAGAAGCTATGGAAAGCACTAGAAAAGCTGAGGAAGATGTGGGGAGACCCGGACATACCAATAGAAGAACTATGGAATTACCATATGGGAACAGCAGGACAGATAAGTATATGGGTATGGGGATACAACAAGTTCTTCAAACTCTTCAATCCACGCCAGCTCCTAACCCTAGTAAAACTCGTTAAGCTGATTAGGGAGGCTGGTAAGAGAATCGAGGAAGAGAAGCTTAGAGAAGGATGGGACAAGGAAGACTCATTCAAATACGCGGAAGCAATAACAACATACCTAGCAATGGCACTAATAAGATATACAGATTTTAACTCAATCGTGAGTCATTGGACCATAACATGGCTTATACCTAATGAGGCTCTCGCTATGAGAGGGATAGCCATGGTTTGGAATTATGGTGAGTACTCTCCCTACGCACCTGCAAGAACTGGTAACTGGTTAAGGAATATTGAGAATGTTATTGAAGGTTTGTCATATCTAATTAATGCTGTTTCTGGTAGTTTTAGTAGTGTTAGGGTTCTGCTTGATGATGCTACTTCGTTGAGTAGACTTGAGGATGAGAAGTTTGACCTTATTGTTACTGATCCGCCTTACAGGGATGATGTTGCTTATGCTGAGCTTAGTGATTTCTACTATGTTTGGTTGAAGAGGGCTTTGAGTGATGTTATTGATGTTGGTGGGGTTTTGGTTAGAAGACCAAGATTTTTGTCTGAGGCCTTCTTTGATGAGTTTGGTAATGAGGTTGAGGTTCAGTGGAAGAGGTTTGCGCCTAGAGATATCAGTGAGGTCGAAGGGAGGGCAAACACGTTTGGTTCTGTGAATATTGGTAGTAGAAATATTCCTGTTGGTTCATTTGACTATTTCAAGTATTTGCTTGGTGAGTCGTTTAGAGCTATGGTTGCTAGGCTTAAGGATGATGGTATTCTTGTTACTTACTATGCTCATACTTCGCCTGATGCTTGGGAGGCTTTATTGGAGGCTGGCTGGCAAAGAGCTGGTTTGAGGGTTACTGCTACTCATGCTTTAGTTACTGAGTTTCCTCAGAGAGTTACTGCTAGGGGTGCCACAACGCTGGATATGTCTATTGTTGTTGTTTGGAGGAAGAGTGTTTCTGGAGAGGCTCTGGCTGACGAGGTTTATGCTAAAGCTGTTGAGGTTTGTTCTGAGGAGGCTAGTAAATATAGGAAACAAGGTTATAGCGGTGTGAACCTATTTGTTACTGTTCTTGGCTGTGCATTATCTCAGTTTACACAGTATAAGAGGGTTGTTGGTATTAGAGATCTTGATGAGCTTGTTGCGAGGTATATCTATCCAGCAACTGCAGCTGCTATTGCGAGATTCTTAACTGGTGCTGAGGCCAAGCTATCTCCTGTTTCACAGTTCTACCTATTAGCTAAGGTTCTGATTGATAGGGGTAGGAGGCGGAGAAGAAGATTAGATAGAACATCAACTACGATATTGTCTATCGGTACGGGGACTACCATTGATCAGCTTAGGGATCTTAGGGTTATTGAGAGAGCTGATGGTGATTTATCATTGTTGGAACCTGCCCATAATAGGGATATTAGAGGCTCCATTGAGGAACTTCTAAGAGAGAAGAACTTAAGTCCTCAAGCAACAATATTTAGGACTGCTGTTGATGCTCTGCATGTCCTTGAACACCTAGCCCTTGTTATGAGAAGCGATGAGCTTAGGAAGAGAGTTGGCGAGCTTAGAGCTAGGAATGGTGCCGTAGTTGATGAGGCTATAGAGCTCGCAAAGATATTAGCTGTTGCTCTGTCTGAAGAAGAGGTTGAGAGAAGCCTTGTTCAAAGACTTCTTGATTCTCTCGGTATAAGGATTGGAGGGCTTATCTGAGTTTAACAGAGGGTGAGGTCATGCTCTCTGGCAGAAATAGGGTTAAAGCTGATGTTTTTGATGAGACCCTAGATGAATATGTTGCACCATCATTAGGAGGAGTAATTGTAGAGCTTGAGCATAAAATATATAGAGACCCTACAGAATTCTTTAGGAGAACGTTTGTAACGGAGTCTATGGCAGAATTATTAGAGAATGTTGCTAATGTTGTAGCTGAGGGTAAGGGTAGTAAGGTAATCGTGCTTAATGCATTCTTTGGTGGTGGGAAGACCCATACATTAATAGCTCTATATCATGCTATAAAGAATCCGAACGCTCTTAGACTAGCATATGCTGAGACAATCGATGTTAAGAAGAAGATTGAGGAAGTTATAGAGAAGCTTAAGGATATTGATATAATCGTTATAGATGGTAGTATCGCTAGGCTTGCACCATCACCTCTTAACCCCTTGGATACAGGTGCGTACAAAGTTAATACTTTATGGGGTTACATAGCTCACGTTATTGGTCGTTACGACGATTTTAAGAAATTTGACCAGGTTCTTCAACCTCCACAGATAGACAATATTGTGAAGCTGTTATCTGGTAAAAAGCTCATTATAATTGTTGATGAGATGGCGCAGTACGTACAATCGCTTTACGGTGCTAAAGATGAATCAATAAGGGATTATGCTAAAAATGTTGTTATATTCTTTGAAAGGCTTGTTAAAGCTATTGATACTCTAAGTAATGTTGTACTCGTGATATCGTTACCTATGAAACCTAGCGTTAAAGGTGAAGAATTCGAGGTTGAGAGGATCTATCAGACAGATATAGTGTTAAGCTTAGTAAGATCTGTCCATAGAGTTGCAACTAAACATCTAGAACCTGTTAAACCTGGAGATATACCTGCCCTACTAAGGGTTAGGCTTTTTGATGAGATTGACCGTGTCAAGGCTAAGGAGATTGCAGAGATTCTTAGGATTGAATACGATAGAAATAGGAATGTTTTTGGCGATGTAAGGCCCGATCTCTTAATGAGGGTCAAGGATACATACCCATTCCATCAGCTGTACATCCATGTACTACTTGATGTTCTCGATAAACATAGAGGTTTACAGAAGACAAGGGATTTACTAAGGATTAGCCGTAAGGTTGTTAGAGCAGTTGCTAACGATTCTGAGAATGTTTACGACCTTATAATGCCTTGGCATATAGATGTTGAAAGAGAGGATATAAGGAGCCTATTACTAACCTTAGACTATGAGATGTTTAGATTACCTGTAGAAGAAGACATTATTAAAAGATGTTTTGGCTATGAAAAGCCTTGGATAGCCAAGGCAGTTGCAAAAGCTCTCTTCATCAAGACTTTCGTGTATGGAGGAGGCGTGGTTCCTAAGTTAGAGTTCTTTCCAACACCTGCAGAACTAGCTATTCTAACATATGAACCAGGCTTATTCAAGATTAGAGATGCGCAGCCGAAGGATATAGCTGAAGCGATTGATTGGATAGCTAATAACTTACTCTACGTATTAAGAGATGAGAGAACTCAGAGACTATGGTTCACATACATAATGTCACCTGTGAAGTATGTTGAAACTGCTGCTCAGAGAGTCACAGATGCTGAAGCCTATAAGAAGGTTCTAGAGGCTGTTGAAGATCTTATGATAGAGCCTGTTGAAAGTATTGTTGAGAAGAGGAAGAAGAGGGAAGATATAAAGGTATTCAATGCAGAGTTCTCTAAAGTAAGTAGGGAGTGCAAACCTATAGATACCGATACAAGGAAGTATATTGTATATGCATGTCTTGAGCTCGATGCTACTAGGAGAAGGGAAGTTCTTGAGGATATCATTTATAGAACTAGTACCGGCGGTATGAGGAGATATGCAAATACTATATATATTGTTTACCCAGATCAGAGAGAGAAACTATTGCCAGCCATCAATTACGCTAAAAAAGTTATAGCGTGTGAGGAAGTTAAGAGAGAGAATATAATCGATTCATTGCTACGTGAGTTAAAGATTGGGGCTCAAGAACTAGAGATAGCTAGAGATATTTACAGAAGTAAAATAGATAAATATTGCGAAAACGTTACACTAAGCTTCTACAATTCGGTAATAGCTGCATTAACAAAGCTTGCTTATCCTATTATGAAGGATAGCGTGAGGACTGTGAATGAGACAGATATGTTTATTAGAACAGCGTCAGTTGTGTTTAGTGTTGAGGATTCTCTATCTAGAGAAGGTTTGAAAAAAGTTAGACGTGAACTAGATTTCGATACCTTTGTATTTCTGCTCAATAGTGTTGGTGTAGACCTGAATTCAGCGAGTAGAAAAGTTAGTGATATTATTGACTACTTTTACTCTAATCCAAGGCTTCCAGCAGTACCTGATGAAGCTATAAGAAATGTTATTGCTGATGGTGTTAAAAAACTTGAGATAGGTCTTAGATGCGGGAATAGAGTGTACTACAAGAGGGTTGAGACCTGTGAGAACGAGAAACAGTGTTTAGAGATCGTGAGGAGTGAAGGAGAAATTGTAATGGGTAAAGCTGTAGGTGACGAGTGTGAGGTTCTACCTTATGTAGAGGCTTTAAGGATGCAGATGGAGAATTTGAAGGGTAGAGAATGGACTGAGGGTAACGTTAAGTTTGTTGAAGAGTATTACATCGTTCTTGAAGGCAAGTTAATAAGTATTAGGGAAGTGCTTAACAACTTCAGCAACTATGATCCTGATGTTCTGAGAGATGCTCCACTAGTTAGGCTAATTAAAAGTATTATTATTGATATTGAGCCTAAAGAACATGTATTTAGGGTTAAGCCTGAGGAGGAGGTACAATACAACTTAATTATTAAGAGAAGTGGTCCATTCAGAGGTGTTCTACATGTGAAAACTGGTTATGGTAAGGCTGAGCCAAGCATTATTAATGTTGATGAGAAGTTCACCGAGGGTCTAGTGATATGGATTATCAAAGCTCCGAAAGAACCTGGTAATTACAGTTATGTACTCGAGCTTGTAACAGAAGATGATAGAGTTATTGCTTCTGCGAGAGCTAATATTGTTGTCGAGGTTGAGAGGATTGATAGAGATTGGTTTGAAGGTGTACCGCCTGAGGATACAGAGATAGAGGTTATGGAGGTTATGATAAAAGGGCGTGAACTGAGACCTTTCAACGCGTTAAGGAATAGATTAGGAAATTCTGTAGTAGTACATGAGATAAGTTTCGAGATGAGCTCTGCTATAAGGAAGGAAAAAGTATCCATGATAAAACTGTCAATGAGTAATGTAAGTTTAGATGATGCAGTAGCTATTATATCAAATGTTATCCAGAGGTTCGGATTAGGCGAGATAAATGCTGAAACAAAGCTAGTGCTACTACCTATCAACGGTAGAAGCCTCAAGATACCAGCATTAAGTAGAGAAGAGATAGAGTCCTTATCAAAACATAGGATTAGATATAAACCTATCAAGAAATGATGTTGCCTTTATAAAGTATACTGTTTCTGGGGTCTCTATGTCCCAAGACCCTGCGTTACCTGTTGCATTAATTGTTTTCGCCAATAAGAGAGTTGGTAAGAAGTACAGAAAGAGTATTGAGGTTGCGAGGTTTTATGCCGGAGTAAACCATTCATTAAAAGCAATGCCTGTTTTCGAGGCTAGAGTTTCAAGGGATGCTCTTCTCAACGCCTTAGAGGAGTTAGACATAAAGTTCACAAATCGTGGAGATAATGTTGCTGAACTTTATAGTGATGCTGATTTTAGGAGAGCTACTGTATTTGCTGGCATTAGGCAATTTCTTACAAGTCCTTTGAAAGCTAGGGAATGGGTAGACCTTGTAAACGCTATGAGTGATTTAGAGGTTCTATTCTGGTTTACAAAGTTTTCATATCTCCATGAAAGATCTGGTTACTGGGGTGTATACAGAATTGCAAAAGCTGTCAGAATCCTCTACAAACTCTAATGCGGTTCTTAAAGCACTTCTAAGAAACGTAATCACGGGGTTTTGGTACCACCCGTACATATTCATGCTTAGACAAAGCCCTGGAGGAAAAGATGCTATACAACCTTTTGCTCACCAGGTTGAGCTACTGTATAGGTTATTCTCTAGAAGACCTCTAAAGGTTTTAATAGGTGATGAGATAGGTCTTGGGAAGACTATAGAGGCTATAATGCTTCTCAAATATCTTCAAGAAGTTGGTGAGGTTAAGAAAGTTCTAATACTTGTTCCTAGGATTCTTGTGAACCAGTGGGAAGGTGAGCTGAGGAGGTTCGGTATAGAACCTTTTAGGATCGAGCGGGATACAATAGAGATATTAATAACTAAAGGTTTTCCTGATGGTATTTATCTATCATCTATAGATCTTGTTAAGAGGGAGAGATACAAACATGTAATACTAGATGTTAAATACGATCTCGTGATCATTGACGAAGCCCATAGGGTAGGTATTGTAGGAGGTAAGAAGAATGCTAGATACATCTTCTTAGAGGAATTGATAAGTAGAAATCCATCTATAAACCTTGTATTACTCTCTGCTACACCTCATAGAGGTAAGGTTGATGATTATATCTATAGACTTAAACTCGTAGATCCCAACCTCTGTGCTAGTGTAAACGAGTTAGATACAGAAGATTTTTACAAATATGTAAATGGAGCTCTTGTATTTAGAAGAACTAAACTCGATGTGAATGATACATATGAAAAAGCTCCTGTTTTCAAGCCCTGCGAATTCATAGCTTACGTCGTTGAAGCTAGCGAGGATGAAAAGAGGTTCCACGAACTTCTCTTAGAGCTCTTGCATAATAAGCTTCTTGAGTATTACAGTAAAATTAGTAAAGAGCCAAAAGAGTTAGCACTCCTACTTACGTTAGTAGCTAAGAGAGCTTCATCGAGCCCGAAAGCTGCTATGAAGACTTTCAGTAGAATACTTGCAAAAAGGGGGGCTCAGCTCATAGGTAAACCTGAAGAAGTTCTTAAAGAAGTTGAGGAGAAAGCTGATGAAGTTATAGAGACTTTCTTCACATCTTTTGAAGAGTATGGAGAGGTTTTTGACGAAATTGAGAAAAGCGTTACTGAAGATATAGATGAGATTCTCGAGAACTTTGCATCAGAACACCTTGCACCACTTCTAAACGAAAATGATTTCGATAAACTCAAAGAACTTAGAGATCTAGCGCAGAGGATAACTTTGAAAGACTCCAGGTTGACTGAGGTTGTTAACCTCGTCAAGAAACATCTAGGTAGAGGTGATAGAGTAGTAATATTCACGGAGTTCAAAGATACAGCAGAGTACGTATACCATGTACTGCTGAAGCTATTACCGTTGCAATCTAGGAGGAAGGTATGCTTAGTAACAGCTGTTAAGATAGAGCCTCCAGAGATACTGAGTAAAAGCATTAAGACCCATAAGTACAGTATCGAGGATGTTAAGGATTGGCTGAAAAGAGGACTTGTAGATGTTATTGTATCAACAGATGTGGCTTCTGAAGGACTTAACCTACATTACGCTAATATTGTTATACACTATGAACCTACTTGGAGTCCTATAAAGATTGTTCAGAGGATTGGAAGGGTGTGGAGAGTTGGTCAGGAAAAGAATGTTTATAGCTACAACGTTTTGCTAACAGTTGAAAGTGATTTAGCTGTCTTCGAGAATCTCTATGGGAAACTCCTTAGCTGGTTGATCGCTGGAGTAGAGTCTAAAGTTGTTATCGGTGAGGATCTCAGGATAAGTCTCTTGAAAGAGAGGACAACACTGGAGGAGAGGGTAGATATACTTGCAATGCCTGTAACTGGCAACAAAGAAGAAAAAAGTTATAGCGAATACAGAGCTATCATAGAGTTCATTAAAGAGGGTAAGAAAGGTCTGGAAACATACATAAACCAGATATTGTCAATGTTGAATCAGTTAAAGAATGTTAGTAAGAAAGTTGAGAGCGAGAGAGTAGATAGGATGATAACTATTGACCAAGTTATTTCAGCAGGACTTGGAGGGTTATGCAGACAACAAGCTGCCGAGGCCTTACGAAATATCTTGAAAAGCCTGGTCTATATAGAGAACTGTATAACAGAGGAAAGGAGAGACGGTATTCTATTAGTTTCCTGTCCGAGCCTAGGGATCACGACAACAATTGAGAACCTTGCAGATGCCTTTAAGATTATTGATGCCTTAACCAAGGACGTAAATATATCGAAACCTGTAGTTCTTTTAGCAACAGCATTTAGAGATAAAGATCTGAAGGAGCTTCACCTCTTCGGGGTTACTGCAAAAGCTCGTGATAGAGTCATCTATAGCGAAGTTGTAGGTATTCCAGGAATTGGAGTAGAGACTGTTAGAGGTGTACAGATATTCAACATAATGGCTGAAGCTATAAAAAACGTTATCGGCGTTGCCGATACAGTATCCTTCAGCAATAATACTGTACAGAGTAACATGATTGCTAAAGCTAAAGCCGTCGTTAGTAGATTTCTTAAGCATTACATAACTTCACCACTTGAAGAGTATATACATTTTGTAGAGAGTAATGATCTTAGCAATAAACACAAGTACTGGGAGTCAGTAACAAAACCTATAACTATTGACGCTAAGTGGATTGGCACAATAATCTTCATAGCATCTGACACTAGTAAAGAGGTTTCACCACCTCCAATAAAAGTTGAGGAGATCGAGAAAAGGGCTATGGAGTTCGTTATAGAGTTTGAGAGAAGTAGTGGTAGGGTTTCCGAGGATGTTAGTAAGTATGAGCACTACGATGTTAGGAGTTATGATCCTAAAACTGGTGAGGTTAGATATATAGAGGTTAAGGGTAGGTGGGGACCAACATTAGCAGTGGAACTTACGGAGACAGAGTTTGAGTATGCTAAGAAGTTTGGTGAGGATTACTGGCTCTACATAGTCTATGACATAGGCTCGGGCAAACCAAAACTTGTTATGATTAGAGACCCAGTAAACACTGTTGTTTGGCAACCTATTCCTGAGTACAGGTATAGGCTTGCTGGGATGAAGCGTAAAGACGTAGAAATGGCTTGAGTACAATATCTTATTGCTAAAGTTTATGGGAATTAAGGAGGCTGCGCAATTGTTCAAGATCTCCTATAACATTATTGAATATTCGTCAGCTAGTTATGAAGAGATTATAGCAGTTATAGTAAGTAGTCATAATGTCAGAAATTTTACAACTTTAATATCATTGAAATTGTAGAATTTTTGATTAATTAAACTACAATTATTTATACTTATTATTATAGTTAGGATTCGCAACTACTTCAATATGGGAGTTTAACCTTAACTATGAAGCTGTATTTTCTAATAAATTTGTTGAGGAAGGATTAAGCTGAGAAGTACTTAGCTTAATGATGTTAATATGATTTTAATAATCTTAATCTCGACATTGCTTAGAGCTCGACATTATAAACTACGGTGTTGAGGTGGTTCAAACCCTAAAGCTCTAAAGTTAGAATTAACTAAGTCTTAATCTATAGACCTCTATACTAGACAAACATTACTTACACACCAATACCTTAATATAATATCCTTCCATACAAAGCTTAAAATCACAGTACTATGCCTACACTTATATATTGTTTCTAAACATTACTGCCGAGTATAAGTTAGTATCATTAAATACTTACATTAAGTTATCCCATTTTATCTAAATTGAGAATAATTACTATTAGCAGATTTCTAATCCATTAAGACTAAGAGAAAATCCTTAAGTGCATTATGTGAAGAAGGAATGTACGATGTCACAGATACATCAACACATGTATTTCTAACACCCATACATCCTATAACGATAACAGTTCTAGAAAGACTCATGAAGTCACCAAGAGCCTTGATGTCGAGACTTGTTGTATGGGGTGTAACTATTAGGGACACCTGAGACTGAGTTGCATAATCTATAAATTTATTTATGAAGTTTATTTGGGTGTTGGCGGTCTATATTGAAGAGCTTAAGAAATCTATGTGTTCTGTTAAAGAGCTTAAGGGATTTTACGAGGGCCGTGAAACTGATGATATGCTCAGGTTCGTAGTTAACTACCTTGTTAAGCTTGCTGAGGGTAGGTGATATGCAGAGTTGTAGCTATCGGTAAGTACGGGTACTAATACGTTAACTGACTACGACGCTCGTGAAGAGGTTGAGAGGTTTATTTTTGAGGTTAAGAAGTTAGATCCTGAAGTTGATTTAGAGGTTGTAGGCTATGGATTTCCTGTAGTTATAGTTACATCTTTATGCTACATGCGCGGGTGTGAGTTAGGTGGGTAAAAATCGTTTTGGTTGGATGACCTCCTGCATGTGTATTTAACCCTGCATCATCTCATAACGTCTTACAGCGTAGTATAGGATTTTCTCGTAGTCGTCTTCCCTAACGACAAGTGCTGCAAATCCTTTCTTACCGCCCTTAATAACACTTCCGTGGTCTTTGATAAGGTCTTTTAGTGGTGTGTACTCAGGTATTTTATCGATTTCATCGGGTCTGGCATACCTGTTGTCAGGTTTCTTAACGAGTGCCGCAACAAGCTTGGTGTCTTGCCAGTCATCAGTACCTGCGAACTCAGCAATAGCCCTCATAGTCTTACCCCTACGAGACACCCTAAAAACGACAACACGCCTCCTCTCAGACCCGAAAACCTCCCTCCTACCGTAAGCGATGTAGTAGGTATCCCCGTTAACGTTAAAACATAATGCGTTATCATAGACCTCAATACCCCCAGGCCACCTAAACTTGAACGGTTTAACCTCCTTACACATACTGTAAGTGATGAGTTCCTACAAAGAGAGCTTACTCGTTTTATAAATGTAGATAAGATACATACTTTAGGTAGGGGGGACAAGCATTTCGTTAAAGTAATAATTAACACACTCTCACTACAGAAAAAGATTCTACCCTTAGCAGAGAATCCATTAACTATAGAGATTCTAGACCCTGAAGTATTCAAGCTCACACCAGAGGAGTTTATGAAGCAAGTACTTTTACTAAAACCTCTAGCTAGAATAACAAACTTTATAATGAGGGTAATGTTACATAAAAACATTGAAAACATTCCCCAGCAATACTGTTATATCCATGCACCATTATTACTGCTCTACACGAAAGGTCTACCCCTCCAAAGAATTGGACAACCATACGATACTATATGTCGGGGAATTTATGGAGATCTTCGTGAATGTTATACGAATATGTTAGTGTACTTGAAGGGTGGGTATTAGATTGATATGTTTCAGTAGGTGGATTACGATGACGTGGGTTGATACTTTATTACAACAAATGAGATATTATTACGATAATATAATTTATGTAGTAGTAATTAGAGGAAATTAAAATGAATATCGATGTCTACATAGCTAGAGGGTCTGAAGCAAATATACATAGGAGTATTGTTAACGGTATTGAGA
>Ga0272449_1003479_pt1 | contig 13513 bp, 11 predicted proteins | sample YNPCB0241_FD_198679 | JGI IMG/M metagenome (GOLD analysis project Ga0272449, IMG submission 198679) | Hot spring sediment microbial communities from Yellowstone National Park, WY, United States - YNP-CB-024-1 | ecosystem: Environmental > Aquatic > Thermal springs > Hot (42-90C) > Sediment...
TAATGCAAAATAATAGTTCTAGTTATGCTGTTTAATGCGATGGCGTATCTGAAGGCTTTTTTCACTAAACCTATGTTCTGCTGTACATCCACTCTATATATTCTTCGGTTGAGCTGAACCTCTTGTCTATTTTGTCTGAGAAAACCCTCGTTACATTTGTGTTCATGAATCCCGCGTTGGCCCAGTAGCTTAGCCAACTGTTTATCTCCACCCTTATGTCTCTTGGCTCAAGCGCTCCTGTCTCGCTGCCCGTGTAGTATCGTCCGGCTGGGTCCAGGATGATTATCTCTCCCTTCCCGAGCGGCACCTGTACGGCCATGTGCCCTATGGTTTCGTTCTCAATAACTATTAGCTCAGCGCTGGCTCCGTAAGCTCTTATCATTGATACTAGGAGTATGGCCATGTCCTCGCAGTCGCCCATCCTGAGCTTAAGGGTCTCGCTCGGCATCTGCCACATGTCATCCACGAAGCTCAGGTTGCCCATGGGCTTGTTAGGAAGCACTGGGTAAAGCCCATCGTACCTGTATTCAATGTTGTCCACGACCCAATCGTAAAGCTTCTTTAAATCGCTCAAAAGCTTCGATGTGCTTGACTTATCGGCCCATCCACCCGTGATGTTTAGGACTAGGCTTCTAACCGATGGGTCATCCGGAGTTACAAAGACGCTTGCGTTGGCCCCGCTCCACCTGTTGTTCACGCTGTCCCTGAGGGAGGAGTAAGCATCCACGTACTCGCTTAGGGTTGAGTTGAGGATGGCGAGCTCAGCGCTCAGCTCGTTTATCCTGGACTCGTAAAAAGAGATGTTTCCTGAGAGCCAGCTCATCAGTTGTTTTTTCTCGCTCTCAAGGACATCAATCCTTGAGCTAAGGGCTGACAGCTTGTTTTCGTACATGGTTATGTTGCCCTGAAGCCAGGAGCGGAGAGAATCCCTCTCAGCCCTGAGAGACTCAGCTAGGCTGGCGTTCCCTCTGAGCCACGAATCCATCTCCCTAACCAAGGACTCATAGTGGCTGAGGGAGCTGTTCAGCGAAGCCACCTGGGACTCGAGCAGCTCCTTCTCAGAGCTCAGATTTGATAACTTGCTCTCGTAAAGCGATACGTTCCCCTCAAGCCAGGACCCCAGCTCCTTGATAAGCTGTTCCCTGGAACTAAGCTCAGATAGCTGAGACCTAAGCCCGACCATATAGCCGGGTAAAAAGCCAAGAATAATAGTAAGTGATAAGTAGATGAGAAGAAGGCTTTTACTACTGTAAAATTGTCGCAAATTAGCGACCCAGGCTAAGACTGATTGAACGAAAGCTTTTATCTATAACGATACATAGATTTTATATAAGCTCTAACTGCTTTTCTCCTCTATTTTACTGCATTTTTCTCTTTATTTTTTCGTTTATCTCTTTTAAATCATTGATGTTCATTAAAGGTTGCCAGAGTATGAGAGCAGGTAAGCAATAATGAGCCTCGAATAAATAACTCGTCCCTCTCCTATTGTTGTTAATTGGAACCGGAATGTTGAACCGTTTGCTAGTTATTAGAACTATCGGGAGAACAATGAGAAATTTCTTGGATAGAAAACCTAGACTATTTATTAACTCTTTGTTTTCGAATAGGCTTCGAAACCTTTTCTCAATTTCTCCTCTCTTATCTGATTCGAGATTTATACCAGGATCAATGACGGAGTGTTCAAATAACTTCAAAACTAGCTCTTCTTTCTCTTTGTTATCTTTAAGTTTTTCGTTACCTATAAGTTTTGTAATGTCTTTGAGCGTAAACTTGCTTACATGCTTCGCTTGGAGTTTGTCTAACAAGCTATTTAGTTTTGTATCCATTTCACTGTATGACACCTTAATGTTCTCCCACACATAACCAAGTGCGATTTTCTTCTTATTATTCAGTGTGGCGGAGACGCAAACAGTCATGGTATTATTCTTAGGAAGATCAGGCGCATTCTGCACGTTGCTGTATTTTATGTCTTCCAGCTTGAATCCTAGAAAACGAAAAGTATATTCGCATATTCTGTCATGCAGAGTACTCTGAGTACTCTGTGACTCGCAATCTCCAGGATTTTCAGGCGTTCCTCTTGTGCAAACCTTTGCTGGTTTGCCGTCAACGTCTTCTAATGAGGGGATGAAAACAAAAGCAGCGTTAACCAAATATTTTTGCTCGTCATGGCTTGATTGTTGTTTAGAGATTACAGTGTCGGTCAGTCCTGAGAAAAACAACTCATACATAGCTAATAAAAAAGCCAACAAAGCTTTGTCTCTTCTACGAAGCTCAGGGTAAGGAATTGCTATATATTTTCCCACAGAAATGCTGAGATACAACAACACCGCCAAATCCCAGATTTTATTAGTGGACTTTTGCCCATCTGAATTCTGTTGCTGGTGCTGTTGTCCTGAAGAAGCCGAAGTGGGCTTTTGCGTACCTGAATCTGATTGGTTCCCGGTATTTGTCTCTTTGATACGAAGAATAAGATTAGAAATTATAATCTCCGCATTAATCGCGGAAAGAAAAATCGACAATGAAAACAAAACAAAAGGTTCCCAAGATGATGTAAAATGAATATTTACGCCTGATAGAATCAGGTATATGGTTAACGGAGACAAGATTATGTTCAAGATTATGTAATGAAAAAATTTCCAGAAGAATTTTTTCAACGAGATACTCGATGATATCTCTCTGGTTAAGCGTTCCATTAATAATGTTGAAACACTTTGTTGAACGTACGGAGAATCAAAGTCTAGCTTTCCAAAAAACTTATGATAATTCTTTAGATTGAAAGACGCACTTGTATTAAGAATAACGAAGTCATAAAGTTTCCCTCGGAATATAGTGCTTATTCCTAGCAATGCTATTAGTAACGAAATGCCATAAATTAACCACATGGGACTATTATAGTTAGCGATGGGGTGCATCATAGAATTGTTTAAATATAGCACTAATTTGTGTACCAAATATGACAAAGCGGCGTAAAAGAGAAATTTAGAGGCTACGCGCAACAATTTATGAATATGTTGTAAGTCTAGGTCTTTCAATAATAGTTCAAAGAGTTCTTTTGTGTATTCAGACAATAGACCACCGTGTTTTTTACGTGCTTACATCTTTTTTGTTTTAACAACAACTAATCTGTAATCAGCTTTTTTGTCGAGTGGGTGTGCTCTTTTTATCTGTATTCTCATTCCTCTCCAAGCAAGCGACTTATTGATTTTATCTATCTGTTTTCTCAGTTCTTCTATATCCACGTCTCTGTTGGCTATGTAGTTCACTAGCTCCATGAAGCCAGGGGTATTCAATAATTCCAAGTTAACTACTCTCAGGCTTTTCCCAAGCCATACACGGGCCATAATAGACTACCAAAAATTAATTTTTAATTAAGGAATAGTTAAATATATTGTTAAGTGGGAATTTAATTGGAAAATCGTGTTTTTTCTTCAAAGACTTGATTGCGGTATCCATTATGGAGAGGCGTTGAGGCTATGTCTGGAGAGAACCTTGAGGTAGAGTTCAGAAAGCAACTACTAAACTTCGTTAACGCGCTTATCGCGCTTGCTCCCTCAAGAAACATGGTAACCCAGTTCCTTTATCTTGTCTGGATTAACGGCTCTATTGACTACAGAGTACTTGAGGATGCTTACCCAGATATAGTTAAGGATGAGTACACTAGGGATTTGTTTGGCAGGGTCTTGGGGGTTAGATTCGAGGACAAGGTCAGCCTAGTACCTGGGGGCTATGGTGAGCAATTATGTAATTTCGTAAAGAAAGCGATGGAGCTGTTCGAGAACAAAGATTTTTCATCAATAGTAGGCTCTATACTCAAAAATGAATACCCGCAAGGGTTGCCGAATCTTTCAAAGGAATGGCTTGATGTAAGAATTAGGGGTTTATCGCAGGAGCCAACCTACGGTGAATTAGCAATAAAAGTGTTGAAAGAAATCATCAAGTATGGAAAAACTAAAGTCGAGGAGCTTGAAAGAATCCTTGGTAAAAGCAGAGGAACAATAATGGAGGCACTTAGATTACTGAGGCTCTACGGCTTAGTAATCGAATACTATGATAAAAGTTATGCTCCCTCAAACGAAGTTATAAAACATACCGATATCCTAGGTGGATACTGATTGACCCGAGAAAACCTGAGAGAGAGCTTTGTTAACCTGCTCAACGCATTAACCAATTTATCGCCCTCAAGAAACACGCTTTCACAAATAATCTTTTTATTGCCCGAGGAAACAAACACAATGGTTTTTTCGTTCCCAGAGCTAAAAGTGCCTGAAGCAAAGAAAGTTCTTGAGGTAATGGGCGTCAAGTTCGAAAACGAGACCATATCTATAATAAATGATTCCTTCGCGTACACCCTTCATTGGTTTATACATGATACGTTTGATTGGCTGGATGACGAGTATATGTACATCGATGAGAAGGAGTTCAGGAATTTGATGAGCGAGGTCAAATCAGGATTAGCGAAGCTCATGAACCAAGAAATAGGTCTTATTCCAAACCTTTATCTGGAGTGGACAAGGCTAGTAGTAGCAAAGCTTGTGCAAGAATACAGCAGAGAGAAAATAAAGAAGGTACTAGAATGGGTACTTAGCCAGAGACGCTATTCAGCAAAGAATGAATTAAATTTGTTCGCGACGTTTGTAGATAACGTGCAGTCAAGCTTAAAAACTAATCCAGCTGAGCTAAAAGAGCTCTACGAGGCACTGATTGAAAAAACAAAAGTATTAGTCTACGAAAAGAGAAATAGCAACAAAACAATTTATCGATCATGTAGCAAATATCATGTCGATCCATTTTTTGAAGAAATTCTTCATTTTGACTATTACTACTACTATATCGAAGCCAGACATATTGAATCTTTGCAGAAGGTTTTGGAGGAGATCCATTGAAGTGAATAAGAAAGAATATGTTGAGGGAATTAGAGGGATAGAAAGGGAGGAAGAAAAAGAAGAAGATGCAGAGGAGGAAAAGGTCGATAGAAAAGCGACTTCTAATAGGGTTGAAGAACTACTTATAGTAAAACCTAGATTAACTTTACCGCTGCAGCACATTGATTTGCCTAAATCGCGTTATCTTCTAGTGCCTTATCTCAGGGTTCAGTCTTCATTTACTATTAGTATAGGTCTAATCAATGCGGTTATATCTAAACCGGGCGTATTTATCCCAAAACTAAGAGTTTTAGCTAAGCAAGCTAAGAGCATCAAGGTCAATGTCCTGCCACCTAATAAGATAAAACAATTAGAAATACCTCTTCCCTTATTACAAATGGTTACTTACAAGGATATTTCAATCCGATCATTACTTGATCCATTTCCCCTATATAGACTAGAAATCTTGACTCCAAGGCTTACTACAATAAAACAAGAAAAATCCCATGATGCTGGCGCATCATTAAAAGCGGTCGTCGACAAAACGTCATCAGGAGCTATGGCCAAGATTTTTGAACGTGAAGCAACAAGCGAATATAAGAAGGAAAAAGAAGAGACAGTAAATGAAATAGGTGAAGGGGAAGGAGCGGGCCTTCCGCCACTTCTCGATTTTCTTTTTGATGAGAGCTTTATCGATAAAAAAAGAGTTATGGGCATTGGAAGTATAGTATCGGAAGGCCCTGTGTTGATTCTTGTTGATAAGGATAGGGAATTTCACAAGTTTGTTAAACTTCTGTGCGCTGAGCTGTGGAGGATAAAAAGTAAAGGACACCCTAAGGTGAACATCTATAGCTATAGTGATGAGCTTAACCTTCCCCTCGCAAAACTATCTGATGACATCATAGAAATAGAAAACTTTGAAAGCATATTGGACATCCTCGCGAAGAATAAGGATTCTGAGAGGATTCAAAGTGAATTTATCAGTAAAATTGATATCATAATTAACGAAGGAAGGCTCAGGTTCGTCTTAATGCCTGTATCATTCATTATAAATGGAAAGAATAGATTTGATGAGGCATACAGGATATTAACTGAGACCCCCTCAGTAGAAAGATATGTGAAATCAACTATATTCTTAGCTTTAAAGTCCAGGGAATTTCGGGAGGAAGAAGAGAGATATGCAGGGTTGTTATTAAGAGCTATGTATGGCTTCGCCGAAATCGAATTACAACGTAGCGAAAAAATCAGTGAGCATGCGTTTAAGTTAAGGAAGAACTATATTGAAAATTTAGGGCGCATTATAGAAAAAGTCCGTCAAGAGATAAGTGCTTCTAAATGGCCGGTGCAAAGCGAGGATGAAAGCTGGCTTCACTATGCTTTGAAACACTTAGTTTACAGTCATTTGTTGTTTAATGAAAATGCAAAGGAAGAGTGCATCAGTAGCGAGGAAAAACTAGAATACATAGAAAAAATACCAGATATTACGTATAGATGTGGTCCAGATGAGGTTATAGCCGTTGAGATAGAGACTATGTATGGAACGGGGGACCCTCTCGCTAAAATAAACGAGACTGTAAAACCTTATTATGGTAAGTTCAATGCCGATTTATGGCTTGTCGTGCCTAATTTACAGGCTTTCATCTTTGCTCATCAGCTACTCAAGCTAAGAGACGATTACGTTAACGAGGGGCTTAAGCTAGAGATATATGTAACCGATGTAACCGGTAAAGGAGGAGAGCTTGTACACAGAAGGAAGAGTAATCCGGGTTTAATCAAACTGAGAGAGGTTCTCGGTTTTTTAGACAAAACATACAGAGAACTCAAAATTCAGCAACTCGGAGTAGAGTGATTTAGAGAAAATAGTTCTACTTCTGTGTACTGATTTTTAATCTATAAGCTTCAATGATATTATTAAAATATAACTTCAAGCGTAATGGTGCAGTCGCATGGCTCTTTTGGCGTGGGGGTTACGCAGAGTGTGTCTGTGAAGCCTGTCATCTGTATGCTTATTTTTGCCTCGAAGCTCGTGTCCGGCGATGGCTTCTTTATGATGTAGCAGTGTGTGCTCTGTAGCGACTGCCCTGGCAACAGGCTCTTCTTGAATAGTGCTAGTATGCAGAGGGTTGGCTCCCCGACATACACTGAGCCTTTTACTGGCGTTACCGTTAATCGAGCAAACTCTATTTCCCCAGCGCGCTCTCTGCCCGTGGCGTTGCTTGCTATGAAGTCGATTATGGGGCCGCACGGTGCTGGCCCGTAGATGCTTATTGCCTCGGGCCCCCTGTTCCTCACCTCCACTACTACCTCCAGGAGGGCGACGTCGCCTCTCCTATTTCTTAGGGCTTCAAGTAGCTGGAGGGTCTCCTCTGGTATGGTCATGTTCCTGTTCCTCAGGCCCTCAACGTATTTCTCAACCTCTTTTTCTATCTCGCTCAGCAGATTCTCATCGGTTATAACGTTTGCCTGGGCCCTCAGCTCAGCCATGCTGCCGTAAACGGGGCATAGCCTTGAGGCCACGACGCTCTTCAAAGGCTTAGTAGTGCAGGACGAGGGTTTAGGAGGTGCGGGGGAAGCCTGCGAATCGGTGGGAGAGGTAATGGAGCCCGCCTCTTGTGGAGGAGCGGTGTACGTTGAGCTGGTACCGGGCTGCTGGCCTGATACGTGCATATACGTTAGAAGAGCGGCCAGGGCAACAACCACTAAAGAAAAAACAATAGCAACCTCTCTCACAGGCATCCACTGTATCTATTAGTTGTTTCCGGTTCATTTAATCCTAATCATTGGAACGCTTCTTTCAAAAAATCGAACAAACGGAACTGATTTCAACAAGCATCTCCACGATAGTATTCATAACAAACCAACTAAGCATATTCCAGCACCATTGAGGGGGAGGATCCCCCCAGGCCCTCCAGTTTATTTAAAGCCATCTTTTGAAGCGTGATGCTGGTAGCTTTTCGATATGCTCATTTTCAGCTACAAGCCGTATTCATGGTTAAAGGATTTATAACTTTTCGGCATAATGATGTATCTTGATGAGGAAGAGCGATTAAGCTTTTCCGAGATATGAAGTCCTCGGTGCGTGACCCCTTGTGCCGCGGTTAAGGTTTGAGGGGGACAGGCTGGTGATAGAGCTGGGGAGATTAGAGAGTATACTATCGCTTAAGAGGAGGCTGGAGATACCTCTCAGCTGTGTTGAGAAAGCAGCTTACGTCTGGAGCCTAAATGAGGATGAGAAAAAGCAGATAAGCCCTAGGCTGAGGATAGGGGGCGCTTATCTAGGCAAAGCCATCTATGGGCACTACCTAACAAAGATGGGCAGAGCCTTCTTCGCAGCGAGGAAGTACCCAGAGAAATCCATAGCGCTTTACCTAAAGAGATGCCTGCCATACAAAGTAGTCGTCATAGATGCGGAAGACCCGAGAATAACAACACTACTAATGGAGAAAATAAGAAGATAGCGACCACGCCTTAGAGGCTTTGAAAAAACAGTAATCAATTCGCAATATCGTTTTTGGCATCGGCAGTCGAAGTCTTATCTCTTTAAATGTATAGACTAAATAAGTGCTTTCAGCATAACTGTCCTTAAATATCGTGGATGTTTGTTTTGGGTGTTGTTTTTGCCTAGCTACTCCTCTCACAGAAGGGTATACGAGATAATTGGCCTAAGCGCTGGCTACTGTTTTGTTATTGATAGGATTATTGATGAGAATCCCCCTCTAGTTAGGGACGTTTTTCTGGATGTGGGCAACATGGAGGTTCTTCCAAGGCACTTTGGCTACAGGGATAGGGAGTTCCCCTACATGGCTAAATTTGTTCTGGATAGGTTCGGCTACGAGGGGCTCGGGTGCCTTGCCGCTCACTTTGTTCTAGACCACATTGAGGGTCTTGTAGCAAGGGGCTTTGACTCGGAAATGATAACCAACGAGGTCAGTGCCTTAGTGGAATCCTATATCAGGGAGGCTAGTGCCGCGGGGAGGCTTGGGCTTCAATCAGCGGTAGTGGAGAGCCATCTCAGATATGTCTTATCAGCTGTGTGGGCAAGGCTCAGCGATGTGGTAGGTGTTGTCCAGGAGGAGTTGGGCACGAAGCTCCTGCCCGTGGATGTAGCAGTCAACGCTTCAGCTGATATAATTAGCTTGAAGCTTCGAGCCGCCCTGATAGCGAGGGGGTACAAAGGCAAGAGGGGGCTTCAGGGTGAGCCAGAGCATTAAGGGGAAGCATTACATGAGCTTATACAACAAGGTTAAGCAACTGGTAAGGCAGAAGCTGTACCAAGCGGTTGTGAGCAAGGAAGTAGAGAGCATAGATAAGCTGGTGGAGAGCATAAACAAGGTTAAGAAGCTAGTACTAGCCCAAAACGTAGCCACGGTCAGCGAGTACAGCAACGTAGTTAGGAGTGAGGCAGCGTTGAACAAGGACCTGAACAAGCTACTAGAAATAATAGATAAATCTATTGAAGAGACCCTAGAGCAGGAAAAACTATGACCAAGCAACATGGGTTACTCGCTTAGCACAAAGTTTGCATCGAGATAAATAGTAGGTATCCATTCATCAATAAATAAGGAAATCTTCCAATACGCTTTCTATCACCATACTAAGCGTTATCTGTTTTTCAATTTTGTTCTCGTTAGCCAAGATGTTTTAATTTAGATGTTGTTCTTTAGTTTGCCTGACTTTTTTAAACACGTGTTTCCGTCTTATGGGACTTGTTGGCTCGGACAGTGTTTTGAGTATAACTTTTTTACATTTTCCTCGCTGAACGGTAATTTTGTGGAGCTAGGTGGTGGCGCAGTAGTTTGTAGAGCCCGGCACTCTATGTAATTTGTAGCGAGAGCTGTTAGGGCAGGTTTCCTGTGTTGCTTTTTTTAGCTATGATTAAGGCTTTAAAGGCTATTTTGTATGAGTCGTCTCTCAGTTGCTCCACTGAGTTACTGTTCTGTCGCTCGATGTTTTTCCAGGCTCAAACGCCTTTTAGAGGGTGTCCCCCGTCGGTAATTATTGTGTAGTTAACTCCTAGGTCAAACGAGTACTTGAGCTTCTCTTACTACCTCGTTATTTATCTCGACGTGCTTCTTGACCTCTATGAAAGCTATGGGGCTGTTTGGAGATACGTTCTTCGTGAAGAGAGCGTAATCTGCTCTCCCCTTTTTTGTTTGAATACTCCGGTACTATTTCCTCGAGGATTTCTGCATCCCATCCAAGAGAAGCATTGTTCTGAAAACATAGCTAAACATTATTCAAAGGTGATTAAAGGCATCAAATATAACGCCCGGCTCGAGACCATCAATTCTCAGTGTTTAAGGCGAGAGCAAACTGAGTGGTGAAATCATGCAGGTAAGCCGAGCTTAGAGAGCGGTGCTCCGCGTAAAAAGCAAAATTCTAGCTTCACTCTTTGTATAGCACAACGTTTTTAGAGCAGGCGTCCTTATGAGCGGGAAAAGACATAATGGTTGCTCTCAGGGCTAGGGCGCTGGAGCTTAGGGGAGAAGGCTAAGCTACATACCCCTCCGTAGCTTGAAAGAAGGTGATAAGGATACAGCTTCATCGGGGAGGATCCTCCTTCGCCCTGTTAGTTTCCGTCATGTTAGGCTTGCAAGCTAAATTAAAAAAAGAACAAGATTGGGAACATTTGACCCGCAACTCGCATGATTAAATCAAGCAGTTTGATAGGTTTAGCTAAGATATTTTCATGAGAAACTGGAATTGCGTAATTTTAGTTACTCATGCTTGCGCATAGTTGATAGCAACAGCTGTGCACAGTTGCATACCAGTTGCCAGAAACTATAGCTTATGGTTGATATTAGCTGCGCGTATCTGTTGCTCATAATTGTTCACGGAGATAATCACCTTCCATATAGTAATGTTCCCATCGAATCCCATAGGTTTGGGAAAACCGATGAAGTTAATGCTCCACAGGAGATCCTCCCGTATCTTGCCTGTTTTAATTGCTTTGAAAACGCTCCATGAGCCGCTATGCGCATCTGTTGTTCATGTTTGCGCGTAAAATGATACTAAGCGTTTGGTATCATGCACAAATGACTCCATGAGCAAATATGAGCAGTTGAGGAGGGATCCTCCCACTCCTATTGTCGATGAGGCGAACGCGGTCTCTAATTCTTTTCTTATAAGAAAAAAGTCTAATGAATCCTTTCCAGCTAGGGGGCAATGGAAGCATCGCTCTATCAGGAGGGAGGATCCTCCCCAACTGTGGATAAGCGTAGCGAAAAGCAAAAGTGATTTGTATAGGAGCCTTGACCAAAAATTATGTTAAAATACTAGTAGTGGTGATCGATCGTCAATATAACGATTGCGCACAGAAGAACATCTGGGTTAGCTATAGAATATGGTCGTTGTGCCAGAGGCGAACATGCTTTTTCTATTGGTATAAGCGTTTTTCAACCTACTGGAAGTGTGGATTAGTAGAACTGTTTTTTCGTTAATCATTCTCGAACTCGATGTGAGCTTTTAATTCTCTCTATTCTCTCAGTCTCGTCGCTCTCTAGTAGCTTGTTGAACCTGGGCGAGGACAGCGTTGGTCTGATCTTCTCTGCTAAACTCAAGCTCTTCGCTCCTAACGCTATCTATGAAGGTTTTCAGACTATTAATGCTTCCATGGACATCGCTGAAATCGGAATCTACACTTTTCTTTTCATATCGAGTATGTTTATAAAAATTTATATACTTATAAAATAATTTAGAATAATTTCGAAAAAGTTGATAAGCTGTAGCTTTCAACTCCACTATTAGTTGAGATAGCCTTGATTTCAGAAACGTTTGGTATTACGAAGTAACTACCCAAAATATTTTTAAGGTAGTTCGATAGAAAGATCTATAAGGTGGCATATTGACGCTCGATTTGTGGGTTAGGATATCCAAAATAGAGCCTTCTTGGGTTAGGGATTACTTCTTTATTATTTACAGAGAGATTGGGGGCAAGGCTTTCACGGCCGAGGAGGCTCAGAGGACCTTCTCCAAAGCTGGCAGAAGCATTGATAACGTCTACAAGATTCTCTCTCCATTAATGAAGGCTGGATTGCTGAAAGAAGTCGGCAAAACACCTGATGGCAGGGCTTTATATCAGTTTGTTGTTCAAGGCAACATTGGCTCTAAAACACCCAGCAAGGACGAGGTTCTCAGGCTTCTCAAGAGCGCCGCTGATGTCATCAGAACAGCCGTTCCTTATGAGAGCATTCTTCTCCTGTTGTTCTACAAGGTAATAAGCGATAAGTGGGAAGCAATTGCAGAAAGAGAAATAGCTAATGGTTTGTCGAAAGAGGAGGCATACTCAATAGCTAATGATGAGTATATAAGGCTTTATGATGAGAGAGAAGATAAACTGTACTCATGGAGTGTTGTTTCCCGTAGCGCCGAGTCCGTGAAGGAAATAGAGAAGGCCTTAATCAAGATAGCTGAGATGAACTCGGGCTCCAATGCCGGTCTCACTCTCGATGAGCTTAAGAAGCTTGTAGATAAGGTCGGCTTATCAACGCTAGCCGCTAAGGATGACCTTAGGCCTATTCTCGTTGAGCTCGTTGAGCTTTTCAACAAGTACGACTTCAGCCAGGTGGACTACGATGTAATCGGCGATGCATATCAGTGGATACTATCGTATTTCGCCCCAATGAAGGCGAAGGAAGGGGAGACTTACACGCCGAGAGAAGTCATAAAGCTTATGGTCAAACTAATGGATCCTGAGGAAGGAAGCGTTGTGGTGGATCCTGCGTGTGGTTCGGCCGCGATGCTCATAGAATCCTACAAGTACGTCAAGGGGAAGACTGGCGGGCAAGCCCCATCAATTACTTTAATAGGTCAAGACAGGAACGGGGACATGGTCGCGATATCTAAGATGAACTTATTTCTACACGGCATAACAGCAGATGCGAGGATATACTTCGGGGACAGCCTCATAAACCCTGAGCTCCTGGAAAATCTAGAGGGGCACGGCGCTGACTACACAATAGCAAACCCCCCGTGGAATCAAGACGGCTACGACGAGGAAAAGCTCAGTAAGCCTGAGTTAAGGAAGATCTACACATACGGCTACCCACCCAGCAACACGGCTGACTGGGCTTGGATCCAGTTAATGCTACATACTGCCAGAAAGAAAGCGGTCGTCGTAATAGATCAGGGGGCGTTATTCAGGGGCGGGAGGGAGAGGGAGATTAGGAGCAAGATCCTTAACGAAGACCTAGTGGAAGCCGTTATACTGCTACCTGAGAAGCTATTTTATAACACCGCAGCACCCGGTGCCATAATAGTCTTTAACAGAAACAAACCGCAGGATCGCAGAGGCAAGGTGTTGTTCATAAACGCGAGCAATGAATACAAGCCCCACCCAGAAATAAGGAGGTTAAACACACTCGGAGACGACAACATAGAGAAAATAGTAAAGGTGTACAGAGAGTTAATTAATATCTCTGGGTTTTCCAGGGTAGTGCCATTAGAGGAAATTAGGAAGAACGAGTACAATCTAAACGTCACACTATACGTAACACCCTTGACAAGCCAAGAAGAAATAGACATCATGCGGGAATACCAGGAACTACTTAGAGTAGAAAAAGAAAAAGAACAACTCCTCGAAAAAATCAACGAGATCATGGCAGAACTTGCGAAAACGCTAGGAGGTGGTTTACAGTGAAATTCAAGCGAGA
>Ga0272449_1003481_pt1 | contig 13505 bp, 6 predicted proteins | sample YNPCB0241_FD_198679 | JGI IMG/M metagenome (GOLD analysis project Ga0272449, IMG submission 198679) | Hot spring sediment microbial communities from Yellowstone National Park, WY, United States - YNP-CB-024-1 | ecosystem: Environmental > Aquatic > Thermal springs > Hot (42-90C) > Sediment...
ATGATGGGCCTGCAATCTCCCCAGAACGAGAGGAGGAGGCCCCCATGCCCTGGAAGGAGCAGACGACCGTGTCCCTGAGACGAGAGGTGGTGGAGCAGATGCTGCAAGAAGGGACCAACATCGCCGCCCTGTGCCGTCAGTACGGCATCAGCCGCAAGACGGCCTACAAGTGGCTGCACTGCTACCGGAAGGGAGGCTGGGAGGCCCTCCAGGACGCCTTCCGTCGCCCTGACCGCAGCCCTCACCGCACCCCAGAGGCGATGGAAGACCTCATCGTGGAGGTGCGCAAGGACCACCCGGCGTGGGGAGCGCGCAAGACCCACGCCTTCCTGCGGCGGCGCGGACAGACCTCCCTCCCCAGTCCCAGCACCATCACCCGCATCCTCCACCGCCGCGGCCACGTTGATCCCCGCCAGGCGTGCCATCACCGCCCCTTCCAGCGCTTCCAGAAGGACGAGCCCAACGACCTGTGGCAGATGGACTTCAAGAGTCCCCTCTCCCTGGCCAACGGGGGCACCTGCTACCCCCTGACGGTCCTGGACGACCACTCTCGCGCCCTTCTGGCCCTCAGGGCCTGCGCCCACCAGCGGGCGGAGGTGGTGCGAGAGACCCTCACCGCCCTCTTCCGCCGCTACGGCTTGCCCAAGGCCTTGCTGATGGACAACGGAAGTCCCTGGGGCGACCGCAAGGGGGAGCGGTGCTACACCGCTCTGGAGGCTTGGCTGATCCGTCTGGGCATTCAGGTGCTCCACAGCCGTCCCTATCACCCCCAGACGGTGGGCAAGGACGAGCGGCTACACCGCACCCTGGGGGAGGAGGCGCTGCGGGGGCAGGTGCTCGTGGACTTGGCGCACAGCCAGGAGGTCTTTGACGGGTGGCGGGAGGTGTACAATGGCGAACGTCCCCATGAGGCGCTGGGGATGCGGGTGCCGGCGGAGGTGTACCGTCCCAGTCCTCGGCCCTTCCCCGAGGTCTTGCCTCCCTTGGTCTACCCTCCCGAGGCCTGGGTGCGCAAGGTGGATGCCAACGGGCGGATCGCCTTCCGTGGGCGGGTGTTCCGGGTGGGCAAGGCGTTCCGGGGGCAGCAGGTGGCCCTCTTCCCCTCGGCGCAGGAGGGACAGGTGGACGTCTACTTCTGTGCTCAACGGGTCAAGACCCTGACCCTCTCTCCCAAGCCCCCGGTGGAGGACCCTGTGGCGTTGTGCGAGGAGGGAGCCTGTGTTAGAATGGGCAGTGTGCCTCATGGCCCTGAACAGGTGTAACCCATGTCCCGGCACAAAGTGTTACCTATGTCCCGAGTCTATACAGGGGGGAGGGACAGCGGAGGATGGAGAGCAGGGGCAAGGCGTGCCTTGCCCCTGCTTTCTCCGTGCGGGCGTGTTGCGTTGCCTCAAAGGGACCCCTAGGCCACCGCGGGGTCGGTCTCGGGGAGGGGTTGCCCTTGGCGGCGGGCCCAGGCCATCCGCACCTCCGCCGCCAGGAAGAGGGAACCGGTGGCGCAGATGAGGTCCCGGGGGCCGGCCAGGTCCAGGGCCTCGGCCAGGGCCTCAGCCACGGTGGTGGATTCGTACAGGGGCGGGTGGCTTTCGCCGCGCTCCCGGAGGAAGGCCTCGGCCAGCCGGGCCAGGTCGGCCACGGGCATGGCCCGGGGGTGGTGGGCCTGGGCGAAGATGACGGCCGAGGCCTCCGGCAGGAGGTGGGCGAACATCCCCGGGAGGTCTTTATCCGCCGAAGCGCCGAAGAGGAGGATGAGGTTCTCGTAGGTGAAGTGGCGGTGCAGGGCGGCCACCAGTTTCTGGCTGGAGTCGGCGTTGTGGGCACCGTCCACCACCACGAAGGGGCGTTGCCCCAGGATTTCCAGGCGGGCCGGCCACCGCACCTGGCGCAGCCCTGCCCGGATGGCCGCTTCGTCCACGGCCCGGGACCCCAGGTGGCGGTTGAGTTCGTGCACCGCGGCCACGGCGAGGGTGGCGTTGATCAGTTGGTGCTCGCCCAGAAGGGGGATCCAGAAGCCGTTGCCTTGATGCGGATCTGGCTCCTGCCCCGCCCGACGCAGGCCGAAGAACTGGCCCTCCAGGTCGGCAGGGCCAGCCCGCCATTGCCAGTCCCGCCCCACCAGGAGCAGGGGGGCTTCCTTTTCCTGGCAGACCTCCTGGATGACCGCAAGGGCCTCCGGCTCCTGGGGGGCGCAGATGACCGGCGTGTGCTCCTTGATGATGCCAGCCTTCTCCCGGGCGATCTCCGCCAGGGTGTGCCCCAGGAGGTGGGTGTGGTCGTAACTGAGGGAAGTGATGATGCAGACGGCGGGGCGGACGACGTTGGTGGCGTCCAGGCGCCCCCCCAGGCCCACCTCCATGACGCCCACCTCCACCCTGCGGTTGGCGAAATGGCGGAAGGCCAGGGAGGTGATGATCTCAAAGGTGGTCAGGCCGGGGACCTGGGCCACGTAGGGCTTCAGGTCCTCCACCAGGGCCACCACCTCCTCCCGGGCGATCATCTCCCCACCCACAGCGATGCGCTCCCGGAAGGTGTGCAGGTGGGGCGATGTGTAGAGGCCCGTGCGAAAGCCCCCGGCGCGCAGGATGGACTCCGTCATGGCCGCAGTGGAGCCTTTGCCCTTGGTCCCGGCGATGTGCACCGTGAGGAACTGGCGGTGGGGGTTGCCCAAGAGGGCCAGGATGTCCTCCATGCGGCGCAGGTCCCAGACCGTGTCGGAGTAGGTGTAGGAGGTCTTCTTCTCGTAGTCGGTGAAGGAATACAGGTAACGCAGAGCCTCGGCGTACTGGTTCTCGTCCATACAGTCCCTGGAGAAAAACCCCCGGGCGCCCTCTCCCGCTCGGGGCTGGGCCACGAGACTTCTCCCTACCGCGCGCATTGTACCCCAAGTCCGTCCCAGCGCAAAACGCGGGGGCGGACGGTTGCGCTCCCAGGCCGTGTTGGCGCCCCACCTGCCCCTCCCCGCTGGGCCTTGGTCGCGTAGAGAGCGTAGGGGCGGGGCGAAGGCACCCCGTGCACACAGCCTTCGCTGCTCCCTTTGGGGTAGGGGTCCCGTTGTGGTACAATCCCCCGGCCTGCAAGGCTCCACCCCGGGGGAGAGCACATGGGCGCGCTGCACAGGGTCCGTCGGCCTCGCCTCTTCTTCCTGAGCGCCTACTTCTTCGGCCTCAGTTTCCTGTGGAACGGCCTCTCCCTCGTCCTCCTGCCGATGCTGGTCGCGCCCCTGGTGCCGGAGGCGTGGAAGAACACCTATCTGGGGCTCCTCTCCTTCGGGGGGCTGGCCCTGGCTGCCCTCGTCCAGCCCCTGAGCGGGCACCTGAGCGACCACACGTCCACCCCCTGGGGCCGGCGCCGCCCCTGGATTCTCGCCGGCACCCTCGGCGACTTCCTCTGCCTGGCGCTCCTGGCCACGGCGGGCGGCTTCCCGGCCCTCCTCGCAGGCTACCTCCTCCTCCAGGTCTCGTCCAACGTGGCGCACGGCCCGGCCTTCGGCCTCATCCCGGACCTGGTCCCCCCGGAACGCCGCGGCGCGGCCTCCGGGGCCAAGAGCCTGGCCGAGATCGCCGGCCTCATCGCCGGGGGCCTGGTCACCGGGCACCTGGCAGGGCGGGGCCGGCCCGAAGCCGGGCTCGCGGCCATCGGCCTGGTGCTGGCTGCCGCCCTCGCGGCAACCCTGTGGGGCGTCCGCGAGGAGGCGGTGCCCCCTCGCAGCGGTCCCGGAAGCCGCGCCCTCCCGGGGCTCCGCGAGGTGCTGAAAGGGCTGCGCGAGGCCCAAGCGTGCCACAGCGCCTATTTCTGGCTTCTGGGGGTACGGCTCCTCATGCTCACGGCCATCACCCCGGTCCAGGGGTTCGCCCAGTACTACGTCCAGGACGTGCTCCGCGTCCCCAACCCGGCTCTGGCCACCGGGCAACTGGCGGCAGCCATCGGGCTGAGCGTGCTGGCGGCGGCGTACCCAGCGGGGCTCCTGGCGGACCGCTGGGGGCCCTGGCCCCTGAACGTGGCGGCTGGCCTCCTGGCTGGCTTCGGCATCGCGGGGATGGTCTTCGCCCGCACGCTGGGGCACGTGATCGCCTTGGCCTCCTTCGTCGGCCTGGCGATGGGGATCTTCGTCAGCGCCAACTGGGCCCTCGCCACCCGCCTGGTCCCCGAGGAGGCTGGGGGCCGGTACCTGGGCCTCAGCAACCTGGCCACGGCTGGCGCGGGGATGCTGGGTCGCCTGGCCGGCCCCCTGATTGACGCGGTGAACCTGGCCCGGCCCGGCGCGGGGTACCTGGCGCTCTTCGTCGTGTGCAGCCTCCTCATGTGGATGGGCACGGCAGCCCTCTTCCAGGTGCGGCGCCGGATGCCCGGCACGCCCTGAGCGACAGGGTGGGCTGGCACCGGACCTCTGGGACGGATGGATCCGAGATAGTTGCACAAAGGCCGGGCAGGTGGTATAGTGGCACGGCAGATGCCCGCTGATGGCCTGGAGGAGGCGAAGTGTCCACCCGGGGGAACTCTCACGGCAGGAGGCTCGGCCCTGCGCCGCAGGTGCGCGGGCACGCGTGGGTGCTCCTGAGTTACGCCCTCCTGAGCCTGCTCCTCACCTACCCGTTGGTGGGGCACTTCGCCACCCACGTCCCCGGCGACGGGGGCGACGACCCGGCCCTGGCCTGGAACCTCTGGTGGGTCCCCCACGCGCTCTTGCGCCTGGGGCAGTCGCCCTTTGCCTGCACCTACCTGTTCTACCCCCTGGGCATCAACCTGGCCTTCTACACCCTCACCGTGTGGAACGCCTTTCTCTCCGTGCCCCTCCAGGCCGCACTGGGCCTGGTGCCGGCCAGCAACCTCGTCCTCCTCTCGTCCTATGTGCTGGGGGCCTATGGGGCGTATCTCCTCGCGAGGTCCCTCGTGCGGACAGGGCGGAACCCGTGGGCCAAGGAGGCCGCGGCGTGGCTGGCCGGCTTCGTCTACGGCTTCGCCTCGCCCAAACTGTTCTTCGCTGCGCTAGGCCAGTTCAACATCGCCAGTTCCCAGTGGGTGCCTTTCTGCATCCTCTATCTAGTGCGGGCCTTCGGCGCGCCGCGGCGGTGGCGGGAGTGGGCCCTGGCGGCCCTGTTCCTGGCCTTCCAGGCCTGGGCCGAACTGACGTATGCCTCGTTCCTCGCCCTCTTCGCCGCGGCCTACGCCCTGGGGTGGGCGGCAGTGCGCCTGTGGGAGCGGCGGCCACGCGCCCTCCTCCAGGCTCTGCCCGGCCTGGCCCTCCTGGGCGCGCTCGTGCTCCTGGCGGTGAGCCCCATCGTGGCCGCCATGTGGCCGGACATGGCGGCGGAGGGGGACTTCCTGGTGGAGGGGAGCGGCTTTGCCGAGACCTTCTCCGCGGACCTCCTCGGCTTCGCCCTGCCCACCCAACTGCACCCCCTCTGGGGGGACTCCGTGGCGGCACGCTGGGCCTTCCCCAAGGACAAGGGCCAGCACCTCTACCTGGGCTACGTGGCGCTGGGCCTGGCCCTGGCAGGGCTCGCCCTCCGCCGGGAGCGGAGGCAGGCCTTCTTCGCCCTGGCGTTCCTGGCCTTCGGGGTCCTGGCCCTGGGCCCCCGCGCCCACTGGAACGGGCGGGAGGTGGGGCCGCCCCTCCCCTTCCTCCTCCTGCAGGAGGTGCCCTTCTTCAAGGGGAACCGCTACCCCGGCCGCTTTGCCGTCCTGGTCCTCCTCTGCCTGGCGGTCCTCGCGGCCTACGGGGCGCGGGAACTCCTCCCCCGCCTCGCCCGCCGCCCCCGGGGACAGGGGGTCCTCGCCCTGCTCCTCGCCCTGGGCATGGGGGCCGAGTACCTCTCCGTGCCCCTCCCCCTCTCCGACCTGCGGGTGCCGGAGGCCTACAGGGCGGTCCAGGGGCCGCCGGGGGAGGAGTGGGCCGTCCTGGACCTCCCCCTGGCCTGGCGCAACGGGTTCCGCATCTTCGGCGTCCTGGACCCGGTCTTCATGTACGCCCAGTTCTACCAGACGGCCCACGGCGGCCGCCTCCTGAGCGGGAACACCTCCCGCAACCCCGAACTGAAGTTCCAGTACTTCGTGGAGGCCCCTATCCTGAACAGCCTCCTCGCGCTGGAGAACGGCCACCCCCTGCCCGAGGCCACCCGGCGCGCCGACGCGGAGGTCGCGCCGGCGGTGCTGGGCTTCTTCCGAGTGCGCTACGCCGTGGTGCACAAGGGGAAGGCCTCCCCGGACCTCCAGAGGTACGTCGCGGAGGTGCTCCCCGTGGAGCCGCTCTACGAGGATGCGGCCCACGTGGTCTACGCGGTGAGGGGGCGGGCGGGAGGGGCGTGGGAGGCCGGTTTTGACGCCCCGGCCGACCGCCTCACCCTCGCCGAGGGGTGGAGCGGCACGAGCACCTGGGAGGGGTGCTCTGTGGTCTGGGCTGAGCGTTCCCGGACGCGCCTCCTCCTCCCTGGCGAGGGGGAGGCCCTGCGCCTCCGCATGCGCCTCTACGCGCCGGGCGAAGGCCAGCAGGTGGGCCTGGTCTGGGAAGGGCATGCCCTGGGGACACGGCCCCTTTCGCCGAGGTGGAACGAGGTCCAGTGGGACGTGCCCCAGGACCTCGTGCGCCGGGGCGTCCACAGCGCGGAACTGCGCTGGGCGCGGCTTTTCCCACCCAGCGCCATCCCTGCCGGGCAGGAGGTGGGCGCGACGGGCGCCCGCTCCCCCGTGCACCTGTACGTGCGCAGCGCGGGCCTGGAGGTGGGGTGGTTCGCCCACCTCTACGTGGATGGCTGGGATGTCTCCCCAGGAGGGCGCGGCTACAACCTGGCCGTGGTGGACCCCGCCACTGGGGAGGTGCGGGCGGCCGCTGCCTTTGACACCCACGGGGACGAGGCCGCGGCCCACGCCCTGGCCGCCTTCCTGGACGCGGTGCCTGGGGGGATGCTCGTCCTGGGGGCGGTGAACGACGAGGCCTCCCTCCGCCTGACGGAGGAAGCGGTGCAGGCCCTGCGATCCGTCGGCGTCCAGGGGGACCTGCAGGGAAAGTTCCGCTGGGGGCACGCCTTCATCGGGGCCAAGGGCGCGGACCCCGGGCAGGCTCTGGAGGGCGCGGACCTCCTGCGGCCGGTCTCCCTGGCGGTGGGGCAGGCGCTCGCAGAGCCGCGGGTGGCCGGCGCCCTGGACTGGCTGCGCCTGGAAGTGCCCTAGGCCCGTGCCCCCAGGCTCTCCACGTACTCCAGGGACTGGTGCCGGAAGTAGGCGTTGTAGAGGTCCGCGTAGTACCCACCCTGCGCCAACAGGCTCTCGTGGGTCCCCTCTTCCACAATCCGGCCCTGCTCTACGACCAGGATGCGGTGGGCACGGCGGACCGTCCAGAGGCGGTGGGCGATGATGATGGCCGTGCGCCCCCGCAGGAGGAGTTCCAGCCCGGCCTGGATCTGCGACTCGGTGAAGGGGTCTATGCTGGCCGTGGCCTCGTCCAAGATGAAGATGGCCGGGTCCTTGAGGAGCACCCGGGCCAGGGCCACCAGTTGGCGCTGGCCCATGGAGAGGTTCGCGCCCCGCTCCCCCACGTCCGTGTCCAGCCCGTTGGGCAGGTCCTCAAGCCAATCCCCACCCCCGATGCGGAGGGCTGCCTGCAGCACCTCTTCGTCCGTGGCCTCGGGCCGGGCGTAGCGGATGTTCTCCCGCACCGTGCCGGAGAAGAGGAAGGGCTCCTGGGGCACGTAGCCGATGTGCCGCCGGTACTGGCGCAGGTCCAGCCGCCGGATGTCGCGGCCGTCTATCAGGAGTTCGCCCCTCTGGAACTCGTAGAAGCGGGCCACGAGGCGCGCGATGCTGGTCTTGCCGGCCCCGGTGTGGCCCACCAGGGCCACCGTCTCCCCCGGCTGGATCTCCAGGCTGAAGTCCGGAAGCACCACCTCGTCCCCCGTGTAGGTCAGGTGGACGTGGCGGAACTCAATGTGGCCTTCCACATGGTCCACGGGCTCCTGGGCGACCTGCACCACCTTGGGCTCAGCGTCTATGAGGGCGAAGACCCGCTCTGCAGCGGAGAGGCCGTCCTGGAACTGGCTCCAGAAGGAGGCGATGCTCACCAGGGGGTACCAGTAGAACCCCACGGCCTGCATGAAGAGGTACCAGTCGCCGGGGCCGAGGGCGCCCGCCCTCGCGGCCAGGCCGCCGGCGTAGGCCAGCGCCGCCACCCCCAAGCCGGAGGCCAGGCCCAGGACGGGGAAGATGGTGTTGAGGGTGAGGCCGCGCCGCAGGCCCACGGCGTAGGCCTGGCGGTTGATGGCGTCAAAGTCGGCGTAGATGGCGTGCTCCTGGCGGAAGGCCTTGGCCACCATGATGCCGCTGACCGACTCCTGGATCTGGGCGTTGATGCGGGCGGTGACCCGCCGGGCGCGCTGCGTGACGGTCCGGGCGATGCGCCGGAAACTGAGCGCGAGGGCGGCAGCCACCGGCGCCATGGCCAGGAGGAGGAGCGTCAGCCCCACGTGGATGCGGAAGAGCCACACGGACAGCACAAGCACCAGAAGCACCTGGCTCAGGAGGTTCATGGTCAGGGTGGCGACCTCCGAGAAGTCCTGCGTGTCGGAAGTCACCCGGCTGACGATCTTGCCCGCGGGGTTCTGGTCAAAGAACGAAAGGTCGTTGTCTATGGTCCGGTCAAACACCTGGCGGCGGAGTTCCAGGACCACGTCGCCCACGACGCGGGCGGAGAAGTACTGGCGGATGTAGTTGAAGAGCCAGCCCGAGACACCCAGGAGCAGGACCCCCGTGGAGAGGAGGAGCATGCTCCCCGTGGAAGGCCTCTGCGCCAGGAGGTCCAGCGCTTTGGAGATGAGGATGGGGCCACCCGCGCCGGTGAGGGTGTTCAGGGCCAGCATCACGGCCACCAGGAGCATGGCGCGGCCGTGCGGCCGGAAGTACCCGACGATGCGGGCCACCAGTTCCCGGTCGCTGTAGGCGCGGTCGTAGGCTTCCGTGTCCAGGCCGTCCAGGATGAACCCCATGCGGTCCCCCTTTGCCCCCTACTCGTACCGGGCGAAGATGCGCCGGTAGTCCGGGCTGCGGGCCATCAGTTCCTCGTGGGTGCCCTGGTCCACCAATTCCCCGCGGCGTAGGACCAGGATGCGGTCGGCCCAGAGGATCTGGCTGAGGCGGTGGGTGATGAGGAAGGTGGTCCGCTCGCGGCTGATGCGCCGCATGGCCCGCTGGATCTGGTCCTCGGTGGCGCTGTCTATGGCGCTCGTGCTGTCGTCCAGGATAAGGATGCGGGGGTTGGTGAGGAAGGCGCGGGCGATGGCGATGCGCTGCCGCTGCCCGCCTGAGAGGGTGACCCCCCGCTCCCCGACCTCGGTGTCGTACCCCTGGTGGAAGGATAGGATGAAGTCGTGGGCCTGCGCTTCCCGCGCCGCCCGCTCAATGGCCTCCTGCGTGGCCCCTGCGCAGCCGAAGGCGATGTTCTCGCGGATGGTGCGCGAGAAGAGGAAAATGTCCTGCTCAATGGTGGCGATCTGCGAACGGAGCGACTCCAGGCTCCAATCCCGCACGTCCACGCCGTCCACCAGGACGCGGCCTCCATCCACGTCAAAGATGCGGTTGATGAGGCGGGTGAGGGTGGTCTTGCCCGCGCCGGTCTGCCCCACGATGGCCACCGTCTCGCCCGGGCGGACGGTGAAACTCACGTTTTTGAGGACGGGCTTGCCCGGCTCGTAGCCGAAGGTGACGTTCTCAAAGACCACCTCGCCGCGGATGGGCCTGGCCACGCCGGATTCGTTCTCGTCCAGTTCCGTCTCGGTGTTGAGGACCTCCAGGATGCGCGCCGCGCTGGCGATGCCGAGTTGCACCTGGTTGAACGAGAAGTTGGAGATGAAGGTGGGGTAGCGCAGCGCGCCCATCAGCCCGAGGAAGGCCACAACCTCCCCCAAGGTGATGCCCCCAGACCGCCAGATCCAGAGCGCGTGCAGGAAGCCGGCCGCCCAGCAGAGGCTGAAGGCGAGCAACGGCAGGTACTGGGCCTGGATCTTCCCCTGCCGCACGAAGCGGTCGCGGTACAGGCGGGCGTTACGGGTGAAGGCGGCCTTCTCCCACGCTTCCTGGGCGTTGGCCTTGACCACCTCAATCCCGCCGATGGCCTCTGCAAGGCCGGCGTTCAGGGTGCCGAACTGATCCCGCAACTCCGCGCTCACCGGGTTGAGGCGCCGGTTGTAGTCCCACAGGGTGATGCCGAAGAGGGCCAGGAAGAGGGCCGGCACGAGGAGCAGCCGGGCGTCCAGGCGGGCGATGAGGGCCAGGGGGACGATGATGCACAGGAGGGAATCCAGGATGAGCATGACCCCTGGGTTGAGCAAGAGGTTGAGCATGTGGACGTCGTTGGTGGCGCGGGCCATGATGTCGCCGATGCGCTGGCGGCCGTGGAAGGTCTGGCTCTTGCCCAGGAGGTTGGCGTAGAGTTCGTCCCGGGCGTCCCGCTCAATCCGCTGGGCGAGGAACTCCAGGGGGTAGTTGCGCAGGAGGCCCCCCAGGCCCTGCACCGCCGCCGCGCCGAAGACCAGCAGAGCGAGGCGCGTCAGCGCCGCCAGGGGCCAGCCCGAGGTGCGGATCAGGTCAAACGCCTCTCCGATGAGCACCTGGCTGTAACTGTAGCCCAGGTTGTCCAACACCGCCCCCAGGAAGGCCCCCAGGAGGAACAGCGGGTAGCGGAGGACGTGGGAGACGATCCAGCGGACCGGTCCCGACCGATCGTAGGGGTATTCCCGTTCTGGGGCGAACTCCCTCTTGGCCAAAGCGCCCTCCGTGCCAACGCGCCCCTCTGGGGGCCAGAGGTGGGGCGGACGTCCCCACCGAGCCTTTCATTATACCCCCAGCGGGCGCTCCGGCCAAAAGCAGCGGGGTGGCGGACCAACACCCTGGGACCAGGTAATGGGGGGCAGGCGGCAGGGCGGGCATCAAAAAGGCCCCGGCGGGGAAGCCGGGGCCTTCCGTGTGCCCCCACGGGAATTCGAATCCCGGTCGCGGCCTTGAAAGGGCCGTGTCCTAGTCCACTAGACGATGGGGGCAAGTGACGTTTCAATTGTAGCAAAGGCGGCGTCCGCGGTCAAATCGGGGAACCCACATGGAACCCCTCGCCCATGTGGCGGGCCCAGGGCCTGCTCCCGTGGGCGTCCATCCTCGGGCAGCCAGCACGGAGGAGGGCCGCGAGGCAGCGCGCCGATTTGCCGTTTTCCCGAGGGTGTGCTATACTTTGCTTGGAACGAGGTGGATGTAGCTCAATAGGTCAGAGCACTGGACTGTGGATCCAGTGGTTGCGGGTTCGACTCCCGTCATCCACCCCAGAAGGCAGCGTGACCGGGGACCTCGGCCTAAGGCCGAGGTCCTTTTGCGTTTCTGCTGATGACCGCGGCTATGCTTGCCTCGTCCTGGGCCACCAACCCGAGTTTCAAGGAATGGGAATTTAGGATTTGACAAGTTCCGGAAAATGTGGTATATTGTTACTGTAACGTATCACCCTCGTTTCCAAAAGGCCGCCCGAAGGAGAGGGCCATGCCTGGTATCCGCGAGGTCGCGCAGCGCGCTGGTGTCTCCGTCGCCACCGCATCCAGGGTCTTCAACCAGACGGCCCCCGTCAGCCCAGAACTGACGGAACGGGTCCTGCAGGCCGCCCGGGAACTGGGCTACAGTCCTGCCCGGAGCCGGCTTGGGGCCTCCCCCGGCAAGACCATCGGCCTGTGCGTCCCCAACGTCTCCCAACACCCCTTCTTCGCCGACGTGGTGCGGGGCGTGGAGGACGTCTGCTCCAGCGCCGGCTACACCGTCATCCTCTGCAACACGGACCGCTTCGCCCAGAAGGAGAGGACCTACCTCCACATGCTGCGGCACCGGCGCGTCGCCGGCCTTGTGATCATCCCCGTCTCCGGCCAGGGGGACCACATCCGCGCCATCCTGGGGGAGGAGTTCCCCATCGTGCTGGTGGACCGCCGCCTGGAGGACCTGGATGCGCCGGCCGTGCTCATTGACAACGTGGCCACCGTCCGGCGCGCGGTGGAGTACCTCCTGGGCCTGGGGCACCGGCGCATCGGCTTCATCATTGGCGAGCCAGACCTCCCCATGGTGCAGGACCGGTGCCGCGGCTACCAGGAAGCCCTGCAGGCCCACGGCCTGGAGCCGGACCCGCGCCTCCTGGCGATGGGCGTCTTCGCCGCCGAGTGGGGCTACGAGGCCACGGTGCAGTTCTTCAGCCGGCCCGACCCATCCACGGCCATCCTCAGCGGCAGCCTCAGCCTGACCCAGGGCACGCTCCTCGCCCTGCAGGACCTGAACCTGCGCATCCCCGAGGATGTGTCGGTCCTGGCCTTTGACGACATCGTCTGGTTCCGCCTGCTGCAACCTCCCCTCACGGCCATCGCTCAGCCGGCCTACCGGATGGGGTCCGTGGCCACCGAGATCCTCCTGGCCATGCTGGAGACCGGGGAGCCGCCGCGGGAGAAGACCCTGTTCCTGGAGACCCAGTTCCGGCTGCGGCAATCGTGCGCGGCGCCCCGGGAAGAGCCCCGCGGCTACCTCATCCCTTCATTCCGGAACCCGGGCCTTAAAGAACGCGCTCCCTCGGCCGCCCGGGAAGCCATGACTCCCAAAGAGCGCACCCTCGCTGCCATTGAGCACCGGGAGCCGGACCGCGTGCCGGTCTACTTCACCGCCGTGCCGGAGCAGGTGGAGGCGCTGCGGCGCCACTTCGGCGTGGAGCCGCGCACGGACCTCCTCCGGCCCATCGGCTTCGGCGACTGGGTGGAACCGGAGGTCCTGGACGCCCTGAGCGTGGACGTGCGCCACGTCTGGCCTCGGTACGTGGGCCCTCCCCTGGAACGGCGGGAGGATGGCACCTTCCGCGACCTCTGGGGGACCTGGTTCAAGGTGGTGCGCCACGCCACAGGCGCGTACAACGAGGCGGTGGCGCTCCCCTTGGCCGAGGCCCGGACGGTCCACGAGGTGGAGCGGCACGCCTGGCCCAGGGTGGAGTGGTTTGATTTCAGCGCGGTGCGGGAGCAGTGCGAGCGGTTTCGGGACTACGCCATCGTGGCCGGTTGGCCAGCCAACGTGGACTTCATCAACCGCGCCGCCCGCCTCTGTGGGTACGAGCGGGTGCTGGTAGGGCTGGCCACGGGCGACCCCGTGGTGCTGGCCATCTTTGACCAGATCAGCCGCTTCTTCCTGGAGTTCAACCAGCGGTTCTTTGAGGCGGCGCAGGGATACGCCAGCATCGCCTTCTACGGCGACGACTACGGCGGCCAGACCGGCTCGCTCATCAGCCCCAGGACCTACCGGGCCATCTTCCAGCCGCGCTGGGAGCCCCACATCGCCCAGGCCCGCGCCTTCGGCCTCAAGGTGATGCTGCACTCCTGCGGGAGCACCTGCGCCCTCATGCCAGACCTCATAGACACGGGGTTTGACGTCATCCAGACAGTGCAGCCCGAGGCCCAGGGGATGGACCTGGCGGAACTCAAGGCGCGGTTTGGGGACCGCCTGTGTTTCAACGGGGCCAT
>Ga0272449_1003482_pt1 | contig 13502 bp, 13 predicted proteins | sample YNPCB0241_FD_198679 | JGI IMG/M metagenome (GOLD analysis project Ga0272449, IMG submission 198679) | Hot spring sediment microbial communities from Yellowstone National Park, WY, United States - YNP-CB-024-1 | ecosystem: Environmental > Aquatic > Thermal springs > Hot (42-90C) > Sediment...
TCTGTCCTTGACCTCAGCTGGACCAGAATTGCCTTTAATTATCATTTCCCGAACTGGCGGGATTCTCTGAGACAGTATCTGGCCACAAAGCTCTGATAACAAGCCTTTAATCCTGTTAAATCTTTCAGTCTACGCTAATTTTTAAATTGGTTTGTCCCGGAGTTAAATATCTGCGTCGGGATAAGATGCTAAAATTGAACTTTTTCAAAGTAGAATATAGGTGGGTTTTAAATGCCATCACGTAACTTTGGGGCAAAGATAAATAAAAATTGAGAAATGAGCAGAGCATCCACATTTTTCCAAATGGCGAATAAATATTTTGTCCCCTGTTTTTTAAAAGACTGGAATGTGGATTTTAAGGTCCATGCCACTTGCGGCAACGTGGTTGAAAGAGTAGGTACGAGGGAAAGCCTACCCAGCCCCAAGCGACCCAGTTATGGCGCCAGAAAGATACTGAAATAATAAAAATAAAAATCGGAGAATGAGTATTTATTCCCCCATTTTTCAGTATTCCCCCATTTTTCAAAAAGTGGGGGATTTATTTCCATTTAGATGGAAAAATGTGGCTAACGTCATTTTGTCTCGCTGAAGTCAGGAAAAAGATATGTTTTTAATAGCGTAATGATTTTAAAAAAATGTCTGTGTCCCCATTTAGGGGGAGATTTCGAGGCGATGGAAGCGAAGGTCAGTTTTTATTTCCAAATAAAGGTCATGTCCCAGGATTTGTCTTTTACAGGCAATGGGCTGGCCATCAAGTTTTACTTCAGGCTGGTCATTTTTTCCCCAGGGCCAGAGAAGCCGGATCAGACCCTGCCTTGAATCATTGCTATTAAAAGTAAATTTAATTTTCCTGGTGCTTGCCTCAACCTGATAATCGTAGGCATAAAAAAGACCATTTACAGGAAAATAGATTTGAGCTCTGGCTTCATTTGACCCGAGCCGCGGCGAAATTTCCGGCCTTTCCCGATTCACCTTAAAGCCGAGCAAACCCTGATAGATAGCCATGGCCAGAGCGCCAGCACTTCCAGCATAATTTAAGCTTCCCTGACCATAGCCCTCCCTGGTATCCCATTCATAAAAGCAGCCCCGCCCCAAATTCTTTCTGACTATTTCTAAAAGGCAGCGTGTAGCTTCCTGGCTGTAACCAGATTCATACATGGCCGCTACAAAGCGCCCTCCAAACCAGTCCCATTGACCCCCATTTTGATATTCATAAGGTTCGTCCATCATGGGATGACGGAAAAAGCCAGCGGGATAAGGCGGAAACAAGCAACCACTAATCGTGGAGAGGCCAAATCGCTGTTGCCGGTTGAGGGCTTCCTCAATAATCCGGCCAGCCTTTTCTGGATCAGCCAGGCCAGAGAGAATGGCCAGAGTATGGCCACCCAGAGCAAAGATATCGTCTTCATCAAAATCGTGGGTCAGGGGCGTAACATGCCGGTGGACGCGATAAAAGCCTCTGTTTTCCTGCCAGAGAAGAGCATTGGTTCGGTTTTTAATTTGATTAGCTCTCTGTTTCCAGAAGGCTGATTTTTTTTCTTCCCCCACAAGATGAAGAAGAGAGGCCAGATCAAGACAGGCCTGATAGGCCATGCTCTGGTCATAGAGATCGACCGTCCACTGGGAGCTGGAGTCAGCATAAATAGCTCGCTCGTCGCCTTCATGGGCTTCAACATCACCCCAGTCAGCTGTATGAGCTCCAGTGATGAGCCTGAAATGGGGGTCGTAACGATGGTCAAAAAGATAATTCAGGGCTTTTTCCAGTCTCTCTATTATTTTTTGCCCCTCAATTTCTTTTCCGAGCCACTCACGGCCCCGCTCTTCGCCCATGAGTCTGACGAGGAAAGAAGCAGCCTGAACGGCTGAACTTTCCTGGTCGCTTTCAGTTGTATTTTTATCTGTTCTTCCCGTGGCCGCGATCCAATCAGGAATCGAGCCGGATTTATCCTGATAGCTGAGAATCTCTTCAAGCCAGGAAACGAGGAAGGGCTCGGGATAAAAAAGGCAGGAAGCAGGAAGAATGGTTGCCGCATCCCTGATCCAGATCTGGGGATAACCGGTTCCGGCCCTGAAGCCAGCCACCTCACCCGTTTTTCCTCTGAATTTAATCTCGCCATGGCGCAGGGTGAGACGGATCAGTTTGGCTATCTGGTTAATCTCCGGCCAGGTCGTTTGATAAAGGGTGAAGGGAGACATTTCCAGTTCCGGTTTTCTTTTATCTTCAGGGAAGGAGACGGACTTAACCAAGAGGGGAAGGCGCAGGGTTTTTGAACCATAGCTTTCAAACCAGGCCTTGCCTTCAAGGACAAGGTCAAAATCAAGGAAATATTTGCCCGGAATGAGAGGCGCCGGAAAGGTTACTTTCATTTCTATTTTTTCGCCTGGTTTTATCTCCCGGGGAAGAGCAAAACGAGGATTATCCCGGCGAAGCATCTTTTCTTTATTGTCAAGGAGGTGGTAGGAAAGAAAGCAGGGTGCCGGGCCGCTTGATTTCCAGGGTCGCCGTCCTGCATTGACCAGTTTAAGATTAAGAGAGATGATTTCTCCCTCCTCCGCCACAACAGGAGAAATTTCTGTTTCCCAGAGACAGAAGTAGGGCTGACTTCTTCCCTTTTTCATGGAGCTGGCCTCCCCTTTTTCCTGGCGGCAGGCAATGGATGGATAAAGGAAGAAAAAAAAGAAGGCTAGATAGATGAGGATAGAGGCTGCGGAGCATCGAGCCCTGGCCAGGCCTGTTTCTAAATCAAAGGGCCATCTGGCTAACATATTCTGGGTAGGAGCTCAGTGGTCAGGGGTTCAAGGAGCCTTAAACCCCCGGTTTTTGTTCGTAACAAAAGCTCACCGGCCCGGCCAATCCTGTCTTCAATCTGGCCGATTATTGCCGCTTCCCGGCCCAGGGGATGTGCCTGAAGATAGGCCAGAATTTCAGCGCTTCGGCTGGCTGGAGCTAAAATCGCAGCGCGGCCTTCGCAGGCAAGATAGAGAGGGTCAATGCCCAGAAATTCACAGACAGCCTGAACGGGCGCGGAAAGGGGAATTTTCTTTTCTTCAATTAAAATGGAATAAGGAAGTTTTTCAGCCAGTTCACAGAGAATTGTGGCCAGGCCTCCTCTCGTAATATCTCTCATCCATCTTACTTCCCTCTGCCAGAGAGGCAAAAGAAAGGTTAGGGGAGCGCAGTCGCTCTTGACTGAAGCTTCAAAACCAAATTCACCCCGGGCAGTGAGGATGGCCAGGCTATGCTCGCCCACCGGCCCGGTTACAATCAGGTTATCTCCAGGAGCAACCGCCTCCAGGTTTGGTCGGGCAATAATCCGGCCAACTCCTGAGGTGTTAATATAAATTTTATCAGCCTGACCCCGGCGGACTACCTTGGTATCGCCAGTGACAATCTTTACCCCGGCTTCCGTAGCAGCCCGGCTTATGGAAGCAAGAATTCTTTCCAGGTCATCCCAGGCCAGGCCCTCTTCAATAATCAGGGCCAGGGAAATGAATTCCGGTCTGGCTCCGGAGACAACCAGGTCATTCACCGTTCCATTTACGGAAAGGGTGCCAATGTCGCCTCCAGGGAAAAAAATGGGATCAACCACATAGCTATCGGTGGTAAAGGCCAGACCGCCAGGCAGATGGCTGGCATCAAGAAGCTCCCTTAAAATGCTATTATTAAAATTTGGGACAATGTACCGCGAGATGAAATCCCTCATGAGCTGGCCACCGCTGCCGAGCTCAAGACTGATTAATTTTTTCTTGGTTAGCTCCATCGCTGGCCGTACTTAAAATGGATTAAACAGGCACCTTCATAGGAAACCATGCATGGACCGTAGGGACTTTCAGGCCGGCAAAGGCGGCCATAAAGGGGGCATTCTGGAGGACGGAGGAGACCGCGGAGAACCTGACCGCAGCGGCAGCCAGGGTTAAAACTTTTTTCTGAGGGCGATAAGTCCAGAGAGAAACGTTTCAGCGTATCAAATTCATGATATTCTTTTTTAAGGCCAAGCCCGCTTTGAGGGATTAAACCCAGGCCGCGCCAGAAGGCATCCTTGACTTCAAAAACCTCCGCCATAAGGGCTAAGGCTTTGGGATTGCCCCTGGGTGAAACTACTCTTCGATATTCAATGGCCACCTCGGGTCTGGCAGCCAGCATCTGGTCAAGAACTGAATTGATGCCGAGCAGGATATCGTTGGGTTCAAAGCCGGTTATGGCTCCTGGAATTTTAAATTCTTCAGCGATAAAGCGATAAGGCTGAGAGCCAATGATGGTACTGACATGGCCGGGATAAAGGAAGCCATCAATGGCCACCTCACCTGATTCCAGGATGGCTTTCAGGGGAGGTGGAATCAGCCAGCAGGCAGCCAGCAGGGAAAAATTCTTGAGGCCTCTGGCCCTGGCTTCCTTGACGGTAAAGGCAATGGAGGGAATGGTGGTTTCAAAGCCAGCTCCAAAAAAAATGACTTCACAGTCAGGATTTTCCTGAGCCAGCTCCAGAGCCTCAGCTGGAGAATAAATGATTTTCAATCGGGAGGAAGGAGCCGGGACAGCTGTCTGCAGAGAACCTTTAGCTGTGGGCACTCGAGTCATATCGCCAAAGGTAGCCACAATGGTTTTTGGCCTTCTGGTCAATAAATCAATGATTATTTCATGATAATCGTCGGGAGTTATGCAGACAGGGCAGCCGGGCCCGGCCAGCAGATCCACTCCGGCTTCTTCGAGGAGAGGCTTAAGGCCATAGCGATAAACAGTCATGGTATGGGTTCCGCAGACCTCCATGAGACGCACAGGACGGCCCAGCGCTTCCCTTTTCTTCCTGATCAATCTGATCAGAGCAGAAGCTATTTCTTCCTGCCTGTATTCTTCCATGGTTTAAGATGAAGATTCGTCTTTACTCGCTGCGGCTATTTCGCGGAGCAGGCTGAGGGTTTCCTGAGCCTCGGCTTCATCCAGGCGGCTTATGGCGAAACCGGCATGGATAATGACCCAGTCACCCACTTTCACCTCATCCAGGAGGCTTAAATTGACTTTGACCCTGGTGCCGAGATAATCGGCTTTCCCCAGGTTACCATCTTCGATGGCCACAATTTTGGCTGGAATTCCAAGACACATGAGCCTTTATTATAACAGAAAGGGCGAGTCCTTTTAAGCGGAAAACGAGGAGGATTTAAAGATAGGGCCAGATTAAGGGAAGAATTTCGGGAAAGAATGGCTCAGCCAGAAAAAACGCTAATGATAAATGACCCATTAATTTTTAATTTTTATTCTTGTTTTATGCTTATTTTTAGCCCTGAAATTAGAGATATCCTGAAAAAATATCTTGGTCGGACAGGAAAAATCTGAGTTTTAAAACAGCTGGCTCAATTTTTGTTTATAATTCAGGCCCCTGCCTGGCTCAGTTTCCTGTTCTGAGGCTGTTGTCTTCCTGATACCTGAGGGCTCAATCAGCCTGATGGCCTTATATTTCGTATAGATTCTCTCGTGAGGCAACGAATCAATTTCGTCTAGAATTTAAGTGAGGCAATTCGGTCTTTTTGACAACAGGCTGGCTGCCTGCCTATAATGACGATTATGATTGAGAGATTTAAGGATTTTATTCAGCCCGGGAGCGAGGAGGAGGCACTCCTTAAGCAGCTTGACCTTTCCCGTTTACCCCTGCATATTGCCATCATTATGGATGGCAATGGCCGCTGGGCTGAGAGAAGGAATCTTCCCCGGATTGAAGGTCATAAGGCTGGCTCTAAGGCGGTTAAAGAGGCGGTCGAAACCTGTGCTCGCCTCGGCATAAAGTATCTGACTCTTTATGCTTTTTCCAGGGAAAACTGGCGTCGGCCAGCCTCAGAAGTGACCATGCTCTGGGAACTTCTTTATGATTATCTGAGAAAAGAAGATAAAGAGTTGATTAAAAATAAAATCAGGCTGAGGGTGATCGGTCAGAGGGAAGGCATTCCGGAAAAGGTTCGTCTGGAACTGGAAAGGGTGGAAGCTTTAACCAGGGAGTTTGATTCCCTGCAGGTTGTCCTGGCCCTCAATTATGGAGGTCGGACAGAAATTGTGGATGCGGTCAAAAGAATTTTAAGGGAAAACAGGTTGAAACCAGAGGAAATAGACGAAACTTCCTTTTCACAATATCTTTACACGGCAGATATGCCTGACCCGGATCTGCTTATCCGAACAAGTGGGGAACTCAGAATTTCTAATTTTTTACTCTGGCAAATTGCCTATGCTGAGATCTGGATTACACCTGATTTCTGGCCGGATTTTAACCGTCGCCATTTACTTCAGGCCCTTGTTGACTATCAAAAAAGAGAAAGGAGGTTTGGAGCTATTCCTGAATCTTCTTCCTGAGTGACGCTGGCTGCGAGTAAGAATCAACGATATCAGGATAAAGGATGAATTTTAAAACGAGAACCATAACCGCCATCATCCTGCTGGCCATCATTCTGACAATTGTGCAATGGGCCAGCTCGCCTGTTTTCTTTGCTTTCCTTCAATTGATTATTCTTGCCGCAATAATTGAATTTTACGGGCTGGCCCAAAGAAAAAACTGGCAACCCCGCTTCCTTCCAGGCCTTTTGTCCGCCCTGATCCTCAGTTTTTCTTTTTTCTTTCCAGAAAGGTTACCTCTTTCTCTGTCCCTCGTCCTTATCCTTCTAATTGCCAGTATTTATTTTTTAATTTATACTAATTCTATAGAAAAAGTAGTATTATTTCCGCCTTCCGTGTCGCTGACTTTTTTTGCGCCACTTTATATCAGTTTCCCCCTCAATTTCTTTTACTGGTTGCGTCTGGAACACGGGCCCCGAGCCATTTATTTCCTTTTTGCCATCATTTTCCTGGGTGATACCGGGGCCTATCTTATCGGTCATAAATTTGGGCGCCACCGGCTTGTGCCCTTAGCCAGCCCCAGAAAGACAGTTGAGGGAGCCATCGCCGGTCTTATCTGGGCAGTGGCCGGAGCTTTTCTGGCTCGCCTGGTCTTCTGGCCCGATCTCCCCTCAGGGATGAGCCTTATTCTCGGTCTGATTACTCACGCCGTGGCCCAGGTCGCTGACCCCTTCGAATCCCTTTTTAAACGGGCGGCCGGCGTAAAGGATTCTTCCCATCTTCTTCCCGGTCATGGTGGCCTTCTTGACCGCGTTGATAGTCTCCTTTTGGCCACACCCGTTTTTTATTATCTTCTCCGTTTTTTCCCATCATGAGTTCAGGCGAAAAGAAAAGAGTAATTATCCTTGGTTCCACCGGCTCGATCGGGCGGATGACTCTTGAAGTCATCTCCGGGCTTTTCCACCAGTTTGAAGTTGTTGGCCTGGCGGCAGGCTCCAATGCTTCTCTTCTTTTAGATCAGGCCGTTCTGTTTAAACCGAAGCTTGTCTCCCTTTATCGAGAAGAAATAGGCTCTGCCTTCTCTCCGGAGTTTTCGCGTCTTGGAGTTAAATTTTTATCTGGCCCTGAAGCCGCCACCAGACTGGTGGAGGAGCTTGAGGCGGATATTGTGGTTGCCGCCATAACCGGAATTGAAAGTCTTAAACCGACTTTAGCCGCTGTCAGGCGAGCGAAAAGGGTGGCCTTGGCCAATAAAGAGGCGCTTGTTGTAGCTGGAAGCCTCATTATGGAGGAGGCCAGACGCAGGGCCACTGAGATTATCCCGGTTGATTCTGAGCATTGCGGCGTTTTTCAATGTCTGCGCCAGGAAGAGAAGGAAAATGTGGCGCGGGTCATTCTGACAGCTTCTGGGGGACCCTTTTTCCGCACGCCGCTGGAGGAGCTGGCGTCTAAAAGCGTTGAGGAAGCCCTGGCCCATCCCCGCTGGAAAATGGGGAAAAAAATAACCATTGATAGCGCTACCCTGATGAATAAAGGTTTGGAACTTATTGAGGCTAAATGGCTTTTTGATTTAAAACCCCAGCAGCTTTCTATTCTTATTCATCCTCAGAGCATTGTCCATTCTCTGGTCGAGTTGATTGATGGTTCTTTTCTGGCCCAGCTCAGTGTCACCGATATGAGACTTCCTATTCAGTTCGCTCTTTGCTATCCTAAACGGGGCGAGAGGCTTCTACCCCCCCTGGATCTGAGCGAAGTCAGGAAGCTCGAGTTCTTTGAGGTGGAGGAGGAACGCTTTCCCCTTGTGCGGCTGGCCCGGGAGGCTCTGGAAAAAGGAGGCAGTTTGCCCGTGGCCCTGAATGCAGCCAATGAAGTGGCCGTTGATGCCTTTATTCAGGGAAAGATTTCCTTTCCTGAAATAGCGGAGATAGTTAAAGCGGTGGTTGAAGCTCACCTTTTCCAGCCAGTAGATAATTTAGAAGAAATTATGGCGGTTGACCGTGAATCAAGGGAAAAGGCAAAAAAATTAATTAATTTGAGGCAATAACATGCTCATCATTCTGGAAACTATCCTGGCTTTTACCCTTGTCTTTGCCGTTCTGGTTTTCATTCATGAATTTGGCCACTTTTTCATGGCCAAGCTGACTGGAGTCAGGGTGGAGGTATTTTCCTTTGGCTATGGCCGTCGCCTTTTTGGCTTTAAGCGGAGAGGAACTGATTATCGGGTGAGCTTAATCCCGATGGGTGGCTATGTTCGTTTGCTGGGAGAAGGAATGTTTGAACGCCGGGAAAATATTTCTCCTGAGGATTTTATGGCCAAAAAGAGATGGCAGCGCATTCTCATTCTGGCCATGGGTTCAATTATGAATCTCCTGCTGGCCTTTGTTCTGGTGACAGCCATTAATATGGCTGGAGTTAATTCACCCGAATACCTGGACGAACCGCCTGTCGTGGGCTGGATAGAGGCAGGTTCCCCGGCTGAAAAGGCTGGTTTAAAGGTTGGTGACCTTATCTTAACCATCAGCGGCCGTCAGGTTAAAACCTGGACGGATGTGGAAATCGCCATCAGTTCAAAGCCTGGCCGGTTACTTTTTCTTGAAGTGGAAAGGGAAGGGAAAAAACTGACCCTGGCTCTGAAAACTGAAGAAAGAACTCGCTATGGCCTGGGCTATGCCGGTTTTATGGCTCGTTCTTTAACCCAGATCAGGATGGTGACGCCCAATTCGCCCGCTGAAAAAGGAGGTTTGAAGCCAGGCGATGTTATCCTGGCCGTCAATGGCCAGCCAGTTTATTTCTTTGAATTTGTTAAGGTTATTGAGGCCAATCCGGAAAAGGAGCTCGATTTTCTTGTCCAGCGGGGGGAGGAAAGGCTCAATTTAAAGATAACTCCAAGAAGAGAAGGCGAAGTGGGGAAAATTGGAATTCTCCAGGAACCAAAATCGGTGGTCAAAAAATATGGCTTTTTCCAGGCTGTTAGCCGCAGTCTCAGGGAAAATGTTAAAAATGCTTTTCTGGTGATTCATTTTATTGCCGACCTTTTTACCGGAGAGGCATCGACCCGACAGCTTGGCGGTCCTCTTGAAATTGCCAATTTTTCCTATGCTGCCATGAGACTTGGCTTCCTGGCCCTGCTCAACTGGATAGCTCTCATCAGCCTGCAGCTGGGCATAATCAATCTCTTTCCCATTCCTGTTTTTGATGGCGGCCAGATTTTTGTACTGCTGATTGAAGGAATAATAAGACGGGATTTGAGCCCTCGCTTGCGGCAGATCTGGATGCAGATTGGCTTTGTTATTTTTATTGCCCTGGTGATATTTATTATCCTCAATGATATTGTCAAAAGAATGCCTCAGGGCTGGAAAAGTCTTATTCCATGGTAAAAGAACAGAGCTTTTCTTTACGCCGTCGGCCATCAAGGCCTATAAAAATCGGTCAGGTCATAGTCGGGGGCGGCGCTCCTATTGTTGTTCAGTCCATGACAAAAACCGATACCCGCGATGTAGCCTCCACGATCAGGCAGATTCAGAGTCTGGCCGAGGCTGGCTGCGAAATAGTCCGGATAGCCCTTCCTGACAGGCAGGCGGCTCTGGCCTTAAAGAAGATTCATCAGGAATCGCCACTCCCCATAATTGCTGACATCCATTTTGATTATCGTCTGGCTCTCGATGCCATGGAGGCTGGAGTTGAGGGCTTGAGAATCAATCCAGGAACTATTGGTAGCCAGGAAAAGGTCAGAACAATCATTAAGGAAGCAAAGCAGAGGGAAATTCCCATAAGGATTGGCCTGAATGCCGGTTCATTAGAAAAATCGATTCGGCAAAAATACGGACGGGCCACAGCCGACGCTCTGGTGGAAAGCGCCCTTAACTGGGTTCATTTTTTCGAAGACCTGGGATTTAACCTCATTAAGATTTCGCTGAAGACTTCAGATGTTCTGACCACAGTTGAAGCCTACCGGAAGATGGCCGAAAAGGTTGATTATCCCTTTCATGTGGGCATTACTGAGGCCGGGCCGCTTTTGAGGGGGGCAATTAAATCGGCTGTCGGCTGCGGCCTGTTAATTTATGAGGGTCTGGCCGACACCATCCGGGTTTCGCTGACAGCGCCGCCTGAAGAAGAAGTTAGGGTGGCCTATCTTATTCTTTCGAGTCTTGGTCTCAGAAGAAAAGGCATTGATCTCATTTCCTGTCCGACCTGCGGTCGCCTTGAGGTTGATTTGCTGCCCATAGTTGAGAAGATGGAAAAGGAGCTTTCTTCTCTTGATTTCCCTTTAACTGTTGCCCTGATGGGCTGCATGGTGAATGGACCAGGTGAAGCCAGAGAAGCTGATATTGGTCTCGCCTGTGGTCGAGGTCAGGCGGTAATATTTAAAAAAGGAAGGATTCTTCGTAAGGTCAAGGAAAAAGAAATTATCCCTGTTTTCCTGGAAGAAGTTCACCGGATGGTCCGAAGTAAGGCCAGAGGCTCTTCCTTGAAGGGAGAGGCCAAGAAGGAAAAATCGGATGTCGGGAAGAGGGAAGAAAAATAAAGTGAGTCAGAGCCCTGCTAAAAAAAACAGCGAGAGCGAAAAATTGGCTCAACAAGAGGTTTCTCTTTCTCCAAAAATTCTAAATAAATATGAGCGCCTGAAACAGAGGCTGGCTTCCCTGGGCGGAGCCGTGATTGCCTATTCGGGCGGAGTTGATAGCACCTTTCTTTTGCGGGTGGCTCATGAGGTTCTGAAAGATAAGGTTCTGGCTGTCGTGGCCAGCTCCCTGACCTATCCGGAAAGAGAGGTTCGCCAGGCGATAAAGCTGGCGAAGGAAATGGGCGTACGGGTTTGTCGGATCAAAACAAAAGAGATGGCTAATCCATCTTTTCTGGCCAATCCTCCCGACCGCTGCTATCACTGCAAGCAGGAACTTTTTTCCAGCTTAAAAAAAATTGCCGCCCGGGAAAAACTTCCCTTTGTTCTTGATGGCGCCAATTATGATGACCGCCGGGATTATCGGCCTGGAGCCAGGGCAGCCAGGGAGCTGGGTATAATCTCTCCTCTGGCGGAAGTCAGATTGAAAAAGGAAGAAATCAGGCTTCTTTCTCGCTGGCTTGGCCTGCCTACCTGGGATAAACCCTCGCTGGCCTGCCTGGCCTCCCGCCTTCCTTATTTTACAGAAATAAAGCCGGAAAGGCTGGCCAGAATAGCCCGAGCCGAAAATTTTCTTCTTCGGGCCGGTTTCAAACAGGTCAGAGTGCGTCATGAAAGTGATGACCTGGTGCGCCTGGAAATTGAACCGGAAGAAATGCCTTTGATCATTGAGCCGGCTTTAAGAAAACGTCTGATTCGGCGACTTAAGTTGCTGGGTTACAATTATATTACATTAGACCTTGAAGGTTACCGGCCAGGGAGCCTCAATTTAAGGCTTAAGAAGAAAACTCCAGCCGATTAATTCACGCAAAAAACTTTGCTGGAATGGCTATGGACTAAAACTATATATTTTCGTTTCTTACGTCAAAAGTACAGTGATTTTTCAGGCTTAGAGGAAAAAAAATTCTGATCTGTCTTCGCTTGAGAGTCCAATTCTATAAAAATATTCCTTGATAATTTATTTGATGGTTTTTTGATAATTTCCTGGAAGTGTCGAGCCTTTGGTGTTAGACAGAGTACAGACTTTGATGATTTCTTTATTTTCCTTATTTTTTGGTTTGGATAAAAGTTTTTTGGTTCGATTACCAGACCAGGTTATCGGGCCTCTGTCCTGAAAGCCCCTGAATTAAATTCCGGACTGCAGTCATGGCCATCTCCAACCTGGTTTTTCTGGTGGCACTACCGATGTGGGGCAAAAGGACAACATTATCCAGAGAAAGAAGAGCCTTTTCTATCTCCGGCTCTCGCTCATAAACATCGAGGCCGGCGCCCCAGATCTGACCATTTTTTAAGGCTTCAGCCAGTGCCACCTCATCCACAATGGGGCCCCGGGCCACATTGATGAGAATCGCTGTTTTTTTCATGAGAGCCAGTTTTTCCCGGTTAATTAGATGATAGGTGGAAGGATTAAGGGAGGCGTGAAGAGTGATGATATCGGCTGTTTTCAGGAGATCATCAAGAGGCAGGTAGGTCACCTGAAGTTCTTTCTCTTTTTCTTCGCTCAAACGGTTAGGATCATAATAGAAGATTTGAAGTCCAAAACCCAGGGCCCTTCTGGCCACGGCTTGACCTATCCGGCCCAAACCAATTATTCCCAGCTTTTGACCGGCGATTTCCTGGCCGAGAAAGAGGTCAAGGGCCCAGCCCTGGAAGCGGCCTTCCCGGGTGAAGCGATCAGCCTGGGGAATCCTTCGAGCTACTGCAAGAATGAGAGCCCAGGTTAGATCAGCAGTGGCTTCGGTTAAAACTCCAGGAGTATTGGTAACCAGAATTCCTTTTTCCCGGCAATAGGCGACATCAATATTGTCATAGCCAACTGCACAATTGGCGATTATCTTTAATTTTCGAGCCCGATCAATTATTTCCCTATCAATACGATTAACCAGCAGGGTGAGAAGGCCGTCTTTGTCACCAATGGCTGCCAGTAGCTCCTCTCGTGGCAGAGGGGTTTCGGCCACCCCTCCCTCAACCTCAGCAAATTGCCTGAGTAGATCCAGAGCTTCAGGAAAAAAGCGCTGGGTAACCAAAACCTTTGGTCTGGACATTGTTTACTCCTTATTTTTTATTTTTTCGATTTTTATCTTGTTTCAATTTTATTTCAATGTCTTATTTTGATTTTAACTTTATTTTATTTCGTCTATCTTGCTTCATGTCTTTCTTTATTTCTTTTTCTTTTTCTTTTTCTTTTTCTTTTTCTTTCTCTTTCTCTTTCTCTTTCTCTTTCTCTTTCTCTCTCTCTCTCTCCTTTCTTCATTTTTTCTTATCTCATCTTTTTCACTTCTTTTACCTCATTTCTTTTTTTGTCTTAAATGCGCTTTGCTCCTCCAACCCTGATCATGATTTTTAGGCTATTAAACCTTAATTGGTTATCATTCAAGCTTAAGAGTTAAAAAATTCAGGTTGTAAAGATAAAGGGGGAGAAATAATCGCGGCATTTCCTGGCGAGAAGCGAGCTCGAAAAGCCCGATCGCCAGTGTCCAGAATAAAGTTCATCGCTTATAATTAAAAGAGCCGAGGCCTTTATCCTGTAGAAGGAGGCGACAGCAAAAAGGGCCGAAGTCTCCA
>Ga0272449_1003487_pt1 | contig 13489 bp, 8 predicted proteins | sample YNPCB0241_FD_198679 | JGI IMG/M metagenome (GOLD analysis project Ga0272449, IMG submission 198679) | Hot spring sediment microbial communities from Yellowstone National Park, WY, United States - YNP-CB-024-1 | ecosystem: Environmental > Aquatic > Thermal springs > Hot (42-90C) > Sediment...
TTCGGCGGCGGAAGTGCACCGTGGATGCTGATGGTCTCGCCTAGGCCTGACACCCCCCGATTTTTGGGAGAAAGGCAGAAAGCATGACTTAACCAACACCGTACCCTCGTGAGATCCTTTTCGGTGGTAAGGGCCGGAAATTTGGCTGCTCCAGGGGAGGTTCCCGGAGGAAAGACCGGCAAATTGTGATGTGATGTTGCGGACCTAATGCCAAGTGCGATGACCCCTGCTGTATTTTCGGGATTTACTCACTTGGATAGCCAGAAAAGCGAACAAGCACGCTTCTAGGTCTTTCGAGAGCATCAGCCACAAGATGAAGGCAAGAACTGCCGCTGGTCCTGCCTGGAATGTCCGAACCTGGCGATTGTGATCGAAATCAACTCCCACCGAGTAGCCAGAAGCACTCCCCTGTGCGGATTTTGGGTGAACCTCCCGGGACTTGTTGAGACCCGCGGGAGTTGGAGCTCTTCACGATTGTCAAAGGGTTAGGTTAAGAGGTACGTTCCCACCGGGTTTGCTCGAAATATGTGGACGCTGAACGCTCGGGTTCACCCGGTGGCCCCAGCTTGTTGGGTGGTGGTACTTCACTTCTGTTGATCGGGTTCTTGCTTACGGCTTATCCCGTCCGGTACGGCTCATCTGCAACACTGGGAGGAGGGATACTTCTTTAAAAAGCGGGTTTTCCCGGGGAATGGACGAGTTCTTCCCAAAGTTTTTGGTAGGCACTTACCATGCGGTCCACCGAGAAAAATCGGACCGCCCGAGCCCTATTGGCGGCCCCCAGTCGTGACCGCAAAGCTTTGTCGCGGAGAAGAAGTTTCACCCTGCCGGGAAAGCTTTCCCACTCCTCCTGAGGGACGATTTGGACTTGGCCTTCCTCCCCGAGGAGTTCGTCGATTCCTTCCACCCGGGTGGCCACCACCGCTTTCCCGCACCCCATAGCCTCTAAGACAACGTTAGGCATGCCTTCCCACCGGGAGGGAAGCACAAGCAGGGATGCCGACCGCAAAAAGGAGAGCGGCTCCGGATGCCAGCCAAGGAAGTGAATCCGGCTAGCAGCACTCAAGTTTCGCGAAATGGCCTCTAGATCCCCGCGAAGAAGCCCATTTCCCAAGATGATTAGATGTGGGTCTATCCCCGGCTCGGGCTCCAAGAATTCGTCCGCCACCTTAAAAAGGCGATCCACACCCTTTTGGATATCTAATCGGCCAATGTACAAGATAACATCTGCACCCGACGGAATACCGTAGGTGTCCCACGAGACAGGCACGGTTTGATCGCATTCGGCGATGTCGACCCCGTTAGGGATGATCACGATTTTCTCTGGGGGAATACCGGCGTTTTCCTGCATAAACTTAGCCACGGCGTGGCTCACGCACACGAACCGGTCCACCCAGGGACTGGTGAGTCGTTCTAGGCGAAGATGCCAGCGTTTTGCTTTTTCCGCCACCCGAATACCCGCTGCAACGGCTGAAACACCGGCCCATCGAGCAGCCACTCGAGCTACAAGATTTGCATGAAAAAGGAAGCTTTGGACGACCACGGTCTGGGTTCGCCGGAAATAACGTTGAAGCCGTCGTAAGGTCCTCGGAAGGTGCCACCACGATTGAGCGGCCAAAAACTCGGGACGAATGCCTGCGGCCAACAATTTTGTGAGGAGTTGGGACCGATTGGCCTCCGGTGCAGATTTCAGGGAGACCACCCGGGGAATGAATCTCTCCCAATCGATTCGAGTGGCAAGGTAGACCAAATTTTTCTCTGCACCTCCGGGTGCAAGTTCCGTAATGCACAAGGTCACGGGTATCGGGGGGCGGTGTAGACTAGTCGGTTCCTTCATGGAGATGACTGAGCCCTTGGGGAACACATTTAGCCACTCTCCAAAGTACTCCTAGACGGTTAAGTAGGCTTTGGCTTCCGCCGAATTGGTTATGTGCACCTTTCCTAGATCCACGATCTTTAGGTTCTCGCAGGATAGTGCCGGGCTTTCACGCTCCCTCCAGCCGTCTTTCTTAAAGGAACAATTCCGGAACTTGTACGCTCCGGCCCTCAGAGATCGGACTGCAGCTTTGGTTCCGTGCCCTCCTTCGGACTTGTGTTCCACAGGTTTCCCAGTGTGAAACTTTGCGAGGTTCGACCGGGCTTTGGTAGGAGAGTCCCGGTACCGGGGTGGCACCAACCCTTTTGCTCTGCTGGGGGCTTTATCCCGCGACAATCAGAACTCAGTCGCTAACAAATTATGTACTTCAAAGGTTCCCCTTGGGAGGAGTAGAGACGTGGGCTAACCCGGAGGGACTGACTGGCGAGTGCGGATGAGCAAAAATGTTCCAAGGGGACTTCAGGCTCGTGGGCGGAGTGGGTATGGGAGTGCCGTTTCCTGATCATCGCAGTTCCGGGGGATCAAGGAGTGGCTGGGGCAGGGGGAGGCTTCCGAATCCCTATGGAAGCCGGTTTGCAAGTGGCTGGGCAAAATCTCCTGCTCACTGGGCTTCGGGCATTTTTCGGTTATCTTTTCGCGTTTTTCCGGGCTTAGTTCTCGGGTTGAGCGGTAACTCGCCCAAAGTTGGCCGGACACCTTAGAATTTGCAAAGAAATCACTTTCGAATCTGTGATGATTTTCCCTGGTTAGCATATAACTGTTGCTTTTGAACCGGCTGAACCGGAAGACCCGGGGAACTGTAAAAATCAACGGGACTTTTCCCGCGAAGGGCCCCTCTCCGTGGAGTTGGGCCGCCAACTTTTTGAAAGCAGGATGAAAAGCCCCCGGACCCAGGGGGCGGAGCTGCTGAAGGGATGCCACGAGGGATGCCTCGGCCCGCATTTCTGCAGAAGTTCGAAATGAGTTGTTGGAGATCGGGGACGGGCCAAAAGGGTTGGAGGAATTTTGGCAACTGGTCGCCGAGTTTCTCCGGATAATTTGCTCTTGCCTTTTGGTTCATTGTGTTGGATTAAGATTTCGGCCCATGATTCGGAAAGGCCCGCCCGGCTGATTTACCTCGCGGGGTGTCCTTTCCGGGTTAGGAAGTGACCCAAAGACACAGGCGCGTAGGGAAAAACGAAACGGGTGCAAGTAGCGAACTTCGAGTTGGGTTCGCCATGGAGGTGGAATACAGTGTGGAGCGGCTCAGAGTCTTTGGGATCCAAGTCACAAGAAAGATCCGAAAACTGGTGGGATGATGTGAGTTTGTACGACTTCCAACTGCCACGACGACTGATAGCCCAGGAGCCTCTTCCCAATCGGGAAGATGCTCGGTTGATGGTGGTGCGTCGGCGAAGGGGCACGATCCATCATCACCGTGTTCGGGATTTGCCCAAAATCCTGAGGCCTGGCGACTGTTTAGTCTTTAACGACACCAAAGTCATTCCCGCTCGCCTTGTGGGATACAGGACGGCCACCGGGGGGCGGTGGGAGGGGCTTTTCCTTCGTCTAGAAGGGGACCGATTCTGGCGGGTGCTGGGCAAGACCAGGGGAAAGCTTCAATACGGGGAGACCATCACGCTCTTGGACCTCCAGGGACGGGAGGACATCCAATTGGCCGTGGGAGTGCGGGATCAGGATGGTAGTTGGATCATGCGGCCGGAGTCTGAGGAACCGGTAGAGGTGATTTTGAATCGGGTAGGGCGGGTGCCGATTCCTCCCTATATTCGCGGTGGACAAATGGTGGAATCCGACCGCGAGCGTTATCAGACTGTTTATGCTCGGCAACCGGGTTCAGTGGCGGCTCCGACGGCCGGCCTTCATTTTACAGAGCGTCTCCTCCGGGAGTTGCGTGAGGCAGGAATCGAATTGTGTTGGGTTACCCTCCACATCGGCCTGGGAACCTTTAAACCCATCCAGGCTGACCGCTTGAGCGAGCATCAAATGCACGCGGAATGGGCTCAGATTACGGAGGAGACGGTACAGAAGATTTTAGATTGCCGCCGAAAAGGAGGCCGGATTGTGGCCGTCGGGTCGACCTCGATGAGGACGTTGGAAACGGCAGCCCAAGATGGCACTTTAAAACCTTTTATGGGTGAGACCAATCTTTTCATTCGGCCACCCTATCAGTTTAAGATCGTCAACGCCTTGTTTACCAATTTTCACTTACCTCGGTCAACGCTGCTTGTTCTGGTATATACCTTTGGAGGATTTGATCTTATGCGGCGTGCATACGAGGAGGCTATTCGAGAAGAATACCGATTCTATAGCTACGGCGATGCAATGCTAATTCTTTGATGCCATTGGCGGCCAAAGCTTCTCCTCAAACGAACTTCGAGAGATCAGGCTAGGCCCCCTCCTCCATGTGGTAGCAGCTGGCCGATCCCTCTTCTTTTTCCCACTGGGTTGGGGAGAGTCTAGTTCGGCTATCTCTCTCAGGTCTCGCAAAGTCCCTTTCCCCGCTGGACCGGGAAGAGGGTCCAAGCCGTTCCGAGATCTTCTTGCAGTCTTAACGTGGTGTTCGGCTTTTTGGTTGCATGGGGGCCAGCGATCTGTTAAATGTTTTTTATCGTGATGCAGATCCCTGCGGGGGGCAGAGCTTGGGGAGTGGAGTGGCGGTCGCGGTTTAGAGATCTCGGCGGTGGATTGGCTCGGGAGGGGGTTCAGGGCCAGACCTTTTTAGTTCGTGGGCAACAACGCAAAGGGCGGCCAAATGTTCAGAAAAAGGATTCATGGCATCCCGCGGCTTTTCGGGAATGCTTTTCTCCATCTCGGGAGTTGGGGTCCTTGTGTTGCCCTAATGTTGCTGGCCGGAATTTCCTGGGACCTGTCTGGGTTACTGGGGTGGTCTTATGCTGGCGAACTTTCGCACGAAAAGAACATGGCTTCGGTTTTCTTGTGCCAGCCGGAAGATGTTGCTGAGCTAACACGGGAACTGGTGAAGGCTGATTGGGAGGCTGAGGACCTCCGTTTTCGCCAGTGGGGGAGCCATCTTGCGTTTTTTGCTGGACAAAAGGAAAAGCCAGCCCGCTCTTTACCCCCTTACTCGGTAGAGCATATCCAGGAGGTAATTTCGCGAGCGGAGGATTTAGCTTCCCGACGGATCCTCGAAGGCTCGGGCGACAGAATAGCCAGCATTGTGAAGGAGCTTTCCCGGTGGAAGGAGCTAGTCGGCAACTTAAATTCCGAAGATGAGATTCCCGAAGGTGCTCGCCGGGAAATCTTTTTCGCCGTCCGAGGTGTTCTGCGGAAATTGGCCTTGGCGGGCAAGTTGCTTGATTTCGACAAGATCCTCTTCATCAAACGCCATGACCCTGCGGGTGTGTTCCACATGTGTGACCAGTATTACGGTGTAAACGCGGTCCCCGGAGGCGGCCTCTATGTCCTGATAGACCCATTTGGTGAAAAGCCGAAATTGATCAATCTTCTCGATCGGTCGGTGGTGCAAAAAGGTCGCCTGGCGGGGCAAACCCTTCGCGGGGGAAGCTTTCTTTCGCCGGAACTCGATTGGGATGCCCAATGGATTTACTTTGCCTATAGCGAGGCTAAAGCTTGGCCGAAATACCAGGGCCGTGAGGCTTATGAGTGGACTCCAGAGATTTGTTACCATTTGTTCCGGTGCCGAGTCGATGGTTCACAGCTCGAACAATTGACGGATGGTCCTTGGGATGAGTTTGATCCCTGTGTCCTGCCGGATAATCGGGTAGCTTTCATCTCCATGCGACGGGGCGGATTTCTTCGGTGCGGGCGGCATTGCCCGGTGTATACCCTGCATGTGCTGGATCCCGATACAGGACTTATCGAGCCGCTCAGCTTCCACGAAACCCACGAATGGCATCCCAGCGTAACTCATGAGGGGATGATCGTCTATACACGTTGGGACTACGTGGATCGCGACACCAACATTGCTCACCATATGTGGACTTGCTTTCCCGACGGCCGCAATCCTCGAGCCCCTCATGGAAATTATCCTCTTCGGCGGGAACTGCGACCGTGGATGCTCATGCGGATTCGGGCAATTCCTGCCTCCGGCAAGTTTGTTGGAGTAGCGGCAGCCCATCATGGACACGAGTTTGGCTCGCTCGTCCTTGTGAATCCGAGCATCCCAGACGATGGAGCCATGTCTCAGGTGGAACGTTTGACTCCGGAGGTTCCGTTTCCGGAGGCGGAGGGGCGGCCAATTCGGCCCTATATGGTTTACGGGACACCTTGGCCCCTTAGTGAGGACGAATTCCTTGTGGTCTTGGATCCGGCAGCAAAAAATCGGGGCATTTATTGGATGGATCGTTACGGGAATCGCGAACTTTTATATCGGGACCCGGAGATCTCGTGTGCTAGCCCTATTCCTCTTCGACCACGCCCAAGGCCTCCCGTGATTCCGCGGGGCCACCGCGGGTGGGCGGATCCGGCTGCAATTAGCCCTGCTCGAGTGGCGGTGATGAATGTGTACGACAGTGACTTTCAGTGGCCACCGGGCACGAAAATTACTCACTTGCGGGTGGTGCAACTTCTTCCGAAATCCACTCCCCCACCGAATCAACCTCGGATTGGGGTGGGCAATCAAACCAATGCCCGGGCTGTCCTGGGGACTGTGCCGGTGGAAGCGGATGGAAGTGCCTACTTCGAAGTACCACCAGGAAAACCGATTTACTTTCAGGCATTAGATGAGCAACGACTCGCGGTAATGTCGATGCGGTCTGTAACCTATGCCCACCCGGGGGAAATCCTGACTTGTCAAGGGTGCCATGAACCTCGGCATCGTCAAAACTCACCGGTAGACCGGATACCATTAGCCTTGCAACGGCCGCCGTCGAAGCTTTCCCCGCCCCCGGAAGGTGCCTTTCCATTTAGTTTCGTGCGATTGGTTCAGCCGGTACTGGATCGGCATTGCGTGGAATGTCACTTGGAAAAAGGAGCGGTGGATTTGCGGGGAATCGTGGAGGGACCCTACGGGTGGACCCGCTCCTATAACAATCTGGCTGCAAAGTACGGTTTTTATTATCACGTCCACAACGGTTCCATCGACGAGGGTGTTCATGGTGGATCCCGGACGATTCCAGGTCGGTTTGGAGCAAAAGCAGCTCCGCTCTTGAAATACCTTTCCTCAGAGCATTACGGAGTTGACCTTCCTCCCGAGGATTACGAGCGAATTACCTTGTGGCTCGATCTCAACAGTGAGTTTTATGGGGCATATGAACGGACGGAGGAACAGGCCTTGGGAAAAGTAGTTTATCCAAGCTTGGAATGAGACCCCGGGGACCGAAAAAAGCGAACTTCCGAACAAATCTCGGGCCGGGAGAATCGGAGGTTGTTGGCGGCTGGTGGTGGTGCAAAGTTGGATGCTGACGCGAGTGCCCAAGTCATTCCCGTAGTGATTCTATCTACCGAATGACTGGTGAAAGGATAGTTGCCGGCATTGGCCAATTTTCGGAAGACGGTGGTAAAAGACGGTAGTAGGCTACGGTTCGACGTGATAACAAAAATTCAACTTACGAAGTAGTTTCCGGATGGGCTTTTTCTTGCTAGGGACAAGCAGCCGGAGGAACCGGGCTGGAGCCATCCCCCAACGGGAAGAAAGTGCGAATGCTAGCACGCGGTTTTCCGGATTTATGCTTGGGGTATGCGTGCCGTGGTTTGATTATACCCAGACGGAAAGGGCAAAAAGATGAAGGGATTACGGATTGCGGTGGTCGTGGCAGTCTGGTTTGTAACACTTATGTCTGGATATAAACTTCCAGGATCACGAACTTTTGGCCAAGACTGGCCGCAATGGCGGGGGCCGTTGCGAAATGGCCACATTCTAGGTGTGCCGGTACCCACAACCTGGCCGACCACCTGGAAAAAAGTATGGCAGATGCAGGTCGGCGAGGGACACTCTTCACCGGTGGTTGTGGGGGAGATTGTGTACCTATTTACACGCGAGGAGGAAGAGGAGGTTGTCCGGGCCCTTAGTCTCGGGAGTGGGAAGGTCGTATGGGAACGGCGTTATCCTGCTCCTTATGAAGTGAATCCTGCTGCCCGCGCCCACGGAAAGGGTCCGAAATCCACGCCGGTGGTGGCTTCGGGCAAGCTGGTAACTTTGGGGATTAGCGGTATCCTGAGTTGCTGGGCTACAAACGACGGCAAGCTCGTTTGGCAGCACCGGTTTGCCGACCGCTTCCCAGAGACTTCTCCTCTCTACGGAACGGCGATGTCGCCAATTGTCATAGATGATCGCGTTATAGCCCATGTAGGAGGTCATAATCGCGGGGCCCTGTGTGCTTGGGATCTTGAGACGGGAAGGCAACTTTGGGAGTGGCCTGGCGATGGACCGGCTTATAGCTCGCCCATTTTGGTCGAGCTTCATGGGAAACCTCAGCTGGTAACTCAGTCTCAACGATTTTGCTTGGCGGTGGATGTTTCCTCCGGCAAGATTTTGTGGCAGATTCCATTCACTACCCAATACGACGTGAATATTGTCACGCCGGTGCTCTGGCGGGATTTGGTCATCTTTTCCGGATTCCGGCGGGGAACGATGGCTTATCGTTTGAGACCCTCGAATGACCAGTGGACAGTCGAAGAGGTCTGGCATACTCGGGAGGTGTCCATGTACATGAACACCCCTGTGGTATGCAAAGATCGGTTGGTTGGGTTGGCCCAGGAGCAGCGAGGGCAGTTCTTCGCGATGGATCCAGCTTCTGGTCAGGTTTTGTGGAAGAGTGAGCCCCGCCAGGGAGAAAATGCGGCCCTCGTTGTGTTTGGAGATTATGTGCTCGCTTTAACAACGGATAGCCAGCTCATTGTCTTTGATCCGGCGGCAGACACCTTTAAGCCCCTAGCCCGGTGGAAGATGGCCGATTCGCCTACCTGGGCCCATCCGGTCTGGACCGCCCGAGGGCTTCTTGTCAAAGACTTTGATACTTTGACCCTTTGGGAGCCCGCTGGGGGTGAAAGCCAGTAGGAACTGTTATGGCATCGTGGGGCCGGTGACCCTAACTCTCGGGTGCGTCGTGATCCGGTTGAGCTTTAAGAAATGTCATTTTCGACATTAGCGAATGCCGAAACCCACCATCGCCTGGTTCCAAGGTTGGGCATTCTTACTCGTCGGCTCCCAAGATAACTTGTGGGGAAAGTAGAGTTCTTCAGGGGAGCCAATTAGCAAATTGGGTTTGTCTTATCCCAGGGGACCGGATTAGCTGACCCGCGGCTAATCCAGTGTCGGAACTCTTGGCGGGCTTAACCGATAAAGCGGAGTTGTTTTAACCCTGCACTCTGCTCGGGGTTTTTCTGTAGTGCTCGGGAAACTCCTTTCCTAACCTTGCTCGAGGTGTATGAAGTGAAAACCTCCACCCAGGGTTCTTTTTGCTGTCAGAAAAGGCCGCTCTTAATCTTGGATGGCCAAGCAGGCGGCACCATTGCTTCGGCAAATAGTGAAGAGAGAGGCTGAACCGGGCAGGACCCCGAATCTGCTATCCCACCAAGCTTCTACTTCCGAGCGAAGTTTTGGAAGAAGGCGATTGTGTTTTCCCATGGAGTTCGTATACTCTATCGGCAAGAAAGTAGGGATTGTTGCGGGAAGCCCAAGCCCGCAGGGTGGAACTTCGTGGCCGGTTAAGAGAGATAATTCTGCGGTGAGCTTTGGGAGTGATTTAGATGGTGGGACCCCAGCGACGCGTGGCCCTCGCGTTTATGGCTCATCCGGATGATGCCGAATTTTTATGTGTCGGCACACTGCTCCGCCTGCGAGAGTTGGGTTGGGAGGTGCATATTGCTACTGCTGCTCCTGGTGATTGTGGAACGATGACAGAAACCCGGTGGGCGATTAGTGCACGACGGACTCGGGAAGCACAACAAGCAGCAAAACTTATCGGAGGGACTTATCACTGTCTCGATGAGCGGGACGGGTTTATCGTGTATGACAAACCCACCTTGCAGAAGGTATATGATTTGTTTCGCCGGATCACTCCAACTTTGGTTTTTACTCACGCACCCCAGGATTACATGATGGATCATGAGGTGTGCTCGACCTTGGCCCGGGCCGCGAGTTTCCTTTATGGAGCCCCTAATTGCTCGGAATTTCCCCGTCATCCAGAGAGTCAGGTCCCTTATTTGTACTACTGTGACCCAGTTGAAGCTGTTGATCCGTTAGGCCGGAAAGTAACGCCCACCACTTATGTGGATATTACGGACTATCTGGAAAAGAAAGCTGAAGCTTTAGCTTGCCATGCAAGTCAACGCGAGTGGTTGTTGGCTCATCATGGGGTGGACGAATATCTAGAAGGCATGCGTCGGCACGCACGCATGCGGGGGGAAGAAGTGGGGGTTGGGGCAGCAGAGGCCTTCGTGCAACATCGGGGGCATGCCTATCCGCGGGATGATTTGCTGGCCAAGTTGTTCGGGGAACTTCCTCGGAGCAAAAGCTCGGGGTAGAAATACCGGATTTCCCTGCAGGCAGACAGGAAGTAGCAGTCAGCATGTCGCCCACCCTTTGAAAGGACTGGTTCTCGGGGGGTTGTGCTGCTGAAAGGTTACTTCTGGGATCTACAGTTCGCGGGTAACCCACGTGGGAGAAGGCAAGCATCCATCTTTTTTCTTGTCGCGGGAGAGCCCCGGAAGTCGCAAAGGGTTTGCGGCAAACGAACTGCGTTTTTTAGAAAGGGCGGGAATCTTTTAAAACACAAGTGGGCCGCTTGGGAGTTGATCGGGTCGTGGGCGAGAGGTAGACCTTTCTAGCTAGGAGGAGGAGCAAGCAATGCCTCGGCCGTTGAGTAAGGTGGCTCCGGATTGGTGGGACTACACCACGTTAGACCCGGAACTTTTGGCAGATGCCGCCAAACTGACACCCCGAGCCATGGAGCGGTTGTCCCGGCCTGGTTTCAAAGTGGTCATGTATGACACGTTGGAGGAATTTTATTTAGCGGAAGCCTTGGAATATATCGAGGCTTGGCGGCAATCGACCGACGACAATCCCGCGGGCATTTGTGGACCGATCGGGCCGACTGAGCAACTTCCTTTAGTGGCCCGAATCGTCAATTCTCTCCAGCTGGATATCCGGAGTGCTCATTTCTGGGGGATGGATGAGTGGGTTGGCGATGACGGCAAACCCGTCTCTCCCGATCATCCCCTGAGCTTTGCCCGGGCTGATATGGAACTTTGTTTTAACCGAATCGATCGCAAACTCCGGATGCCGGACTCGCATATCCATTTTCCCACCGGTGATCTCGAGGAATACTCCCGCTCTTTTGACCAAATTCGGTGCGTCATCATGCAAGGAGGGCAGGGGGAAGTAAAGCACTGGGCATTTAATGATCCACCGAAACGAACCGGAAAGTGGAAAAACGAGCCCCCACCCCCGGAGGAATATCGGAAGCTAAAGACCCGAATCACCGACCTTCATCCAATGACCATCATTCAAAATGCTCGCACGAGCGGGGGCGGACAAGTGGCCCTTGTGCCCACAAAGGCCGCCACGGTTGGTCCGGTAGAGACGTGGAAAGCAGAGAAGGTCTCCATTTGGCATCCCGGCCATCATGACAATCCATTTGGGATGCGGCTAACCACCCTCATGATTGCCAAGAGAATTGTGGATACCTCTGTCCCAATGTCACTGTTGGCGGATCATCCCAACGTGCAATTTAACTTTTACCGTCCGGGAATCGGAACCTGCGAGATTGAGATGCACTGATACCCGGTGGCCAGGGAGTAACAGAAATTGCTGAATTTGCCTGGTCCTTTGAGGCGGGGTGGCGGGAACCGATTGAACCGATCTATCCGGGTGGACTCCGGCTTTCGCGGCAAAGGGTTTTGATGGCGACCGTGGGATCGTCTGGGGGAGCGGATTCCCTTATTACAGGCTTAAAGGTGCCCTAAACAGTCCTGAGTCGGAATACCAAGCAAGCCTGCGGGTTTTGCAAGTTGAAATCCCGTGGGCCCCGTGGCTAGCAATCCGTTCCCTTCCAGAGGGTGCGGCAAAAGCAGGGGGTTGCTCGCCGGGCAAAAGGGTTTTTTCGCTTTTTTCGGCCGGATGCGGTGCCAAGTCTTGGCCGAATAATGAGGCTAGTGACCGAAGGGGTATGCCCTAGGGAAACGCAGCACCGGGCTTAATCGCCAGTAGCCGTTCCTCCAAGGCCTCTTGTCCTTTAAGAAATTCCACTTTTGTCATCAGTGCCCATAATGGGCGATCCCCTAGGTATTCTTGCGGTATCTTCACCAAGTCTTTTGGGGTGCAGAGGACAGCTTTTACATCGAAGCGATTGGCCCACTCACTAAGCCTCTCCAGATCCCGGGGACCGTAAGCATAATGGTCTGGAAATTCCCAAAAGGCAATCACGCGATAACCACACTCCTCTAAAGTCAGTCGAAAAGCCAGTGGATTTCCAATCCCGCAGAAGGCAGCCACTGGCTGCCTTCGAAACAAGGAAATCTGTTCTTCTTTTCCCGCAGCGTTAATTAGTTGCTGCGGCCTATGAGCAATTTCTGTCCATAAGGCTTGGGGCACACATCGTTGGACCCGCTCCCGAATTTCCTCCCTTGCATCCGCTTGGATGAAATTGGCCCGGGAAAGCACGACCACGTCGGCCCGACGAAGTTCCTCGAAAGGCTCGCGGAGAGTCCCCCGGGGAAATACATGCCCGTAGCCAAACGGCTCCAACGCATCAAGCAAGACGATATCCAAGTCTCGGTGAAGCCGTCGGTGTTGGAAGCCGTCGTCTAGGATGATTAACTCGGCTTTGTCTTCTTGGATAGCCCGACGAGCGGCTTGGACCCGATCGGGGTCTTGATAATGAGGCACATCGGGAAGGATTCGAGCCAGGTGCCGGGCCTCATCGTTACCGCCCGTTCCCATGGCTGCGTATCCCCGGCTGAGGATCACCACACGGATCCCTTGGCGGCGATACCAAGAGGCCAGCCAAATGACGAATGGTGTTTTCCCGGTGCCCCCGAGTGTCAGATTCCCCACGCTGATGACCGGAACCCCCACCCAATAAGTGCGAAAACGTCCCCGGTCGTAAGCCCGGTTCCGCATTTGGACGATCCACGAGTAGAAAATTTCCGCTGCCCAGAGGAGCCCTCGGACAAAAGCGGCACCCGGGCCTTTACGCCGGCCACTAATGATTTCGAAGTAAGTCCTTGCACTAAGCACGTGGAATGGTCTGTTGGTTTGAGTTACGGCCTAAGAGGTTCGTCGAAAGAGTTTGATCCCGCACGAAGTCGGTTACGACTTTCTTCCTCCTTCGGGATAAAACAATTGATTAGTAAGCTGGCTTCAGGTCCACCCCTCCGGCGACAACTCGCAAGCAACCCAAGTTTTACTCTGAAATCGGGCAAAGAAGTAGGTATAGGCCTGTCTTGGCAGACGATTGATTTTCGATCTCAGGCATAAACCGAGGTTTATTTCCCCCGAGCTAACGTATTTCCCGGGATGGGTAAGCTTTTTAAAGCAAGGTTCGTTGGGATAGGGATGGCTGCCGCGGGTTCGAACATCCCGAGCAATTCCCGAGAAAGTGGGATGTAAGGCAAAGCGGGCCGACCGTTTCCCAACCTTCACCCCCGGGTGTTTGAGTTCAGCCATTATTGCACGAGGACGTCTTCCCG
>Ga0272449_1003491_pt1 | contig 13477 bp, 11 predicted proteins | sample YNPCB0241_FD_198679 | JGI IMG/M metagenome (GOLD analysis project Ga0272449, IMG submission 198679) | Hot spring sediment microbial communities from Yellowstone National Park, WY, United States - YNP-CB-024-1 | ecosystem: Environmental > Aquatic > Thermal springs > Hot (42-90C) > Sediment...
TCTCTCCTTTTCATACGCAGCCCTAAAGAACAGACGGCCAATCCTACCAAAGCCATTAATAGCTATTTTAACAGACATTTCTACGAGTAAATCTATTAGTCAATCTCAATATGAATGTATCGGTTTGTTTTGATTAATCTCTGTGCTCTTAATCCACTGTTTATTAGTGGGCTTTTGTGAACTTTTATTTAAGTTCTCATTTATAAGCTTTGAATCCCAACATACAAGGCTAAGGAGGTTATTTTTCCAGCACATCACATAAACATACAGCCACGAATCGGTGAGTCGAAAACCTCCAAAACTCTATAAACACCAGTAAACAGTGGATTAAGAGCACAGAGATTAATCGTCTGGCTCGGGGACATCTAGACCATGCTCGCCCTGATCTCGACTATTCTCTACTTCAGACACTCTATCACCGTCCTATCAGGCACTACCGCGTCTACACTCATTGATTGACCGGACAAGACTCTCCTTTTCAACTCCGCCCGCTCGCGTGACCTCTCGACCTCGCTCTAGGAGAGGCTTGGCCCAGTATGCGCATAGATATCTCGCGGAACTCCTCTTTATAGCTCATTGTGTCAGCTGGAATCTGTCACATGGGACAGTAACACGTCGCGTATGTTAGTCCTCCTAGTGATAGCCATGCGGAGACGCTCGAAGCCGATACTGTCCGGATAAGGATTTACACTCTTAATCGGGAGTTTGCTGGTTGATACAGAGTTAAATTTCGCGCCTAAAGACCCTGCCACATACTGGCAGATCAAGCCCGTTAGTAAGGGCTTAAACCCACACAATAACCTCCCGATTAAGAGTGAAGGTTTATATTACTCATCTCCTACAGTTGAGGCGTGGTCTCGGTTAAGCTGCGTGTCGAGAATCTCGTTAAAAAGTATGGTGATTTTACTGCAGTTAGGGGAATAAGCTTTGACGTCATGGAGGGAGAGGTTGTGGCGCTGCTAGGCCCCTCGGGGTGTGGAAAGACTACAACGCTTAAATGCATAGCGGGGCTCGAGAAACCAACCTCAGGCAACATCTACATTGACGGTGAGCTCGTAAATGATCTAGAACCATGGGAAAGAAATGTACGTATGGTGTTTCAGTCATACGCATTGTATCCAAACATGAAGGCATATGATATAATAGCTTTACCACTTAAAATTCAAAAAAGACCAGAAACAGAGATCAAAAAAAGGGTTTACGAAGTTGCAGAAATGGTAAAGATAACTCACGTGCTTGATCATAAGCCGGGAGAACTGAGTGGCGGAGAGAGGCAGAGGGTCGCGTTGGCTAGAGCACTCATCATGGATGCAAAATTGTACTTATTGGACGAGCCTCTTACTAACTTAGATGCTAAGCTTAGAATAATGATGAGAAGTGAATTAAGAAGAATTCTTAAAGAACTGAAAGTATCAGTTGTATATTCGTCTCCTGACTGTTTAGAGGCGATGAGCATAGCTGATAGAGTAGCCGTCATGAATAATGGACAAATCTTGCAATTTGATAGACCACTAAATGTTTACAATGATCCTAAAAATCTCTTTGTGGCAACTTTTGTTGGTTATCCGCCGATGAACATAATTAAAAATTGTATTCTAGCAAGCAAAGGTGATAAAGTTGCTATCAGAAGTGAGTCTGGAAGTGTAGAGTTGATTTTGCCTAATAATTATAAATCGGAGATCATAGGCCAAAGTCCTATTGTTGTTGGTTTCAGACCAGAACACGTTACAATTAAGGAATCAAGTAAAGAGGGGCCAAATACAGGGAGAATAATATTGATTGAAGAAGCGCCTCCCGACTCATATATACATGCAATGCTGTCTGACGGTATGGTTATAACCGTATCTATTCCTCAGTCAGAGCTTCGATGGGGCTTAAATGAATTAGTAACACTGGAGGTAAACAATGAAAACATATACCTATTTGATCCAAAAACAGGGGAAAGAATCTATTAGTACGTTAAACCCCCTTAGTCAATTCAAATAGAAATTTAATTATTGAGATTGACTTAATGTTTATTAATAAGCTCTTATCCTCCTTTACTGAAGAAAAAATGCAAACTGAGAAAAGGTCGAGAAGGGAGTTATTAAAATACCTAATCTCCGGCGTCGTCGGAATAGGAATTGGATACTCAGCCGGGATATTAACGAGGGCTCCTGAAGTTAAGTATCTTACAACCACTCAAACCACCACAGTAACACGCACCGAGACCGTGTCTGCTTCACCTGTTACTACGCCAACTGCTTGGTCATTAAAGGAGGCGGCAAGGCCGTATAGGGGCGCCTCAATTAGGATAATTGGTGAATTTCTACCTCCTTTAGAGGCAGTTGCAAAGCTTAAAGACCAGTTTGAGGAAGAAACAGGGATAACCGTTGAGGTTGAGATGTACGAACATACGGAGGTTGTTGCAAAGGTTACGTTTGATCTTTCTGCAGGAGCTGGTATCTATGATGTGATATTAAACCCACACCGCGAAATAGGAAAGTTAGCTGAAAACGGATGGCTTGTGCCTCTTAATAAGTACCTCAGCAATCCAGCGCTTACGCCGCCTGGTTTTGATCCTTATAACGAGTTCTGGAAAGGCGTGACTGGAACATTCAGAGGAATTAAGCTCAATAAAGGAATTTTCGGAGAGATTTGTGATTATAAGGGAACAATATATGGATTGCCAGATAAGACTATCACACGTCACCTGTGGTATAGGAAGGATTTATGGAATGACCCTACACACAAGGAGAAAGTTAAGGATAAATATGGTTTTGATATTCCAAGCCCATGGGACCTAACTACAGATCAATATATGAAACTTGCAGAATACTTCACAAATCCCGGATCAAAGTTTCCTCAAGTTGAGTATGGCACATGTATTGAAGGAAAGAGACATCCTGCCCTTTGGTATTCTTACCTCGACTGGTTGCACGCCTTTGGTGGCCAAGTAATAGACCAAGCGAGTGGAGATGAGTATGGAAAAGTCGTCATAAATGAAAAAGAAGGTATTGATGCATTACAGTATATGGTTGATCTGCTTCCGTATTGCCCACCTGGGACTCTTTCATACTTCTGGGACGATGCTATGGCAGCAATGCAGCAAGGACTTGTATCACATACAATTATGTGGAACGACGCTACCTTTGCTTATGTAGATCCATCTGTTTCAAGAGTTGCAGCTGAGCTGGGAGCACGTAATGCCTGTGGCTTCGGACCCGTACCTCTACATCCTGAAAAAAGGCTCAAAATATTTCAGGTAGAGGGCTGGTATGCCGGAATACCTCATTCCTCGAAAAACAAAGAGGCAGCTTGGTTATTTATGATTTGGATGACTTCTCCAATGATAGAACTAGAAAAGCACTTGAAAGGTGGAGCGACTGGAAGACCTGACGTTGCAAAGAAGATTGTAGAAGAATTCGATAAATTAGAAGCCGAAGGAAGAATGATACCTGGAGTTGAGTTATATACAGAAGTCGCATACCGTCTATATACTACATATCAATATATACCAAAGCCAACTTTCCCTGAACAGGAAACGATGGTGGAGATTATTATTGAGGCAGTATCTAAGGCTTTGACGAAAGAGCTGTCACCTAAAGATGCGCTTGACTGGGCGGCTGAGCAGATGAAAGAAAAGATACCAAAATTATCTTAAGCAACCCAGCACAACATTTTTTCATTGGAAATTTGGTAATCTTTAATATTGTACAATTAGAGTTCTAAATGAGGGACATTGTCCCGGATTGTTTTCCGTGGCTCTTGAGGTGGGTGCTTGTGGTGGGCTACGTCGCTTCTCTTCTGGCCTTTGGATGGCTCGATCGCCGGCAGGTTCTTAAGCTTATAAAACAGGGAGATCTTAAGGTATTTATATTGGAGGAATAATGAAAGATTGCCGAAATGGCTGGTGGTGAAGAACAAGTATGACAGAGTTTATCTTCATGCTAACACATCATGATTTAACGATTCCAAATGCGATAGAAGTATTTGAAGAGGTTAAAGATACTGGTTTAAAATTCATCGGTTGCAAAGATGTGGGGTTACCATTAGATAAGATGAAGGTGTTATTCAAGAATATGAAAGATGCTGGTATGACTACTTTCCTCGAGGTGGTAACTTATAGCGAAGAAGAACATTTTTCCGGAGTTAAAACAGCAATCAGCGTAGGTGCTGATTACTTAATAGGAGGAATGCCATGGTTCGCAAAAAAGACTCTTTCCTTTCTCAGGGATAGCAAAGCACAAATAAAATATTTTCCATACATTGGAGAAATTGAGGGTCATCCATGTATACTGAAGGGAGAGATTGATTATATAATTAATAATGGGAAAGAATTTGAAAAGCTGGGTGTTGATGGAATAAACCTTTTGTTATATAGATATACTGGTGATCAAAACAAACTCTTAGATAGAGTTGCAAGAGAATTAAACCTTCCAATAATAGTCGCCGGATCGGTGGATAGTTTTGAAAAAATTAAAAAACTAGTAGATAGAAATATATGGGCATTCACTATTGGAGGCGCAGTATTAGAAAGGAAAATGGCGTCTAAACAAACCGTTAGGGAGGAGATCGAGGCAGTACTAAATTTCCTCAAAAAAGGTGTATAGTAAAGTGAGAAAGGAAACATTTGGATGGATGTTAGTTCTTCCATCATTCATGTATCTCATGGGGGTAATCGTTGTGCCGTGGATTTACTCAATATATTTGAGTTTTACGAATTTATCATATACCTCTCCTGGTATCGTAAGCTTCGTCTGGGATACGAATTTTATAAAGATGTTTGATGACCCTAAGATTTATGCCTCTATAGGAAAAACAGCCATGATTATGGTCCCAGCCATAGTTCTACAAATGTTGTTTGGATTGTTTATTGCTTGGGGACTATATACGCTAGGGACATCTGCAAAAGTACGTATCTTAACGACAATTTACGTCCTCCCCATAGTAATGTCTAGTTCTGTTATAGCCTTAACATGGTACTTTATTTTGCACAGCGAATATGGAGTATTGACCTATTTATTACGGAGCTTTGGACTATTAAAGGGAGTATCTGTCTGGTCTGATCCCAACTTAGTAATTTTCGGTTATGTATTAGTTGACACTTGGCAGTGGCTTCCATTTGTTACGTTGCTCTTCTGGGCTGGAATGAACGCGATCCCGAGAGACTTAGTAGAGTCAGCCAATGTAGATGGAGCTAAGGGATTTTACTTCTTTAGAAAAGTCATATTTCCATCGATACTTCCACTATTTGCAGTCGTGCTGCTCCTCCGTGGAATGGACACATTCAAGATTATAGATCCGATTATAATTATCACATATGGTGGTCCAGGCGATGCTTCGGAGACTCTGCATTTTTTTAACTATAGAGAAGCATTTAGACTATGGAACATAGGATATGCCTCAACTATAGGGCTATTTATCTTCTTTGTAGTTGAGATTGCATGCGCACTTTATGTTAAGTTCTTTATGGCGAAATATGTGTATGGAGGGTAGGGGAGATGGGTAGGAAAGTAATTTATATTGTTGCAACAGTGTTGGTAGCGTTCATAATCATCAATATATTTCCATTCTTGTGGCTAGTGATAACATCTTTTAAGACAAGAGCAGACACATTGACGACTGTTCCAAAACTCTTCTTTGAGCCAACTTTTAGCAACTATATATCTGCATTCGCTGAACGAGGATTTACGGTTTATCTCGTAAATAGCTTAATCATTGCATTAGGTACTACAGCTCTAACAGTATTACTAGCATTTCCAGCGGCATATGTTTTCTCACGTATGAAGCTTAAAGGCGATAATCATATGTTCTTCGTCATACTTACTACTAGGATGGGCCCGGGCGTGTTAGTTGCGGTACCAATATTCTTGATGTTTTCAAGTTTGGGATTGTGGGATACGCATTTTGTAGTTATTCTACTACATACAGCCTTTAACTTAGCGTTCGCCATATGGTTAATTAAGGGCTTCATCGACGATGTGCCCAGAGATTTGGACGAAGCGGCATGGTTAGATAAGCTCAATCCACTGAAAACGGCATTTAGAATAATCATGCCACTATGCGGTCCGGGAATAGCGATTACCGCATTATTTGTATTCGTTATGTCTTGGAATGAGTTCTTATATGCGCTACTACTAACTGGTAACAAGGCTAAAACATTGCCTGTCGCTATAGCAGGCCTAGTTACTCCGCACGGTACCCTTTGGGGTCAGATTGCAGCAGTAGCTGTGCTAACGTCTATACCTGTTTTGTTGACTGCGTATCTATTGCAAAGATATATAGTGAGAGGGTTAACATTTGGAGCGATAAAAGGGTGAGAACATGGAACTTGTACATGTCTATAATGTTATTGTTTTGTGTTTTGCGTTGCTATTTGACTATTTATTTATAAGCTGGAACAAGAAAAAAAAGATGTTTACTAAAGGAGAAACTACATTTTGGACTATAGCAATTTTAATTTGGACTTTCTGGATCTACTACATTATTCGCGGAATGTTATTTTGAAATGAATATGTGGATTGGTGATTTTTTGAAAAACGACCAATTAATCTTAGGTGTTGATGTAGGTACTAGCGGTCTTAAAGTTATGATATGTGATGTTGAAGGCAACATAATAGGCACTCAATCCGAGAAATATGAAGCAGAGTATCCTAGGCCTGGATGGGCAGAACAAGATCCCTTAGTCTGGGAGTCTGCATTCATCAAGTCAACAAATACTTTAGTATCTAAACTTGGGCATGACATCATAAATAGCATTGAAGGAATATGCGTAAGCAGTCAAATCGACGGACTTATTACAATTAACAAAGAAGGTAAGCCGTTACACAAAGCGATAATTTGGATCGATAGAAGAGCCACTAAGCAGGTCGAAGAGATTAAAAAGCTCATAGATTATAAAGACTTTTATAAAATAACAGGATTAGTAATAGACCCATCTCACCCGGCTGCAAAGATTTTATGGCTAAAAGATAATAGAAAAGATCTATACAATGACGCTTGGAAATTTCTTTCTCCTAATGATTACATGATATATTTTTTGACTGGAAATGCCTCTACTGACTACACGAATGCCTCGACCACTATGCTTTTTGATATTAAAAATAGAAAATGGTCTGAAGAAATTTGTGAAGCACTTGCTATTGACATATCTAAGCTTCCAGATATTAAATCTTCAATCCACATTGCTGGTGATCTTCTTGAAAACGTGGCTCATAAAGCTGGTCTTAGGGCTGGGATTCCAGTTGTTATGGGTGGCGGTGATGAGGAGGTAGGCGCTGTTGGTGCAGGAGTTATAAGCGAGGGAAGTGCCCTTGACATTATTGGTACGGCTGAGCCGATAGTGGCTCCGGTTAACAGTCCAGTTTTGGACCCGTCTATGACTCTTGAACTTCATGCCCACGCTTGTCCGGATAAATGGTTGTTAGAGAATACTGGAATCCTCTCAGGTGGAATCTATTCTCATTTTTTGAAAAATTTTTGCCTAGATAGAGTGATGGAATCCACTAAGAGTGGTGCTAGTCCATATGATTTGATGAACAGCGAGGCTGAATCTACTGAGCCTGGTAGTGGCGGTCTATTATTCTTGCCATTTTGTAGCGGTTCAATTACACCCGAATGGAACCCAGAAGCAAAAGGTGTGTTTATAGGCATAACGCCATACCATAATAGGGGTCACTTCATAAGAGCGATAATAGAGGGTACAGCCTTCGTGGTAAGGGACGTCGTAGAAAAATTAAGCAATATAGGATTGAAAATAAATAATCTAGTAGTAGCAGGAGGGGGAAGTAGAGGAAAAATATGGTTAGAGACACGTGCCAACATTACTGGAATAACCGTCAAATCGCCAATAGTAGAAGATGTAACTCCATACGGAGCTTGTCTCTTAGGGATGGTTGGAATTGGAATTGAAAAAAACTTAGAAAAACTTATTTCTAGGGTAATTAAGTACCGGGAACTCTTAATGCCTGAAAAGAGATTGTACAAATTTTACTCTGAAATACATAAAATATATTTAGAGGCGTATTACTCGCTGAAAAATGTTTTTTCGCGATTAGCATTGTCGTCGAGTATTTATTGAGAAAAAAGATTTAATTTATAGTTTTAGGAAACAATAGTGTGGGGAAAACAAGTTGACTATCGAAGAACTGGGAATTAAATTGGGAGCGAGGTATGAGTGTACCTGTGGCAAAGTACACGAAGTATACACTAAAAAAGTTATTTTAGATAAAGACGCAATTTCTAAAGTTCCAAGAATTATAGATGAGTTGAGTCTCTCCGGAGACGTAGTAGTTGTGGATGATGAGATAACTAGAAAGATCGCAGGCATAAAATTAATAGATCTTCTGAAACAAAATGGTATAAACGTAAAAGAATACGTCATGTATAAGCCAACCATTGAGGAGGTCAAAAAAGTAGAGCTAACGATGAATAAATGTAGTTATTCAATTGCGGTTGGTGGCGGTAGCGTAATAGATACTTGTAAATTAGCTTCATATAGATGTGGTATTCCATTTTTCTCAATTCCTACAACTTTGTCGCATGATGGTATTGTATCGGCCACAGCGTCGATAGTTGATGAAGAAGGTGTCAAAAAAACTTATCCTGCACGTTCACCAGTAGCGGTTGTTTTTGACTTAGAAGTATTGATATCGCAGCCTCGGCGGATGATTGCTTCTGGGTGTGGTGATATGGTTGGAAAAGCTACATCGCTGAAAGACTGGGAACTTGCGAAAAAAGATAAGGACGAATATTATTGTCCCACAGCCGCTAAGCTATCCTTAATGACATATGAAGATACAATAAAGTTTATACAGTTAGGTGGAAAAGATATAGCCAGATTTGCATGGACAATTTTTAAGTCAGGCATAGCTATGGCACTTATCGGCTCGTCGAGACCAAATTCTGGCTCCGAACACATAATATCTCACTATATCGATATGCATAGTAAGAATCCGGCCATGCATGGCGAGCAGGTAGGCATAGCGACAATACTAATGAGCCTATACCACTCAAAACACAACCCGGACTGGTGGACAGAAGAAAAATACCAATGGTATTATATTAAAAATCTGTTGGAACAAATTGGTGCGCCTACGACAGTTGTTAAGATAGGTATCGAAGTTGACGTATTGCTGGCAGCCCTAATTGAGGGTTATAAGCTTAGACCAGATAGATATACAATATTGCGTAAGCGGCCAATTACAAGAGAAGAAGCCATGTCGCTAATCAAAAGTACTAGTATTTCTAGTCTTAATGAATAATAATACCGTATTAATGCGTCTCTTTACTTTTTAGTATTTCCTCTAGTTGTTGTAAAATGATTTTTGGTCCATTTAAGACTTGTCCTTCCCACGTGAATCCAGCTATATGTGGTGTCAACAATACATTATCAAGTTTAAGGAATGGATGGTTAGGCGGTATTGGTTCTTCTGTAAAAACATCTAACCCCGCTCCGGCTATCCATCCTTCGCTCAAAGCCTTGATTAATGCAGGCTCGTTTACCAGCTCACCTCGTGAAGTGTTAATTAAATATGCTGTTTTTTTCATTAATCTGAGCTCTTTTTCTCCAATTAAGTTTCGAGTTTCGGGGGTTAGCCTTGCATGAAGAGAAACAAAATCAGAATTCTTGAGCAGACACTCTAGATCGGACTTAATTACTCCAGCATTATTAAATTCTTTCGACTGTACATAAGGGTCAAACCCAAGGATTGTCATTCCAAAAGCTTTAGCTCTTTTAGCTACTTCTCTTGCAACCTGCCCGAACCCAACAAGACCTAAGACCATTTCGCATAAATCATGAGGTAACTCTTCAGGTGCTAAGGCTGGCCAAAATCCTTTTTTAATTGATAGGTGATTGTGTAGAATCTGCCTATTTAGCGTGATAATAAATCCCATCGTGAGGTCAGCAACGGCATTTGCATTTCTTCCAAGTGCTCTTAGAATTATTATCTCCCTTTTTTTAGCGTATTCAACATCTATATTATCGACTCCTCCTCTGGCACTGCATATTATCTTTAATTTTTTACTTTTTTCTATAACTTCTCGAGGTACTGGAGCGTAATGGACAATTAATATTTCAGAAGTAATAATATCTTCGATAATATTTTCTGGCAGTGGGTATTTATTTATAAATCCTCTCTCTATATCAAGAACAATATTAGCAAATTCTTCTAGACTGGTATCTATAAGCCAATCATGACAAGCGAAGCTAAGTCCGTAGCTTTCAAGCTTCTTAATAATCTCATATATGTACTTTGATGGAAGTTGTGGGTCTCCAACAATAGTTACTTTCTTAGACATAAAAAACTAGCTCACCGTTTTTATATATTTTGTTATAATGTCAGTTTAGGTATTTTCCGCACAATTGTTTCAGCTGCTTGCTCTAATGCATCTTTTGACGTCAACTGTCCTGTGAGTGCGAGGGAGAGATTCTCGATCATAACTTCCATTATTATGTCTGCTTCGGGGAAAGTGGGGCAAGGTACGTATTGATGTTCTTCGTACATCCTCATATATGATGCGGTGTATTCCTCAACTCCAGGTAGAGTACGCCCCTCTCGAACTAAATTATCGATGTTTTCAACGACATATTTACATACATCAGGCCTGCCAGATACACCACCTTTTAAATGCTTTTCTAAATCTACTGGAAATGATGATAACCAAAGCATAAAAAGCCATGCAGCTTCTTTATTCTTACTTGAATATGGTATAGAGTCAGTCCAGCCATGTGTCTTGAAGCTTCTTATGCCCTTTTCGGGAACATATGGTAAGGGTCCGAATCCACAGGCATTACGTGCTCCCAGCTCAGCTGCAACTTTCGATACGGATGGATCGACAATGGCGTAGCTTGCATCTTCCCACATTATTGTATGCGCAATTAATCCTCCTTGAAATGCCGCCATAGCATCGTCCCAGAAATATTCAAGCGTGCCGGGAGGACAGTATGGTACTAGGCTTTTCATGTATTCGAGAGCTTTAACAGCTTCAGGCTGATTTATTATAACTCTACCATACTCGAATGGATACGAGTGATCTATAAAGCCTCCTCCGAATTGAAAGAGCCATTCACAGAATGAGTAGAAAAGGGCCGGATGTCTCTTACCCTCGATACATGTTCCATATTTGGGTAATGGGAACTCGCCGTTCATTGTGAAATATTCTGATAACATTTTATATTGCTCGGTCGTAAGGTCCCAGACATCCTCCGGCCCCTTTAGTTCGAATCCATATCTTTCACGAATCTTCTCCCTATGATGTGGATCGAACCACAAATCTTTTCTATACCAAAGTCTCCTAGAGTGACATTTATCGACTAAACCATAAAGCACCCCTTTGTATTCTGCGAGGGCACGATAGATTCCTTGAGTCAAATCTTTACCCCATGGAGCCTTTCCAGTCTTACCCCTAAAGTAAATCTTGTCTGGATCGAATCCTGGAGGGGTCAACTTTGGATTCTTTAAGAATACATCAAGAGGTATAAGCCAATTATTCTCTACTAGTTTGCCGAGTTTTCCGAATGGCTGTGCAACTATGTCATATATTCCAGCGCCAGACGCTAAATCGAAAGATACTTTTTCAACAACTTCGGTCTCTTCATACATTTCTATATCCACGGATATCCCAGTTTCATCTTCAAAGATATCTTTCAACTTGACTACTGCCTCTAATGGTGGCAAAAATTCTCCCACCATCCTTATAGATGCTCCTCTGTAAGGCTTTGCTGCCTCTTTTAGAGACCAACCTGCAAAAGGCTCCCTTAAATCTAATTCTCCTGTTGTAATTGTTGTAAGTGGCGTCCCGGTTGTTATTACAGTGGCGGGTATGGTTTTAGTGACCGTCTCCAACTCCGTTTTCGTAGTGGTAATGAACTGCGTTTCCGCTACCCTTGGCGTAAGAAATCCACCCACATATCCTATTCCTACTCCAACAATTCCTGTGCCGATATATTTAAAAAATTCTCTTCTAGTTCCCTTTTTCAATATCTTCACCTCATTTTCCTGAGGAAGGAAATTAATAAATTTATCTTTAAAAATCTGGATAGTGTCCGAATAAGCATTTTTCACCATTTCCTGTCTTTGACTTCTATCAACTATGACCAATGGCTTGTTAGTACACATCTTCAGGAATTTTAGGGCGTTTACAAGCCGCAAGGGTATCCATGGGCGCTTGAGAGGTTTGGACTAGAGTATAGGAAAGATTCGGCATGAAGAACTGGGTTGAAAGATTCTTCAGATACCTAGAGGACGATGGTCAAAACATCCATAACATATAAGATACAACAACCAGCTCTTAAACATAACACCTTATCCGGACACTATCAAAATCTACATAGAATATTTTTTACATGTTGAATTTCAATAATTTGTGAGAAACAGGCTTTTAAGACTAACAGGAAAAGTCCAAATCAAATAAATCACTAAAATTATTTGGTGTCCAGCAAGATATAGAATGGTTATTTCGGTATGATTGTTAGTTAACAATGCATGATTTTATATAATAGCTTTACCAGACTTTCCATCAAATATGTGTATATGTTCAGGTTTTACTGATACGTCTATAAAATCACCCTCTTTGAATCTCGATATTCTTGTGAGTCCAATCAATAATTTATCTCCAATATTCATGTGAATTAAATTTTTATCTCCTATTCTTTCTATCAGTGTTATTTTACACGACCCTAATCTTAGACATTTTTCGTCAGGCTTATACCTTATGTCTCCAAATTCTACAGATTCAGGTCTGAATCCAATAACTATCTCTTCACCTAATTGATCAGCTTTATCTCCAACTAAATCTGTAATATCAAATTTCGTTTCTCCTACGTCAGCATAAATCTTATTTTTCTCTTTTCTTAGAGAACAATGAATAATATTCATAGGAGGCGAGCCGATAAAAGTAGCGACAAATAAATCAGCTGGTTTATTGTATAATCGATCCTTTAGATCGAACTGAAGAATTTTTCCGTTTTGCATTACAGCAATTCTGTTAGCCAATATCATCGCTTCTAATTGATCATGAGTGACATAAACCGTTGGTACCTTTATTTCATCGAGTAACTTCTTGATTTCGCCTCGTATTTGTATCCTAAGATTTGCATCTAGATTAGTTAACGGCTCATCTAGTAAAAATATTCTTGGCTCCCTTACTATTGCTCTAGCAATTGCTACTCTTTGTTTTTCATCAATTTTTAATGCGGATACGGGTTTATCTAATAGATCCTTACTTAATCTAACTCTCTCTGCAGCTATTAAAACTCGTTTCTTTATCTCATTCTCAGGAACATTTCTAGCTTTTAATGGAAATGCTATTTGATCATATACTTTTAATCTTGGATACATCACATAGAACTGGAATACCATGGCGACATTTCTTTCCCATGGTTCTAGATCATTTACGAGCTCACCGTCAATGTAGATGTTGCCTGAGGTTGGTTTCTCGAGCCCCGCTATGCATTTAAGCGTTGTAGTCTTTCCACACCCCGAGGGGCCTA
>Ga0272449_1003492_pt1 | contig 13475 bp, 10 predicted proteins | sample YNPCB0241_FD_198679 | JGI IMG/M metagenome (GOLD analysis project Ga0272449, IMG submission 198679) | Hot spring sediment microbial communities from Yellowstone National Park, WY, United States - YNP-CB-024-1 | ecosystem: Environmental > Aquatic > Thermal springs > Hot (42-90C) > Sediment...
TCCAGACGGATGGCTACGCTGGTCTGTTGTACGATCGGCGCGTCCGGCCGGAAGCCCCCTGGACTTGTCGCGCGCGTTGCGTCAGGTGGCCAATAAATCTACTCTATGGGGGCGTGACCGTTACCAATCTGCCGAGGGGTCTCCTCAAGCCCCGTGGAATATGCCGTGGAGAGAGAGATGAACGGCTTACACATGACCCATTTTTGCATCATCTGCGGCCGCGAGTTTCGCCCGCGTGACGCGGACACGGTCATCTGTCCCGACTGCGGCGGCCCGCCCGAAGCCCCTGCTCCCAGCCAGCCGCAAGGAACGGTGCTGGCCGACCAACCGCGCGGCGCAGCGCTGATGAGCCAACCCGCTTACCAGCGGATGTGCATCCTCTGTGGCCAGGACTTCACCACCCCCGACCCGCAGGCCGACCGCTGCCCGCAATGCCGCGGCGAAGCGCCGCACCCCCAACCCGAAATCCGCTCCCGACCCGAAAGCCGCCAACCAACACCCGCCATGCCTGCCCCCGCCCAGGGAACGGTTGCCGTGTCAGAAAGCGGCCTGTCGCCTGTCCCCTCATCCGCCGATGTGCCGCTGACATGGAACGCGGGCGATGTCATCCTGGACCTGTACGAAGTCAAGGGCGAACTGGGAAAGGGCGGCATGGGCGTCGTCTATCGTGTCCATCACCGCCAGTGGAACATTGACCTGGCCGTCAAAACGCCGCTGCCTGAGGCGCTGCAAAAGGCTGGCAGCCTGGAGAACTTTCTCCGCGAAGCGCAAGCCTGGGTGGACCTGGGCCTGCACCCGCACATCGTCACCTGCTACTACGTCCGCCGCCTGGGAGAAATGCCGCGCGTCTTTGCCGAGTGCATGGAGGGCGGGAGTCTGAAGAACTGGATGGAGGACGGGCGGCTGTATGCTGGCGGCGAACAGGATGCACTGAAGCGCATCCTGGACTGTGCCATTCAGTTTGCCTGGGGGCTGGGATACGCCCACGAGAAAGGCCTGGTGCATCAAGACGTCAAGCCAGCCAACGCCTTGATGACGCCCGACGGGATGCTCAAGGTGACCGACTTTGGGCTGGTGGGGGCGAAAGGGTACACGCCCGCCTACGCTGCGCCCGAGCAGGAACTGGGGCAGGCGGTCAGCCCGCGCACCGACATCTGGGGCTGGGGCGTGAGCGTGCTGGAGATGTTCACGGGAGGGGTACACTGGCAATTCGGTTCCGTTGCGGCGAGTGTGCTGGAGAACTACCTGCAGGAGGCGCCGCCGGAGGGCATCCCGCCGATGCCTGCGGCGCTGGCAGAGTTGTTGCGCCAGTGCTTCCAGAACGACCCCGACCAGCGCCCGGCGAGCATGGACGAGGTGGCGGAGCGGTTGATGCGCCTTTACGAGCAGGAGACGGGCGCGCCCTACCCGCGCCCGAAGCCCCAGGCGCTGGAGTTGCGGGCGGACAGTTTGAACAACAAGGCGGTCAGTTTGCTGGACCTGGGGCAGGAAGAGGAAGCGGTGCGCTGCTGGCAGGAGGCGCTGCAGGCCGACCCCGCCCATCTGGAAGCGAATTTCAACTATGGGTATTACAGGTGGCAGAGGGCGGAGATACCGGGTAGCCGCTTTCTGGAAGAGTTTCTGGCTCTTGAAACGCGACATCAATCCCGTCAAGAGTATTGGGATATGTTGGGATGGATTTATTTGGAGCAGGGGGATATGGAGAGATTGGGAAGAGTCCGCGAGAAGATCCAAGATGAGAGACTATTAAAGAGATTATCGGGCAGTGAAAATCCCGTGATTTGTGAAGCAAGAAAATTAGACAGGATTACCGATAGCATAACGTCTGTTTCCATTTCTGAAAATGAGCAATTGATTCTGCTAGGATGTGCAGGAGCCGTCTATCTTTACGATCTAGAAAGTATGCAGAGAAGATGGTCATGGTCGGTAGCTCACGAGGTTGAATTTGTTAAGATTTCGCCAAACGGCCGCTACGGTCTTTGCGGAGGGGATGATGGATATCACCTGTGGGACTTGGGCAATGGGGAGGAAGTAAATTGGTGGTTTGATGTCCATAAAGTTGACTTTAGTGTTGTAGAATCTCTTTTGCAAGAGGAAGAATGGCCTTATGAGATTCGGATGGCTTTCGCCGCAGATTTGAACGTACGACGTTTGTTGCCAAGGAGACATTCCGTGTCGTCAATTGCTCTGTCACCAGATGGTGCTTTTGCACTATCCGGAGGGGATGACGGTCTAATTCGTCTTTGGAATTTAGAGAAAAAAACAGAGGTGTTTTGCCTATCTCCCTACAAAAAGGGGCTGAATCACTTATTTCCAGTGTTTTCTGTTGCTTTTTCGGCAGACGGGCATCTTGCTCTGTCAGGAGGAGACGATGCAAAAGTACATGTATGGGATTTGGCTCATAGGCAAAGACTCCATATTTTGGAAGGACATGCTCGTGCAGTCGTTTTCGTCTCGTTTTGTTCGAACGATCTCTATGCTTTGTCACAGTCTACTGATGACACCATGCGCGTGTGGGATTTGGAAAGAGGCAAAGAGACTCTTTGCATAGAAGAAGATCAGATCGGTGAAGTAGAAAACTTCACTCTTCTGGCTGACAATATTACTCTAGCCACACATAATGTCAACACCCTTTACCTATGGGATATAAGGAAAGGGAAAAAGGTTTTTCAGATAGAGCAAGATAGAGAAAAGGCTGGACCGGTGGTTTTTTGGGACGGTCGTTACGTATTATTAGCGGAAGGAAACATCATAAATATGTGGGACTTGTTAGAGAAGAGAAAAACACTTTCTTTGGTAGGACATACCGAGGCAGTGGATTCAATTATCGTCTCACCAACCTCTTGGTTAGCAGTGTCTACTTCTTATGGTGATCACACGATTCGATTTTGGAATTTGCGTAATGGCCAGGAAATTCGTTGCGTTGTTGACGAGTCAACCCCTAGACCAGTTGCCTTCTTACCAAACAGCAGCTTTGCTCTTTTTGAGGAATCTCAGGAATCAGACTTTCAGCTGACGATGTGGAAAATTTATCACCCTCCATATAGAGAATCTGCACACATTTTTCCTTGTCTTGCTCGCGTGCAGCCCACTCATGAAATCGTCCACCAGCAAAGGCTTGTGGACCTCATTATAGAGACAGCCACCTCGAACCGAGCTGATAAAACAGCGAGTACAGTTTTTGGACGTTTGCGCCAAGCGCAAAAAGTACCTGGCTATGAACATGATAGGCGCATACTTGAACTGCTGACATCTTGGGGAGTAAAGGGACGACGCAAACTTTTGCGAGATGTATGGGAGTTGTCCCGCCTGAAAGGACCAGAATGGGTTACCTCTGTAGCATTCTTGCCGACTGGAGATGCCGTTCTATTAGGCAGTTCCGATGGGATGATACATCTATGGGATATAAGAACTTTTCAGGAAATATATACCTTTAGAGGACATGAGCATACCATTTGGTCTGTAGCTATCTCAAAGGATGGACGTTACATGGTCTCAGGAAGTGAAGACAGAACTGCTTGTATCTGGGATATGAAAATCAGACACAAATTGCACTTGTTGAGGCTAGCTCGGTCCGATAGAGAGATACCTGCCAATCGTGTTCTTGCTGTTGCAATTTCGTCAAATGGTCATTTTGTTTTGACGGGCGGTGGAGATTTGGTGTTGTGGGATTCGACGTGTGGGAAAAAATCAAGAGGTTTGAAGGACACAAGAGGAGCATACTATCTGTAGCGTTCTCGCCCGACGAAAATTCCGCACTTTCCGGTAGCGCAGATGGAACTATTCGCCTTTGGGATCTGAGGTCCCAACAAGAGATAGAACGATTGGAGATAGAAGGAAAAGGTTATGAGAATTATGTGACGTCTGTTAGGTTCTCTCCAGATGGGCAATACATTCTTGCAGGAAGTTTAGACGGGAAGTTACGGTTATTGAATGCCAAAGAATTTCGAGTAATTTGGCAAATTGATGGGCACCCTGATGGTGTCTCGTCTATTGAGTTTGCACCTGACGGACAGATTGCAATTTCTGGAGGTTTAGACAACACTGTTCGGATTTGGCAAGTTAATACAGGAAAACAGGTTTGGCAACTAGATGGATATCAAGATTCTGTCAGAACGGTCGCAGTATCGCCTATGTGCAATTATATACTCGCAAGCGGAGTTAACAATACTGTTGCGATTCAGTGGGAAGAGATTGGCGAATACGAGAAAATAATTAGTTGCTGGGCACTTGACTGGGACTACGACTTCCCCGACCCTGCCGACTGGGACGAGGGCGCGCGGCCCTATCTGGACATCTTTCTCACCCTGCACACCCCCTACGGTCCCGATGGCCTCAGCCGCGTCGGCAAGCCGCAGTGGACGGAGGAGGATTTCCAAAAGTTGTTGCAGGAACTCGGCTATCGCGGCTACGGCTGGCTGCGTCCCGAAGGCGTGCGCCGCGAACTGGAAAAAATGGCAAAAGAAAGGAGTTGAACCATGGCTCGTTTGATGCGTTGTCTGTACTGTGGCGCGTTGCAGGATGAACCCGCCGGGGTCAAGTCCTGCGCCCGCTGCGGCGGCGAACTCCAGTACGAGGACGCCGCCCGCCCAGCCAGTGGCGGTTCCTACATCACCGCTCAACTGGAACTGGATCAGGTCTATGCCCCGCCTGGTCAGAACGTGGACCGCTACCTGCTGCTCACCCTCTGCTCCCCGGCCGAAGTGCCGCCCGAACACGCCATGCCCCGTGAACAGCGCCGCCCGCCGCTGCACCTTGTCGCCGTCCTGGATGTGTCTGGCTCCATGAGCGGCACAAAACTGGTTTCCGCCAAAGAAGCCCTGCGCCAGGCATTGCACTTTTTGCAGGACGGAGACGTCTTCTCGCTGGTTACCTTTTCCGATAAAGTGCAAACCCACCTCAAAGCCGAGTCCTACGCCCAACGAAAGCGCGACAAGATGGAAAACCTGCTGGACGAAATCAGGGCGAGCGGGATGACCGCCCTGGATGGTGGGCTGGCACAGGGGATTGACCTGGGCCAAAAGAAACGGCAGGCCACCACCCTGGTCCTGCTGCTCAGCGATGGGCAGGCGAATGTCGGCGAGACCGACCTGGAGAAAATCGGCTTGCGGGCGCAAAAGGCGCGGCAATCCGGTCTCATCGTCTCCACGCTGGGGGTTGGCCTGGATTACAACGAGGCGCTGATGGTGGAAATTGCCAACCAGGGCGGTGGGCGTTTCTACCACATTCAAGAGGGCAGTCAGATCCCGGCGGCTCTGATGCAGGAACTGGGCAGCGCCGCCATGCTCGCCGCGCGCCAGGTGGAAGTGGAGTTCGATCTCCCGTCCGGCGCGGCGCTGGTCTCGCTCACCGCGCTCTACCCGCTGGAAATCGTCAACAGCCGCCCACTTCTGAAAGTGGGGGACTTGCTGCCGGATGTGCGTGTGGAGATTCCGCTGCGCCTGACCCTTTACCCCCATGCCGCTGGTGAGCGTTTCAGCGTCAGTGGACAATTGCATCATCAAACGCCGCGCGGCCAGACCCTGGGATTGGCGCTGAACGCCGTCACCGTGCGCTTTGTGGAACAGCGTCAATTCGAGGAGCGACCAGGTTACGTTGTCCCGGTGATGGAGCGCGTGCTGGAATTTCGCCGCGCTGCCCACCTGCTGGAATTTGCCCGCCTGCAGGAACGGGATAGCACGCTGGCCAGGCAGCAAGCCGAGCGGGAACGCCAGGCCCTGCGGGATTACGCCCGCATGTTCAATCCAGACAAGGCGATGGAACTGGAGGTAGAAAAGATAGATGCGCTCTTTGCCACGCCCAATGTGGCCAAACAAGCCATGCATCGCGCCGCCCGAATGATCCGCGGGCTGGATTAGCGCTTTGGGCGTTGCATGGTAAATACCTACCCACCCGCGTCATTGCGAGCCGCCGAAGGCGGCGAAGCAATCTCAAGTTCCATAGGCAACAAGAACATTCGTGAGGCCTTTGGGGAGATTGCTTCGGCGGCTATTGCCGCCTCGCAATGACAGCGGGTAGGTAATTGCGAAAATAGGAGGTCTCTATGGGTCTGGATAACTACGCCGCCCGTCATCCCGAGGGCGGGCTGACCGAAGAGGATAAGCAGGCGTTTCGTGACGCCGGCATTGACCTGTGCGGTGGCATGCACAGCGACGGTGTGATCTCTTTTCGCGGCAAGTGGTATGACCCGCTGGTCGCGCACGTGACCGGCGTCAGCCTGTACCAGGAATGGATTCCCCCGGAGACGGTGCGGGAGATGGCCGCCGCGCTCAACCGCTACAGCGCCCGGCGCCTGGCGCGCATCTGGGACAAGGTGTGGCCTATGCCCTGGGAGGATTCGCATCACAGCGAACGCGAGGTCGCTGACCTGCAGCGTTTCTTCGCTATCTGCGCTGAGCGCGGGCTGGGACTGATCGGCTGGTGGTGATATGGGACTGGATTACACCTACCGTCTCTTCTTTCCGCGGGAGCGCGTCCCCGAAGCGCTGGAGGGCCTGGCGGCACGGTGCGCTCCGCCCCCGCGCGGGACGGCGCGCATCCGCCTGCCGCAGGGCATCCGCGAGTTCCCTTTTGAACCGTTCCGTGAGGATGCGCTGCCCAACTGGGATGACGAATCCTACAGTTTCGACATCATCCTGCGCCTGGAAGCAGACGAGGCGCTGGAGAAATTCACCCGTATCGCACCACAACAACTGGAGGCGCAGGGTGGGGAAACCGCTCTCGGATATGTCTATTTCCGGGTGGACAATCCACCCGATGAGGCAGTCAGTTGCTTCGTCTTCATCGCCGGCGGGAACCGCATGAGTTGGGCGTTCCTGGATTCGCGCTCGTTGCAGAGCGCCTTCAGCGACCTGCTGGCGGCGCACGGCGGCCTGTGTGGCCTGCTGGATAGGGACGAAGATCGCATTGTCTTCTGGTGGCGCGGCCAGGCGACCTGGGAAACACTCCGCGAAGCCTGGACGCTGGAGGAAATTGACGTCCAAATGCAAAAAGCCCTGCACCAGCAAGAAAAGTCAACCCGATCTGCGCCGCGCCGCCGCCCTCGCTGCCGTAAAAAGTGAACAGGAGGCGATATGGAGAAACCCCATTTGACCGTAATCAGCGGTCCCCGACAGGGGCTGCAGGTTTCCATGGATGTTTCGCCTTTCACCCTGGGGCGGGGAGCAGACAACACGCTTTCTCTGCCCGACCCGACCATTTCCAGCCATCATGCCCGCATCGTGGAACACATCGGCCTGTACTGGCTGGAGGATTTGGGCAGCACCAACGGCACATACTTTTTGCCACCACGCGGCGAAGAATTCCGCCTGGCGAAAGACAAGCCCGTCTTGCTGGTGGAGGGCGCTCGCATCCGCCTGGGCAATCAGACCACTCTACAGGTGGAAGGTGTGATTGCCTCCCAGGAGGAAGCCACCCGTCAGGCGTTGCAGCGCCTGCAGGCCGCCGTTGCCGCCTGTTACGAAGACCTCATAGCGCTGGAGCCGGCGCAGCGGCAAGTGGTGTTGGATGACCTGCACCGCTTTGAAGAGGCTATCCGCCAGACGAACAGCGAAGCCGAACTGGTGCGTCTGGTTGCTAAAACGCTGACCGACCTGACCAGGACGGTGGTCTGCAAATATCCCGCCGGAAGCGAACTGCCCCCCTTGCCGGAGGGGCTGCCCGACCCCGATTCGCCTGCCCGCCTGCCCAGCCTGCACAACCTGTTTTTGAGCAGCCTGCATGGATGTCAAGAGTCACCAGAGGAGGAAAAGGAGAAAAAACCACGATGACAACCGTACTCTCCCCTTCCCTGACCGTATATCTCTTCTTCCTGGAACGTCATCTGACGGACAAAGAGGCCGAACGCAAACTGGTCAATGATCTGGGCCTGACGCTTACCGCAGAGTCCGAGGACGGACGCCACTACGAAGGGCGGATCGGGGAGGACATCGTCGTACGGCTGCGGACGCGCCAGGCGCACGATAATCTGGTGGTTCGCTTTGACCTGACCCTGGAGGGGGAACGTCCTATCTCGGGATGGGCTCATCTGCACCGGATATGGGAGGAAATGTCTGCCCGCTGGGATGGAGAAACCGGCACAGACTCCCTCTGGGGGGTCAGCCTGCTCTATCACGGCACTCTGCCCAAAGGCGTTACGCCCCAACGGCTCCCACCCCCGTTGGATTTACCGCCGGACTGGGCAACGCGTCTGGAGGCCACCGCCTACGGCTGGCTATCCGTTCTGGGGCGGTCCGGCCTGCCCTCGTCCGGCACAAGCCGTCTCGTGAACCGTTATCTGCTGCTTATTCCTGCCGAACGCGCCGAGAAAGTGGCTCGGGTCTTTTTGGAGCCGTTGACCCAAGGGATGACGCGCATTGAACTCTACTTCCAGAAGGCCCTCTATCATGGACGCCAGCAGATTCTGGTCAGTCAGGCGCTCGGGCGCGCCACTCTGTCTCTCCGCCAGAGTATGACCCGAGCCGTCAGCACCCTGGACTTTTCTAACCTGTACCGCGAGTTTCGTGAACTGGAAGACATTTCACGGTTGTTGATGACCGTTTTGAACCAGAAGGCGCACGCGGAGATGCTGCTGCAGTCGCTACGGGTCAATTTGCAGAATTTTGAGGAGGCGCTGGAAGAGGTGCAGTTTCACCCGGCGCTTTACGAAAGTGAACGCGCCCGTCTGGCACGGCAGGCGGAACAACTGGAAAGCGACCTGCGATATGCCGAGACGATGCTACAGAGCGCCTACGCTTTTCAGGAGATGCAGCGCGGCATTGAAAACAACCGCCTGCAACGTGCCAGCGTGATGCTGGGCACCGCCGCGGCTTTGCTGGCTGGCATCACCATTTTCAACAGTTTTCTAGACATCTGGGCGCTGATCCTGGAGGGCAGCGGCTGGTCGTTGCCGCCGATGGGGTTGCGCATGGGCATTGGATTGCTGGCAGGCGTCTCCTGGCCGCTGGCAACTTACTGGGCGATTGAGCGGCGGCGCCAGATGGTCATCCTGTGGGTTTGCCTGGGCGTGCTGAGTTTTGTCCTGGCCCTGGTCAGCACGTTGTGGGTCAACGGGTGAAAGCGCCTTCTCAGGAGGAAGAACGATGCTGAACAGTTACTTCCAAAATATTTTCACGGAGGCAAAAAATGAACACACCAACCACATCCCCCCAGGAATGGGACGAAGACTCGGTAGACTTCTTTGAAGAACCCGAAGAAGGCATCATCAAGGTCGGTGAATGGCCGGTGATGGTCTATTGCCCAACCACCTATGGCGGCGGCGACATGGGGTTCTACAAAGACGAGTGGTCTATCAAAGCCATCTATGACCGCAATGGAAAACGTCGAAAGCCGGTCTTCAATGATGACTGGAAAGAAATCGCTCCCGGTATCTTCACTGCCAGTCGAAGTAGAACCGAGAGCAGCCGCTATGGGGACTGCAAACAAGCCATTCTCATCGAACGCCGCGCCTGCCCGGTCAGGGTCGTCTTCAGGTATGTCAGCGACTATAACGACTATGATGATTACGCAGGGAGTAGTGAGAGCCAGGAGACCACCGAGACCCTCTTTGAAGCCGCTGAGGAGACAGGCTGAACATGGATTACCTGGTCTTTTTGGTACTGGTTTACGCTCTGCCAACCTGGCTGGTATATTCTTTGATTGGCTGGTTGATACGCAGATTGTCACCGCCCCCTCCGCCAGAAATCGAAGCGAAAATGCGCCAGGCGCGCCAAAAAATTGAAGAGGCATTAGAAAACGTCCAGCGACACGACCGAGGCGAAGACCCCGGGTATTGGGGAGATTCCGATATTGACCGCCTGGACATGGCCCTGGCAGAAGCCAGCGAAATCAGGTATCAATCTCCCTTGCGAGAGTACATGCCTACCGAAGTGCAATTGGGGATAAGCATATGTCTGGCGATTGGATTAACCAACCTGGCAATGGCATTTTTCGACCAACGCAATCCCTTTGAGAGCGTTGATTTGGAATTCTGGCTAAATATAGGAGTCCCTTTGGGAATTGGTATTGTCTCGCTGAGTATTGTCTTGACGGTCGGGCTCGTGTCATCTCGTAGAAAGAAATCATGAAACTGCTTTCCCCCACTCACCTCATGCTCCTGCCCACGCTGAACTGCCCGGCGCAGTGCAGTTATTGCTTTGGACCGCATCAGGGCAGTCCGGTGATGTCGCCTGCCACGCTGGAGGCCACGGCGCGCTGGGCGCGCACGCTGGGGGATGGCGGGGAACTGCACATCACCTTCCACGGCGGCGAGCCGCTTCTGCCGGGGGTGCGCTTCTACCGCCAGGCGCTGCCGCTGCTGCGCGATGGACTCGCCCCGCGTCGCGTTCAGTTCGCCGTCCAGAGCAACCTGTGGTTCCTGACCGACGCCCTGTGCGAGGTCTTCGACGAGTACCAGGTGGACCTGGGCACCAGCCTGGACGGTCCCGAAGCCATCAATGACGCCCAGCGCGGGGCGGGCTACTTTGCGCGCACCCTGGAGGGCATCCGCCGCGCCCGTCAGCACGGACTGAGCGTCGGCGCCATCTGCACCTTCACCCGTCGGTCGGCGGAGCGGGCGGATGAAATCTTCGACTTCTTCCTGCAACAAGGGCTGGGGTTCAGCATCCACGCCGCGGTTCCGTCTCTAAGTCAGCCCGATGCGCCCTGGGCGCTCCCGCCCGATTCCTTGGGCGATCTCCTGCTCCACCTGCTCGACCGTTACCTGAATCATCTCGACCGCATCCGCATCGGCACGCTGGACGCGATGTGCCGCAGCGTCTCCGCCGGGCAGGGCGGCATCTGCACCTTTACCGATTGCATCGGCAGGCATCTGGCGGTGGACCCCGAGGGCTGGATCACCCCCTGCCAGCGTTGGGCGGGAATGCCCCAATTCCGCCTGGGCAACGTCCACGATAACCCGTCTCTCGACGACCTGGCGCAATCGCCGGTCTGGCGGATGTGGCAGGAGCGGCAGGAACGCGTCGCCGAGACCTGCGCCGGCTGCCCGCATTGGGCGTACTGCCGCGGCGGCTGCCCCTACGACGCCCTGGCTGCCAGCGGCGGTCGCTGGGACCCGGCGCGGCGCGATCCCTACTGCGCCGCCTACCGCCGTTTCTTCGACGTGGTCACCGACCGCGCCCTGGCGGAGGTCTTTTCCGAGGAGAACCTGCAGGCGGTGGCCGAACGCGGCGTGGATCAGCGCTACGGGCTGCTGCAAAAGGGCAAACTGCTGACGCTGCTGCGCGGCGGGCCGCATCCCAGTCAGGTGCTGCCGCAGGCGCGGCGGACGGTGGCGGCGGTCGCTCTGGCGATGAGCGCTTCGGCGGAAGAGGCCGTCGCCCGGCTGGACCGCCTGGGCCTGGTCACCCGTCCCGAGGTCGCGCTGGCGAGCGTGCGCGCCCTGGAGCGCAGCCTGCACACCCCGCCCGACCGCCTGGTCAACGCCTACATTCACATCACCTACGCCTGCAACCTGACCTGCGCCCACTGCTACGCCGAAGCCGGTCCGCGACGACGCGAGGCGATGCCGGTGGGGGACGTCCTGCGCCTGGCTGAAGAGGCCGCCCGTCTGGGCTTTCAGAAAGTGGTCATCACCGGCGGCGAACCGTTGATGCATCCCCAGCGCGATGCCCTGCTGGAGGGACTGGCAGCGCTGCGCCCCTTACTGCGTCCGACGCGCCTGGCGCTGCGCACCAATCTGGCTTACCCGCTCACTCCCAAACTGATTGCCGCGCTGGTCAACGCCGCCGATCAGGTCATCGTCAGCCTGGACGGGGACGAAGCCAGCCACGACGCCCGCCGCGGCGCGGGGACCTATGCCCGCACGCTCGCCAACCTGCGCCGCCTGTGCTCCCCTTCCCCCCTGGAAGACCCCCTGGCGGGAGCAGGTGGGCCGGGGGTGAGGGCCTCCCCTCTCCCTCTGGGAGAGGGGCCGGGGGTGAGGGTGATGCTCGCCGCCGTGCTGACTGCGGCGCAAGCCCAGGGTCGAGAGGGAAAAGCAGTGCGCGCCCTGGGGGAGGAACTGGGAGTGCCCGTGCGCATCCGCCCGCCGCTGCCGCTGGGACGCGCTGCCGCTCATCCGCCCGCGCTGGAATCGCACACCTCTCTGGAGGAGGACGGCGCCGAAGTTCTTGCTCAGCGCACCGAAATTCACGTCACCTGTGGACTGGGGATGAACGTGTACATTGCCCCCGACGGCGCCTGCTACCCGTGCTATGCCCTGCACGGCCGCGCCTTTTGCCTGGGCAACGCCATAGAGCAGGGATTGAAGGAGGTGATAGCGAGCGAACGATTTCAAGCCTTGCGCGCCAAGACGGTGGACACCACCCCGCATTGCCGCGCCTGTCCCTGGCGCTACCTGTGCGGCGGCTACTGCCGCGCCTGGCGGCAGGGCGCATCCATAGACGCCCCGCCGGGCGACTGCTCTGCCCTGCAGAAACAAGCGCAGGCGAAATTGTACGCCGCGCTGGAAGCCCTGGGCATCCCGCCCGAACGCTGGGAGGCAGCCTGCAACGACTGCCGAATATTTGACCATCAGACGACTTTCAATGATTACGGAGGAGAGTTATGAACACAAATGAGATTGTTGGTATTGGGGTAATGATACTGTGCGGTGTAGTCCTTGTGGTACAGATTCTTGGATTGCTACTTTCCATTTTCAAGAAGATGACTACGCCCAAAGTTGAAACACTGAAAGCGCGAAAAGATATCAAAGGCCTGATCAAAGCGCTGAGGTATAGAAAAGACGAAGGTGTGCGCCAGGCCGCCGCCGAAGCGCTGGGAAAAATCAAAGACCGCCGCGCCGTAGAGCCGCTCATCGCCGCACTCAAGGATGAGAGTTTCAGTGTGCGCCAGGCCGCCGCCGAAGCGCTGGGAAAAATCAAAGACCGCCGCGCCGTGGAGCCGCTCAGCGCCGCACTCAAGGATGCGGAATGGCGTGTGCGCCTCGCTGCCGCCGAATCGCTGGGAAAAATCAAAGACCGCCGCGCCGTAGAGCCGCTCAGCGCCGCGCTCAAGGATGCAGAATGGGTTGTGTGCATAGCCGCCGCCCAAGCGCTGGACCATCTGGGCTGGGAACCAGCACAAGATGAGATTGCGGGCTGGTACTGGATGGCAAAACGTGATTGGGACAAATGCGTGGCTCTCGGTGCACTGGCCGTGGAGCCACTCAGCGCCGCGCTCAAGGATAAAGATGTGCGCGTATCCGCCGCCCGCGCGCTGGGAAAAATCAAAGACCCCCGCGCCGTGGAGCCGCTCATCGCCGCACTCAAGGATAAGGATGAATATGTGCGCAAAGCCGCCTCCGAAGCGCTGGGGAAGATTGGCGACACCCGCGCCGTAGAGCCGCTCATTGCCGCGCTCACAGACAAGAATAGCGATGTGCGCCAGGCCGCCGCCGAAGCATTGGGAGAAATCGGTGCGCCAGCCGTGGAGCCGCTCATCGCCGCACTCAAGGATGAAAACAAAGATGTGCGTCAAGCCGCTGCTGCGATGCTGGG
>Ga0272449_1003494_pt1 | contig 13471 bp, 11 predicted proteins | sample YNPCB0241_FD_198679 | JGI IMG/M metagenome (GOLD analysis project Ga0272449, IMG submission 198679) | Hot spring sediment microbial communities from Yellowstone National Park, WY, United States - YNP-CB-024-1 | ecosystem: Environmental > Aquatic > Thermal springs > Hot (42-90C) > Sediment...
CAGCACCTTTAATTATAAATATCTGGGTAGGACCTGGCTATGAAAAATCAATTATTGTTTTAAGGTTATTCTCTTTAATATTTTTGATTACCTTACTTTCTTCAAATTTAACAGCAATTTTAGTAGGGGTAGAAAAACCAGAATTTCAGATGTATGCGGGTATATTTCAGGGAATTTTAAATTTACTTTTAACTTTTCTTTTTATTAAATGGATTGGATTTATAGGGGTTATAATTGCAACATTAATTTCAATAAGTTTAAGCACTTTTTATCTAATAATAATTTTTCATAAAATTTATAAAATCAATCTTCTGGATACAATTAAAAATTCTATTGGACTTCCATTTTTAAGTGCTTTATTTTTGAATTTTCTTATTCATATCATCAATCACTTTAAGAATATGCCAAAAACCTCTTTTTTAGGACTGCAAATTTTACTGCTTGAATTTTGTTTTCTGACCTTAATTTATTTTTATTTATTAAAGAAAATGAAATGGCTTGAAGAACTTAAATATTTAAAATTGAAAAAATGAAAAAAGTTATTAACTTTTTAAAAGGGTTTAAAAATTTGTTTTTAAACTTGTATTCATACAAAGGAATAATATTTTATATTTTTAAAAAGAGAGGGATCAGAGGATTATATAAATTTCTGTGGGTTAAATTTTTTGTATTGGCTGGAGGAGAGGGAACAGGTAACTGGATTATTTCAATTTTTGAACCATTTTTAAGAATTTTTCATAAAATCACCCCTTTTATAATAGGATATCCACAGGTATTGGAGATAGAAATCACTACAAGATGTAATAAGAAATGTATTATTTGTGAACATACTTACTGGAAAGAAGAAAATAGGGACTTAACTTTTGAAGAATTTAAAAAAATAATTTCATATTTCCCTAAGTTAAAGTGGGTCAATCTTACCGGAGAAGGAGATGCATTTTTAAATAAGGATTATTTTAAAATGATAGAATATCTGAAAAAAAGAGATATATTTGTGAGTTTAGTGGATAGTTTTGATTTAATGGATGAGAATATTTCACGAAAAATTATTGAACTTGGTGTGGATACCATATATATTTCTTTTGATGCCGGAACTAAAGAAACCTATGAAAAAATAAAAGTCGGTTGCAAATTTGAAAAAACATTGAAAAATATAAAAACCCTTTTACTTTTAAAAGAAAAAATGAATTCTCCCATACCTGAAATTTATTTTAGATATATAATTAACAAACTAAACTTATATGAAATGACAAAATTTTTAGAAATTGTCCATTCATTGAATACAAAACTTTTGGGTCCAGGAAGTAGAGTAGAATTTACTGGATTACTTTATTTCCCAGAAGTAGAAGATTTATTTATTCCAGAAATTCCACAAAAAATTGTAGATGAAGTTATTCAAAAAGCAAAAGAACTTAATATTAAAGTTTCATTTGTTCATCCTTCCCATCCAGAAAAATTATTATCTATGCATTATTGTTTTGCTTGGCAGGAACCATATATAATGATGGGAGGATATGTTTTACCCTGTTGTGCAGTATTAATGTCAAATAAAAGAGAATTTTTAAGAAAATATTCTTTTGGAAATGTCCTTGAAAAATCTTTTAAAGAGATCTGGTATTCTGAGAGATATAAAAAATTCAGAGAAATGGTAATAAACAAAAGAGAAAAAGTTCCTATATTATGTGCTGGATGTAGAGCATATAACACAATTATAAGAGAAAAAAAATATGGAATCTCTAAAGAAATCTAATAATTCAATAATCTTTATCAATCCGTATGCAGGTGTTAATTTTGATATTCCGAATGTTGGATTTGCTTATATTGCTACACATTTTAATGTAAAAGTTATTGATTTAAATACAAAAAGATATCCTAAAAATAGATTTTTGAAATATAAAGTTGATATCCTGGGAATCTCTGTTCAATCAAGAACTTATAAAGAAGCAATTAAAATTTCTGAAATTTACAGAAAAAAATATCCTTCAGCAAAAATAAAATCAGTTTCCGGGATAATTGATATACAATGCTGTTACCCTTATGTTGAATTTGAAGACAATATTAAAGTTGATATTCCTTTCTCAGACAATTTACCATTTCCAGATTATGAATTATTTGATTCTTTTGATATATTTAAAAAAAACTGGGAGAAAAATGTATGGAATTATCCTATCATGACTTCTCAGGGTTGTCCCTATCAATGTATTTATTGTATGAGTAGAAATAGAAAGTATTTAACAAGAAGTCCAGAAAACTGTTATGAAGAATTAAAAGTTGCAAAAGAAAGGTGGAATATTAAATCTTTTTCAATACTTGATGATTGTTTTAATGTTGATAAAAAGAGAGTTATAAAATTCTGTGAACTTGTTAAAAATTTAAATTTATCATGGTCATGTGCTAATGGTTTAAGGGCTGATAAATTTGATGAAGATGTTGCAAAAGCACTAAAAGAATCAGGTTGTTCCCATATAAGTTTTGGAATTGAAAGTATAGATGATGAAGTTTTAAAAACTGTAAAAAAAGGAGAAACCAGTAAGGAAATAGAAAATGCTGTCATTATTGCGAAAAAATATTTTGATAGTGTTAATGGTTTTTTTATTATTGGACTTCCTGGTTCTTCTTATGAAAAGGATTTAAAAAGTTTGGAATGGGCAAAAAAAATGGGGATTAATGCTCATTTTTCCTATTATGTTCCATTTGATAAAGGGATGCAGTATGATTTGTTATTTTATGGTATTGGAGCAAAACCAGTTTCAAAAACATATCCAAAAGGATTACAGAAAAAAATATATAAAATGACATATTCAATGAGACCTGTTCAACCATTTATTACCAGAATTATAAATAAATTAAAAGGGATTTTAAAATGAGGATTCTTCATATAATTGATTTCTTACCAGAGTTTCATTCAATTTATGGAGGAGCAGAGATAGCAACAGAAAGATTAGTAAAAGGTTTAAATAGTTCAGGTATAGAAAATTTTTTTATGGTTAGTTATCCGGATAAAAATTTAAATGTCCATCAAAATGTAATCCCTGTAAAAACAATCTATAACTTTATTGATTTAAAGAACCCAAAAAGTTTCAAAAATAAATTTTTGAGGATAGTTGATGTTTTTAAAATTATCTTTCCTTTTGATATAGTTGTTTTTTTAAAATCAAGAAAAATATTAAAAAAAATAAAACCGGATATTGTCCATTTCCATAATTTTAAAAAAATATCATTTGCTCCATTATTGTGGACAAAAATATTCAAAATTCCCTCTTTTCTAACAATTTATGATTACTGGTTTTTCTGTCCAAATGAAACACTTATTTATAAAGATGGAGAAATCTGTAAATTTTATAATAGTCAAAAATGTTTTAATTGTTTTAAAATTCCTTTAAAGTTCAGAATCTTCCTTCCTTTTAGAAAATTTTTCTTTAACTTTTTTCTCAATATGATAAACGGATATATATTCCTTTCACAATCATCATTAAAAATTGGAATAGAATATGGTGTCCCAAAAAGAAAATCAAAGGTTATTTATCAGATTTTTGAAGATTTTAATGAAATAGAATTTAAATTTCCTGAAGAAAATATAATTCTTTATATTGGATGGGTTCAATACAGAAAAGGACTCCATATTTTGATAGAAGCGCTTGAAAAATTAATTAAAGAAATGGAAGATATCAAATTATATGTGGTGGGAGAAATAGAAAAAGTTAATAGAGAATATGTTGAATATATTTTGAAAAAAATAAATGAAAAAAAGATTGAAGGATATGTGAAAATTATAGGTAAAGTGTGTAAAGAAAAAATTAAGGAATATATGGAAATGGCAAAGGTTGTTGTAATTCCTGAACAATGGGAAAATATGTCTCCTGTTGTTCTTGTTGAAGCAATGTTTAATAAAAAGGCAATAGTTGCAAGTAAAATAGGAGGTATTAAAGAATTCATTGAAGATGGAAAAGATGGATTTTTATGTGAACCTAAAAATCCAGATGAATTTGCAAAAAAAATAATAAAATTCTTAAAAAATGATGAACTTTTAATAAAATTTGGAGAAAATGCATTTAAAAAAGCAAAAGAAATATGGGATAATAAAAAAAATGTGGAAGATACAATAAAATTTTATAATGAGGTTTTAAAAAATGGGGAAATTTTTTAGTAGAAAAATTAAATGTGTTGTTCTCTGTGCTGGAAAGGGAAGTAGATTAAATGAACCTGAATTGCCAAAAAGTATGGTTTTAATAAAAAATAAGCCGATATTACATTATATAATTGATTACTGGAAAAATTTTACAGAAAATTTCATTTTCGTTGTGGGATATAAAAAAGAGAAAATAATTGAATATGTAAAAACACTTGATATAAAGTATGAATTTATTGAACAGAAAGAATTAAAAGGTATTGGATATGCTGTTTCACTTGCTGAAAATTATGTTGATAAAAAATTTATACTCGTTCTTGGAGATTGTTTATGTAAAGGAAATTTCAATTTTCCAGAGGATATGGAGCAGGGAATTGGAGTATGGAAAACAGATAATGTTGAAGATATTAAAAGGAGTTATTCTGTGGAAATTGAAAATGGTAAAGTTGTTAAAGTTGTTGAAAAACCTAAAATTATTATTAACAATCTCTGTGGTATGGGATTTTATTTTTTTGATAGGACTGTTTTTGAATATATAAAAATAACCCCTCCTTCACCAATTAGAAATGAAATTGAAATTACCGATGTTATTCAGAAAATGATTGATGGAGGAGAAATTATAAAACCTGTTTTTTTTGATGGTTTTTATATAAATATTACTTATAGGGATGATATTTTTTTAGCAGAAAAAAACTTATGAAAATAGGGATTGAAATTACGCCATTGATATGGGGAAAAAAGGCAGGTATTGGATGGTATTCTTATAATTTGTTGAAAAATTTAAAGAAAATAGATAAAGAAAATTTTTACATCCTTTTTGGTTCATCAATAAAGGATTACAGAAAAAAAATAAAAAGTTTAAAAGATGAATTTGAATGTGAAAATATAAAAATAAATATGAAATTTTTCCCTGGAAGAATTCATAATTATCTATTCCAGATTTTTATGCCTGTTGAATTTCTTTATGGAAGTTTTGATATAATTCATACTTTACATCCATTTTCTCCTGTTAAATTTAAAGCAAAATATATAGCAACAATTCATGACCTTACTCCTTTAATTTCAGAAGAATGGTTTTTAAAAGAGGATTCTTTGAAATTTAGATTTATTATAAAGAAAACAACAGAAAGGGCTGATAAAATAATTACTGATTCTAATTCAACAAAAAAGGATATAGTAAGGTTTTTTGATTATCCAGAAGAAAATATTGAGGTTGTTTATCTTGCTTCTGATGATATTTATAAACCACTGGAAAATAAAAAAGAAATTGAAGGAATAAAAAGAAAATATGGGATAAGCAAAAAATATATACTTTTTGTAGGAACAATTGAACCAAGAAAAAATCTTGTGAGATTATTGAGTGTTTTTGAAAAATTAAAAAATAAATTTAAGGAATATCAACTTGTTATTGTAGGTCAGATAGGATGGATGACAGAAAAATTCTTTGAAAAATTGAAAAATTTACCAGAAAATGTGAAAAGGGACATTATTTTAACTGGGTATATACCTCGTGAGGACATGGTTTTTCTTTATAATGGTTGTGAATTGTTTATTTATCCATCCTTATATGAGGGTTTTGGAATTCCTGTTTTAGAGGCAATGAGTTGTGGTGTTCCTGTAATCACTTCAAATGTTTCATCTTTGCCTGAAGTTGGTGGAGATGCCTGTGTTTATGTAAATCCTTATAATGAAGAAGATATCCTATATAAAATGGAAAAAGTTCTTAATAGTGAAGGGTTAAAAAAGGAAATGAGTAAAAAGGGACTTGAAAGGGCAAAATTATTCAGTTGGGAAAAAACAGCGGAAAAAACATTAAAAGTTTATAAAAATACAAAATAGGAGGTGAATATGAAAAAAGCATTAATAACCGGTATTACAGGACAGGATGGTTCTTATCTTGCAGAATTATTACTTGAAAAAGGATATGAGGTTCATGGAATTGTTAGAAGAGTTGCTTTTGAAGACCCGGAGCATAGATTATGGAGAATAAGACATATTGTTGATAAAATTCATCTCCACTGTGGTTCTCTTGAAAGTTATGCAAGTATATATAATATAGTGGAAAAAGTAAAACCTGATGAATGTTATCATCTTGCTGCCCAGAGTTTTGTAAGTTATTCATTTGAGGATGAATTTTCTACTTTAAATACAAATATTAATGGAACAATTTATGTTTTATCGGCAATAAAAAATAGAAAACCTGATTGTAAGTTTTATTTTGCTGCTTCAAGTGAAATGTTTGGACATGCTCTTGAAACACCTCAGAATGAAAATACACCATTCAATCCTCGTTCTCCTTATGGGATTTCAAAAGTTGTTGGATATTACTTTACAAAAAATTACAGAGAAGCATATAACCTTTTTGCCTGCAGCGGAATTTGTTTTAATCATGAATCACCAAGAAGGGGATTTGAATTTGTTACAAGAAAAATTTCAAGAGGTGTTGCAATGATAAAACTTGGACTACTTGATAAAATTAAACTTGGAAATCTTGAAGCGAAAAGGGACTGGGGATATGCTCCTGAATATGTTGAAGCAATGTGGCTAATGTTACAGCAGGAAAAACCCGAAGATTATGTTATTGCAACTGGAGAAACTCATTCTGTAAAAGAATTTGTAGAACTTGCCTTTGAAATTGTTGGATTAAAATGGGAAAATTATGTTGAAATAGATAAAACATTATTTAGACCTGCTGAAGTTTTTGAATTAAAAGGAGATATAAGAAAAATCAAGGGAAAATTGAACTGGCAGCCAAAAGTAAAATTTAGTGAACTTGTAAGAATAATGGTTGAAAATGATTTAAAAGAACTAAAAGAAAAATATAAAAAATGAGGAATGTTTTGAAAATAATAATTGAATTTACATTGTTATTTGCAATCTATTCTTTTATATTTTTCTTATTTACCTTTCCTTTAATTTTAAATTTCTACAGTTCTTTTATTTCTGAACCCAATGGAGATGCTCCGCAGTTTATCTGGAATGCTTTTATTTTTAAGGAAAACATTCAAAAGTTCAAAAACCCCTTTTATACCGATAAAATATTTTATCCTTTAGGCACAGGGTTGGTTATGCATGACTATTCCATTATCTACGGGCTCTTAAACCTTTTTATAAAAAATCCCATTTTTTCAATAAACATGGGAATATATTTAAGTTCTGTATTCTCTGGATTGGGTGGTTATTATTTAAGTAAATATTTTTTACAAAATCAAGTTTTATCTTTTATTAATGGCTTCATTTTTGCCTTCTCTCCTTTTAGAACCAACCATCTTTTGGGACATTATGGATTAATTTTTACTCTTTCAATCCCATTTTTTATTTTATTTTTTGTTAAATCATTTAAATGGAATGGAACTTACATATCCTATTTAAATAAAAAAAATTTTTTCTCAAGTATTTTGTTTTTTTTAATTAGTTTAATTTCACATTATTATCTCTCTTATTTTCTTATCATTTTCATAGTTCTTTACCTCATATTCCATAAAAGATTTTTCTGTAAAACAAAATTAAATAAAAAGCATATTCTCTTTTTTTTACTTTTCTGGATTATTTTAAATTGTTCTCTTTTGCTTCTTCATTTTTTAAATATATTTCCTGAAGAATCTAAGGAAAATTTAAAATGGAGCATTAAATATGCCTCTTCTTTAAGTGCAGATTTAGCATGTTTTTTAATTCCATTCAATTATAGTAGATTTTTTGCTTCTTCAAGGATAAAAGACATTCACTCTTTTTTAATAAAAGGTCTTCCAGTGGAAAATACCTCTTTTTTGGGATATACACTTTTGATAATTTTCCTTTTCTATCTTAAAAAAAGAAGATATTTAAACTTCAAATATCCGGAATTACAATTTGTTTTATTTTTGACATTATCCTATTTTATATTATCAATACCATTCGTCCGTATATTTGGAAAATTGATATTCATACTTCCCACTGCTGTGTTTCATATTATCCCATTTTTCAATAATCTTAGATGTCCTGTAAGATTTACTCTTATGTTATACCTTTTTATACCTATTTTGTGTGGCAGTGTTTTGAAAGAATATATATTTAAAAATTTTTCACATAAATTCTCAATCTTCTTTTCTGTATGCATTTTTTTACTTATTTTAATTGAATATTTCCCTCAAAGATATCCTCTGGAAAAATATGAAAATATTCCAACAGTATATTTTTTTCTGAGAAATAATGAAGATGGTACACTTTTAGAAATCCCTTTTGGTATTGAAGATGCTTTTAAAACAATCGGAAAAAGTGGAAGAAATCAAATGTACTATCAAATAGTTCACGAGAAAAAAAGAATAGGAGGATATATTTCAAGGGTTAACCCAAAAATATTTAATTTTTTTGAAACCGATCCAGTTTTAAAACAACTAATAGATCTTTTTGAAAGGGGAAATGAGATTAATTTTACAAGGTTATTTTCGCCTGCCGAAATAAAACTTTTTATCAAAAAGTTTGACATTAAATATATACTTATATATCCTTCTTACAGAAATTCACTTATAGAAAGATTTGTACTGGAAAATTTTAAAAATTTTATTTCTAAAAAAATTGAATGTGAAAAATTTCTACTAATTTTCATAAACAATTTAAAATGAAAATATGTATTGATGCGGGAATTGGATTGAGTTCTAATGAAAAAGGAGGAATTTATTATTTACTTCCTGAATTTCTTAATTCATTGAGTTCAATTGACAGAGAAAATGAGTATCTTATTTTTGGTTATTTCTGGAGGGATTATAAAGAAAAAATTAAAAATATAAAAATTCCTGATACTCCTAATTTTTCTTTAAAGACGATTAGAATACCTAACAAAATTGTAAAAATAGTTGATGAAAAACTTAAAATACCACTGGTTGAACTTTTGTTAAAAAAAGAAAAAATTTCAATTTATCACAGTATATCCGGATGTTATCTACCAGATTTTAAAAAAGTAAAAAAAATTTATACTGTTTATGACCTTTCCTTTGAAATCAATCCAGAATTTTATAAAGATAAATGGTATATAGATGTTAAAAAATCAATTTTAAAAGGAGATTTAATAATTACTCCTTCATTTTCAACAAAAAATGATTTAATTAAAATTTATAAAATCCCTGAAACAAAAATAAAGGTAATATATCTTGGCGTAAATAAAAGAATTTTTAAACCAGTTGACAGAAAAATTGCAAGAGAAAGATTAAAAAAATATTTTGATTTTGAGAGATATATTTTAACAGTGGCAACATCTATTATGAGAAAAAATATTCCTTTCCTTCTTGATGTTTACAAAATATTGAAAGATAAAAAAATTGAGGAAAAACTTTTGATTATAGTTGGAACTGATTTTTTGAAATATGAAATTCTTAAACTTATAAAAGAAAAAAATATCAATGATGTATTTGTTTTTTCAGAAATACCAACTGAAGAAATGCCTTATTTTTATTCAGGAGCAGAACTTTTTGTTTTTCTTTCTCTATATGAGGGTTTTGGATTACCTGTTGTTGAAGCAATGAGTTGTGGATGTCCTGTTATTGTTTCAAATGTTTCTTCTTTACCAGAAATAGTAAATAATCCGGAAATATGTGTAAATCCTTATAATATTGCTGAAGCATCTGATAGAATTTATGAAATATTGAGTAATGAAAATTTAAAGTTAAATCTCTCACAAAAATCAATTGAAAGGGCTAAAATTTTTGACTGGGAAAAATGTGCAAGGGAAACAATAGAAGTATATAAAAATTTAATTGGAAAATAAATGTGTGCAATATGTGGAATTGTAAAGAGAAAGGGTAGGGTAGAGGAGAAAATTATAAAAAAGATGGCTGATTGTTTAAGTTATAGAGGCCCTGATGAAGAGGGATATTTTTTTGAGGAGAATATTGGTCTTGCCCATAAAAGATTAAGTATAATTGATTTAAAAACAGGAAGACAGCCCTTATTTAATGAAGATAAAAGTTTGATTCTTATCTGTAATGGTGAAATATATAATTTCCACAAATTAAAAGAGAAACTTGAGAAAAATGGACATATATTTAAAACAAATTCAGACAATGAGGTAATTATTCATCTTTATGAGGAAAAGAAGGAAAATTGTTTGAGCGATTTAAGAGGAATGTTTGCTTTTGCTATATGGGATAGAAAAAATAAAAAATTATTTCTTGCAAGAGACCGGCTCGGTAAAAAACCACTTATTTATCGCTCTAAAAATGGAGAGATTGCTTTTTCTTCTGAACTTAAAGCACTTTTAAATTTACCTGATTTTGAAAAGGAAATTGATATTGAAGCAGTTGATGATTTTTTTACATATCAGGCGATTCCTTCTCCAAAAACAGTATTCAAATCAGTAAAAAAAATCCCTCCAGGTCATTATCTTATATGGAAGGATGGAGAAATAAAAATTGAGAGATACTGGGAAATTGATTTTTCAAAGAAGTTAAAATTAAAGGATGAAAATGAATATATGGAAATTATGTGGGAAAAACTAACCGAGTCAGTTAAAATAAGAATGATTTCAGATGTTCCTCTTGGTACATTTCTATCAGGAGGTATTGATTCTTCAACAGTTGTAGGAATAATGAGTCAATTAACGAATTTACCTGTAAAAACATTTTCAGTTGGTTTTGATGTTGAAAGTTTTTCAGAAGTTAAATATGCAAAAATTGTAGCAGAAAGATTTAAAACAGAACATTATGAATTTATTGTCAAACCAGATATAATAGAAATTTTACCAAAACTTATATGGTATTATAATGAACCCTTTGGCGACTCATCAATGATACCAACATATTATGTAGCAAATAAAACAAAGGATTATGTTAAAGTTGCATTAAATGGAGATGGAGGAGATGAAAATTTTGCAGGTTATCCAAGATATTATCAGACAAAACTCCTTGAAAAATTATTGAAAATTTCTAAAAAAACATTTCTAATCAATAGAGTTAATAAAAAATTAATTGAGAAAATCTACAAGAATTACCCGTATAATTTTTATTCAAGAGTTTTTAAATGGTTATGCGAAGCAGATGATTATGGTTTTTGTTATGCATATACGAGACGATTAACTTCTTTTTCACCTGAATGGAAAGAGAAATTATATAGCAGTTTTTTTAAAAATGAAATAAAAAATTATAATTCTTTTGAAATAACTCAAAAATTGTGGGAAAAAGTAAATAATCTGGATTTATTAGAAAAAATGATTTACTGCGATTTTAATTTATATTTGCCTGAAGTCCTTCTTGTAAAAATGGATATAGCAACAATGTCAAATTCTATTGAAGGCAGAAGCCCATTTCTTGACAATGAATTTGTTGAATTAATTGCAAGTTTCCCTCCCGAATTGAAATTAAAAGGCAAAATAAGTAAGTATATATTGAAGGAAAAATTGAAAGATTTTTTACCTGAAGAAATTTTAAAAAGAAAGAAAATGGGTTTTGGAGTTCCTCTTAGTAAATGGTTTAGAGGCAAATTGAATGATTATTTAAAAGAAATTTTATTATCTGAAAGTTTTAAAAAATGCGATTTATTTAATTTCAATGAAGTAAAAAAATTGATTGATGAACATACAAAAAGGGATATTGACCATTCTTCAAGATTATTTCTTTTACTTGTTTTTGAATTATGGAGAAGAATTTTTAATGTTTGAATTTTTTCTTGAATTAATTTTTCAAGTGATATATAATTAACAAAATGTTAATTTTTATATTTCAAAAAATGAAATATTTAAAATTAAAGGAGTTAAAAGATAAAATTTATTTCACAACAAGAGATGTTGCTGAATTACTGGGAATAAAAAAAGAATCGGCAAAAGTATTATGTTATAGATATACAGAAAATGGATTATTTGTAAGATTAAAAAAGGACTTATATATTTTGAGAGAGAAATGGGATATTTTAAATGTAGAAGAAAAATTTAAAATTGCCAATAATCTTTTGGTCCCTTCTTATATTTCTTTAATGGCAGCCCTTTCTTATAAAAATAAAAAATATTTTTGAAAATATGGAAGAATTAATAAAACTTAAAAAATTTGAAATAATAGATTTTCCAATGATTTGACTTTCTGGGTGATAAAAGAAATTATTTTGATATAGAATTATTTTTTCATAAGAAGGAGGGGATATGAAAAAATATTTGTTAATTTTTATTTTATTTTCCGGTATTTTATTCTCAGATATATCAAAAGATTTGAAACTTTTTATAGAAAATCTAAATTCAAAAGACCCATTAAAAAGAGTATATGGTGCATATAAAATAGGAAAATTAAATGAAGATATATCTGCAAGCATACCATATCTGATAAATATTCTTGAAGATGAAAGAGTTATTATTGATAAAAATATTGGGAAAACAAGTCCATCAAATGAAGCAAAAAAAGTTCTTATAAAAATCGGTTCTTCTGCCCTTCCTTATATTTTTGAGAAATTTAATGATGAAAATACATCTAAATTATTAAAATTAAAACTTATTGAAATCTGTGGAGAAATCAAAGATGAAAATTTATTTATATTCCTTGAAAAAATAATCAATGACCCGGATATTGAAATAAAAGAAAAAGTAATTGAAATTTTATCTAAAAATAAAGAAGAGGTTGATTTTTTAATAGATTATGCTAAAAATTGGGACAATTACTTAAAATTAAAATTAATTACTGGTTTTGGAAAGAATAGAATAAAGGAGGCAATCCCATTTTTATATGAATGCTTGAAAGATAAAAACTGGGAAATAAGAAAATATGCTGTATGGGCAGTTGGAGAAATAAAAGATGTTGATATAAATTTTTTAATTCCACTTGTTAAGGATAAATCATATCTTGTAAGAAAAGAAGTTGCGGAAGCATTTGGAAAAATTAAAAATCCTGTTTTTGTAAGTTATTTAATTGAATTACTTGATGACTCTGAATGGCTGGTAAGAAGTGCATCGGTTAAGGCATTAAAGGAGATAAACGATTTAAGGGCAGTTGAACCGGTTATAAACTCTTTATATGATAAGCAAATAGAAGTAAGAATAGAAGCAATAAAAGCACTTGCAAATTTTAAGGATAGAAGAGCAGTTATTCCTTTAATAATGAACTTAAATGATAGGTATCACTTACTTATAAGGGAATTTTCTTCATATGCTTTAGGAGAAATTAAGGATAAAAGAGCAGTATATTCTCTTATAAATCTATTAAACAGTCAAAATTTTGAATTGAGAAAAGTATCCCTTGAATCATTAAGAAAAATTACAGGAGTTGACTTTGGATATGATAAAAAGAAATGGAAGGAATGGGCAGAAAAAAATAGAATTACATCAATCTCAGAAAATTAAAATATGTTATGTTATAGGAACTCTTCAGATTGGAGGAGCAGAAAAACAACTTT
>Ga0272449_1003496_pt1 | contig 13467 bp, 21 predicted proteins | sample YNPCB0241_FD_198679 | JGI IMG/M metagenome (GOLD analysis project Ga0272449, IMG submission 198679) | Hot spring sediment microbial communities from Yellowstone National Park, WY, United States - YNP-CB-024-1 | ecosystem: Environmental > Aquatic > Thermal springs > Hot (42-90C) > Sediment...
CAAATACTATAAGGATAAACAACCCAACGAAGGGAAGCCTAGCAAGGGTAGTTAGAGTTTCACCGAAAACTATAGCAATGCTGAAGAGTTTGCCAAGAAACGGCGAGTACATATTCAACACAAACATTTCATCGATACGCAAGAACTTCACAAAGCAGAGGAACAAGATTGCGGCAAAACTTCAGAATCCAAGGTTGAGGCAAATACACCTTCATACGATACGCCACTGGAAGGCAACCATGGAGTATTACAGGACGAAGGACATAAAGTATGTTCAATACCTGCTTGGACACAAGAAAATCGAAAACACGGACATATACACGCATCTTGTAAGCTTTGAAAACGAGGAGTGGCACGTGGCCGTGGCGAAAAACCTTGAAGAGGAGAAAAAGCTAATAGAGGTTGGCTTCGAATTTGTTAGATATAGCGAAAGGGACGGAGTTGCCATATACCGAAAGAGGAAGTAGACTGTCTCAGGGGGCCGGTAGTCTAGCTCGGTTAGGACATCCGCTTGACGTGCGGAAGGTCACCGGTTCAAATCCGGTCCGGCCCACCATTTGATGGAAACCTACGGTTTCCATTCCTTCCCTTTTTGTGAAAGCGGTTTGTTTTTGTTTTTTTTGCTTGTTTAAAGCTTGCATAAGGCTGGGATTTGGCTTGCTTTGGCTTGTGGTATTAATACCGATTTTGAGGCTTACGTTTATGCTTATGTTTATTAGCTGGTTTATGCTCATGCTGTTTTGCTGGGCCAGGGTTTTGAGTTGGTTGTGGAGGCTTTGGGGAACAATTATATGCGTAAAGTCTTCCTTAGTCATGTTTCCACCATGTCTCTACGTTTATTATTTTGTGAGTTCCGATTTTTAAATGGCAGTATAGAATTTTTGCGCGCAAAATTTAAGCATGGCCTAAGCCATAATCGGTTCAGTGAGGACATCCTTTGCTTCCTTTAAAAGATTTAAATCGTCCTTTGAGAACTCCTCATGTAAACCGCATGTTGCTAATAGTTAACATCGTCATATTCTTGGTTTACTGGCTTTCTGCCACTGAAATTTACTTTCCACCTACAGTCGCACAAAGAATTGAGTCTGATTTTACAATGTACCCTAGCAAAGTTGTTAATGGGCAGAAGCTTTACACTTTGGTGACTTCCATGTTTATGCATGCCAATTGGCTACATCTATTTGGAAACATGCTCTTCCTATACATTTTTGGGGACAATGTTGAAGACGTTCTGGGGCATGCAGGCTACCTCACATTTTACTTAATTTGCGGCTTAGCAGCGGCCTTTACCCATATACTAAGCCTATATTTTGGTTTAACCTATCCAAGTGATTTCACGGTCGGTGTTGTTGGCGCTTCTGGAGCTATTTCCGGGGTTCTGGGAGCCTATCTTGTGCTATACCCAAAAGCTAGGATTTTAACGTGGGTTATCTATTTTATACTGCCCATTCCCGCTATAATTTTCCTAGGATTCTGGTTTCTCATGCAATGGCTTTACGGATTATACGAAGTCAACAGCGGAGTTGCCTATTGGGCGCATATAGGCGGTTTCATCGCTGGAATGGTTTTGGCTGCAGCTTTTGGGCTTAAACGGAAAAAGGAGAGAATGGCTAAACTCCGCCTTTAAATTTTGGGGTCTGGCCGTCATGAGCTCCTCATATGCATAAATCAGACTGGGACGGCGTCATCATCCCCCAAAACTAAATGGGCATTTCAGCTTTTAAACTAATTGCCTCTGATGGCTGCCCCAAATTTTCTGTGAAGGGCTTTTAAAGTGCCGGAAACCGCTAAAACATGTATAGCCACCGGTTTGGCTGCCACTTCTGTTATGGATGCTATTGCCGCCCTAACCTTTTCAACTTCTATATGGGCTACCCGAATTATGGCGAACCCTTCTTCCATGTTATAACTGATTAGTGCCAAGCCTGTTTTACTTGCGCCGTATTCGCCGAACAACCTTATAACAGCGTTCCACAAAGCATCGAAAAACTCTTTCTGCTCAAACTTTTCACCTGAGTCTATTTTTAGGGCTATATAGCGGCGTCTCATTTTCATTGGCAATTTTTCCCCATCCGAATTAGGCGTATTCCAGGAGCAATAAAGCGTGGATTAAGCTTCTCCCTATTCCTGTTAACAATTGCTAATGGATTTTTGGAAACTGCGTCTAAAGCTGAAGATTTATCCAAATCAAAAAGGGTTGCCAAGGCTGCCATTTCAAGGGGTTTTCTCATCAAGAGCGGGTTTGTAGCACCGCTGGAAACAACGATAGGCACATTAAAGTCTTTGGCTATTGCCGCCTCCCTCCGTAAGACTGATAGAAGTCGGATTCTGGCTGGCCCTTTTAGAGTAAGCAGTGGTTTTATTTCTATCTCTAGGGAGGCCTGGCTTTTTGAGGCCAGTTCCGCCTCTGCCTTATCAAAAAACCTTCTGTGAAAGTCTATTGCTGGAAAATTTAGTAGGTCCACACGGTGGTCTTTGGCTGCCTGCCGCGCAACAGCCTTCGACTCGCAAATCACAGCTATTATCTCAAATTTTCTACGCCATTTTCTCAAAAATTGGAGTAGTTCCCTTGAACTTTTGGGCTCTAGATTTAAGCGTGACGTGATGTCTACGGATTTTTCTTTGCAGATTTCCCTTAACTTTTGGATGTGTTTTTCAGCGAGGCTTAGCTGAAACGAAGCTGGTATAGACAGGGCTATTAAGCGGTAGCCCAGCTCCGAAGCCTTCAATGCCATTTGTCTTACTCGTTCCATGTCGTTTAGATTTGGCTTCAGATTTATGTCAGCGAAAACTCTCTTCATGAAATTATCCCAAAACTCCTACAAAAATCAACAATCTCTTTTAAAGCGGATTTTTTAAAGTGAATTTTGAAGTGTATAGGATCTGTTGTGCCAAGCTTAAACTCATTTAGGTAAGCCGCCTGCTTGTCAAGCCTTATGTAGAGGCAGCCCTTCTCGACGTGTTGCTCAATTTCGCTGCCCAAAACCTCCTTATCTAAGACGCCTAAGCTTGAAGCAAGCTTTTCAAGGAAGGCCTTAACATGCTCTTTTTCCTTAATTCTAGTTTCAAAAAGTGTTATTGGGTTTCCATGATGCCCGGTTAAATTTGACTTTTTAAACATAATACTTTCAGAAACTTGTTGAGGAAGCGTGTTGCGCACTGCAGATAAAACTTTCCCTTCATCTTCTGTGGCGTGGGCAAATACCCTTATATCAATGTAGGTTGCAGGAACTTTAGAAGACAAAACGGCATCACTGCTGTTTACTACTCTTCTTCACGCTTTTAGCTTTTCCCTTCTTCACAGCTGGCTTGGAAACGTTCTCAGCCTTGGTCTTCACTAGCGCTGCCAGAAACTCTTTTAAAGCCTTGACATTTTCTTCATGCGCTGTTTTCCTTCTAGAGTCAACTGGAATGCCAAGCTTCAAGGCTTGTTTTAGGCTTAATTTAACCCCTTTTAGCTCTCCGAGGCTGAAACCCTTTCCTAATCGTTGTTTTCCACCCTTTTTGAAAACAAGGGGTTTCACTCCCGCCATAGAGGCTAGTCTCCCGTTGCTGCTTTTCTGCTTGGCCTGGCTTTTTCAGCTCCATGTCCCCTTTTTCTTAAGCCTCTAACCCTTTTGCCTGCGCTTGTTAAGCCTCTGAAAACCCTTCCCTTATGTTGTTTTTGGCATATCCAGTTTATGTCTTTGTCTGTTTTAACAGCTGGATGATGCGGGTCAACCATTATAACTTCAAACCATTTGAAACGTCCGTCTTCGCCAACCCAGTAGGAGTTTAAAACTTCTAGGTTTGGAAACTTTCTGGCAGCTCGCTCCTCAGCGATAAGCCTCAAGCTTTTTGCAGGCTTATACTTTTTAACACCCATTCTTTTTGGTCTTCTTCCAGCCTTTGGACGTTGTTTCCGCAGTCCGCTTCGCCTGACACGGACACGGACGATGACGAAGCCTTGCTTCGCCTTATAACCAAGCTTTCTTGCTCTATCTAAGCGTGTTGGCTTTTCCACACGGACTATTGCTGGTTCCCTCCGCCACTCTATTAACCTCTGGCGCATCAGCTCATCTAAAAATGATTCTTCTGGCTTTTTCCAAGCCTCTGCAATGTATTTGTACGCCATTTCTTTTTCACCTCATTATTGTTTATGGTTCAACCATACGGTTACATCCCAGCGGATTTCCATCCGCCACTGGCTCTAAATGATTGCCCAACCACAAAAATAAACTTTTCCAGCAGGTTAACCATTTTTAGCTTCAAGCACAGCCTTTTTAACGAGAAAATAGCCGCTTTGCCCTTCCCAAACCTTTTCTGCCTCAAGAATTCTCAGCCTTTTCCTAAAAATAGGGGCATCAAGCACAAGGGTTTCATACTCGCCCCCTTCACCCACAAGGGAGACGCCAAAACGCTTATTCAACTCTGCCAGCGCCTGAACAGTTTCCGCGTCAAGCTTTCTTCCTAGCCACTCTTTTGAAAAGCCATAGGCATAAACACCAGTTATTATAACTTCAAATTTAAGGTCTAAAATTTCCTTTAAAATTTTAGTTGGATTTTCCTGCCAAAGTGGTGTTAAACACTTAAGCTTTAACTGTTTGCAGATTTCCTCTATCCTAGCCTTTTGATAGTTTGAGGCTATAGCCCCGGAAACAAGCCCATCCACGTCAAGCTTTGCAACTAGACGCTTCAAATCTTCAACTTCAACTTCCTTATCCCCAGATGTTTCACCTTGGATGAGGGGTATTCCAACAGCCTCCGCGAACATGTTCATCAAATGGATGTTTGGGTAGTGAAACATCCAACTGTCCTCTTTTTGAGGGGTCATGCTTACCAAGTACTTCACTTCATGGCCCATGGTTAGAATTCGGTGAAGGGCTAAGGTTGAGTCTTTTCCACCCGTGGCTAAAACTGCAACCTGCATGTTTCGCTTATCCCATAAGCTTTGTTTTTGCCTCTTTGAACAACGTTTCAGTCTTAAGTCGCCACTTCTCAAAATCTTTTGACGTTTTTGGATAACTCCGGTAGTGAGCCTTAACCCTATTCATTAAATTGACAGTAATCCTCAGTTTGTTTAGAAAATGAACCCGCTTTAAGCCTCTGAAAACTCTTTTTGCTGTTTCGGTTATGTTTAGGTGGAAATCCTCCCCCAAGCCTGCTTTCAAAACATCCTCTTCCGTTAAAAGTTTGTATTTCATTCCATAGTTTAGGTCCTCGTCGCTGCACTTTAGAAGCAGAAGCCTAAAAACGTCGAGGCTAGCCTGCTTTGTCCCATAACTTTCCATATATCTAACGTTGTAATGCCATAAAGTTTCTTTACTTACATCACTTTTCTCCAGAGCCTCGACAATTGTTTCTCCGGCTAAATGCCCGCTTATCATTGATGGTCCTATACCGCCTCCGTGGATTGGGTTTACTAGGCATGCAGCATCCCCAGTGATTATTACACCGTTTCCAACCATGTTGTTTAGGGGTCTCCTTGTAGGGTCATACCATGCACCACCGCTTAGTAGTAGTGAACCCTCGAAAAGCGGCTTTGTTAAAACGTGCTTGTAAAACTGACTTTTTGGGTTAGGAAATTTGCCGCGCATGCAAACCCCGAGTCCAGCATTAACCTTGGCGCTGCTTTTGTAGAAAATCCAAGTGTAGCCGCCGGGAGTCACCTTCTGGTTTAGGTAGATTTCGCAGTACTCTTTGCCTTCAACCTCCTGCTTGAGCTGTCTAATCTCTCTATAACAAGCCTCCACATCCTCGTTGGCTATTTCCCCCTCAATCCCCATTTCGTCGGGAAGTTTTCGCCTAACAACAGCTAGAAAGCCGCTTGCATCCACAACAGTTTTCCCCTCTATACGAATTTTCTCGCCGGTTTTCATGTTTTTTGCCAAAACTCCAGTCACGAAGCCTTCCTTAACCATAGGCTCTAAACATTGGGTTGAATCGAGAAGTTCTGCTCCGCTGTCCAGTGCCATCCTCAAAAGCCACTGGCCAAACAGGTGCCTATTCAAAAGGAAACCAGAAAAATCCTCATGTCTAACAGTGAAAACTGTTTCCAAGTCCGGCGAGTATATTTTGACCCCTTCTATTCGCCTTTCCAACTCACCGTGCTGCGGGGGCTTCAGGTCTAAAGCCTTTAGATGATGCTCTCCTAGGGCGTCTCCACAAATTTTCTCGCCTATCTCCCTCTGACTTTTCCGCTCAACAAGGCAAACTTTTAAGCCCGCTTCAGCAGCCGTTTTTGCTGCTAGACAACCAGCTGTACCAGCACCCACGACTATAACATCATACCTCATTTATAAGCCTCAAATTCTGGTTTACTTTAACCTTTATAAATATTTGAAGTATGCTTGTCCACACTTAATGTAGCCAAATTATGTTTTCTGGGATGTCTTCCATGGTGTTGGTATAACTGTAGTCTCCTTCGGCGTGTCAAACACCATGCATGTCAGCGTCTTCTCTATGCCCTTCACAGTCCTCAACTTGTCTATCACAAACCTTCCAATAGAGTCAACATCCTTATCCTTAACTTTTATCAGAATATCCCAGTCTCCAGATATTATGTGAACTTCTTGAACTTCTGGAAACTTTGAAATTTGCTCTGCTATGGCTCTCTGTGATAATGGAGTCTCTTCATCGGTTCTGTAGGAGAAAGACGCCAATATGAAGGCTGTCACTCCAAAGTTCAATTTTTTATGGTCAAGAATGGCTCTATACTCCTTTATTATTCCCTGTTGTTCCATCCTCTTTATTTTTGCAAAGACCGTGGTTATCGGCGAGTTTATTTTTTTAGCAATCTCTTTCGCTGTCATTTTACAGTTTTTCTGCAATAGGTTCAATATTGCTAAATCCTTCTCGTCAAGTTTGAGGCTCATATGTAAAAATTACATGTAATCAAACTTAAAAAGGTTATCATTTGATAAAAATACAGGTTTTTCAATAAAAAATTTAAAAGCTTGGCCGTTCACTTTTCCCTCTCATGAGCATCGAACCCCTCGAAAGCCTAAAGAAAAGATACGTAACATTAAGAAACAATGGGCTGACCAACGTTTTTAAAGTTCAAGATGAAATAATCTATTCAATTAGAGCTTTTCTAAAAACTGAAGGTTTCGTCGAAATTCTGGCACCCATTATTGGACCTGCAACAGACCCCGGCATAAGAGGTGCAAAGCAAGTAACCATAGACTATTATGGTGTGCCTTTTAAAGTGATGAGCAGCATGATACTTTACAAGCAAATGATAATCACTGCTTTGCCTAAGATTTTTGCCCTTTCACCAAACATCAGGCTGGAGCCCTTAGAAACATTGAAAACACGCCGCCACCTGACAGAGTTTAGGCAAATAGACCTTGAGGTGGCTTATGCCACATGCGAAGAGGTTATGAGGCTTGGCGAAAGAATGCTTTGTCAAGTTATAACAGATGTAAAAAGCAAGTGTGGCAAAGAGCTTGGAGAACGTGATAAAACCTTGAAAGTGCCAAGGGTTCCTTTCAAAAGATACACATACAAAGAAGCCCTTGAAATTCTGAAAAGTGTTGGAATAAACGTGGAGTATGGCAAAGAAATTCCATGGGAAGCCGAGGAAGCCATATCACGAATGCAAAGCGAACCCTTCTGGATAACAAACTTTCCAGCCACAGCGAGAGGTTTCTACTATATGGAAAATGAAGAAGAGCCAGGCCTTTTAGAAGACTTTGACCTAATATATCCAGAAGGTTTCGGTGAGGCAATTTCAGGCGGGAAAAGGGAACATAGATATGGCAAGCTTGTTGAGAGGATGCGGAAAAGCGGCGAAAATTTAGCTGATTACGAGTGGTATTTGGACATGTTAAAGGCTGGGATTCCGCCCTCAGCAGGTTTTGGAATAGGTGTTGAAAGGCTGACAAGGTTTATTTGCGGTCTTGAAAACATTTGGGATGCCGTTCCATTTCCAAAAGTTGCAGGAATACCATCCCCATAACTTGCTGGAAATTTATTATATTTAACTAAATTATGAATTCCCAATTCATAATTGTTAATTATATTTTGGGCAAACTGTGGAAAACGTGAACATCAAAAGAAGGCGCAACTAATGATGAAAAAAGCCACGGTTAAAAAGGGTGAAATATACACTGTTGATTTGACAAAAATTGATGGAGACGGAGCTTTCCCATGTCCAAAATGTGGAGTTATAATATCACCAGACGACGAAACCGAGGAGGTCTATCAAATCGTTGAAACAAAGGTTAAAGGAGACGAGCTTGCAGAGGTAATTCTTCAATGCAATAAATGCGGCAGCATCATAAGGCTTGTGGGCTTCCTGCGACAGCCAATCGAAGGCTAAAGGAGACATTTCGCTTACTTTTCTTTCTCAAATCTTCTGCTTACCGTAACAAAAACAAGCCACAATATGGTCCCGTAGAAAATTCCGTTAAAAACAGCGCCCACAAACCTTAGGTATTCGTCGGCAATTTTCCCAATAAAAGTGCATATGATATTCCCTGGAAAAATGGGGGAGGGAATCAAAAGTGAAGCAGCTAGGAACATTGAGAAGAAAACGATTAAGATTGGTATGCCCTTCATATTTTGTTCCTATTATTGTAGATATGTTTCCTAAAAGACATCTGGCATCTTGACATTTAATAAGCTTTGCTGTAGAATTGCTGAACAAAGATACAGTTTGTTAAACTCCAAAGAGTTCCCTAACTATGGCAATTAAAGAATAAAATAGGTCATACAAAACTGAGGAAAGAACGAAAATTATCACTAGAACTGCAAACAAAATTTTTCTGCCCTTTGATAAGCTTGAGACGTCATCCAATGGACCTGGATGTTTAAAAGTGGACATGAATAATACGAAAAGCGCCATGGGCCAACTTACAAGAGCCAGAAAAACTATGGAGAGAATCGTTAAGATTCCCCTGACTTTCTCGCTGAAAAGAGATCTTGCTATGTGCCCGCCATCAAGCATGGCAGCTGGCAGTAAATTAAGCATCGTTACAAAGAAGCCTATCCACCCGGCTAAGGCTACTGGATGCAGCATCACCACCAAAATGTAGCCGGGCTTTCCATTCATGGGAGGCTGCGGAAGCAGGAAGCGGGCAACCAACCTAAAGAAGACTGGAGCTGGAAGAGTTGGAGTGTTTCCTGGAACCCAGCTGTAAGATGAGTAGGGTAGACCGGCTATGGTGGCAACAATAGCGACAAGAAAGCCGAATATTGGGCCGCTTGCGCCAATGTCAAAGAGGGAATCCTTGTTTGGCGGAAGAGACTTCTGCATTATCACAGCCCCAAAAGTTCCCCATGGAGGCGGCCCAGGAATAAAATATGGTAGCGTTGCCTCCATTCCCTTCTTATTAGCAGTTAATTTATGTCCCATTTCATGGGTTCCAAGAATAGCCATAATAGCCACTGTGAAGGTTGCCCCGCCAATCAGTGGGTCTATAAATCCCTCTGATAAGAAATAGCCAGCAGCAAAAGTTGTTCCTACAGTTGCAAAAAGCAAAAGCCAGTTAACGAGAGTGTTGCTGGGTTTAGCTGGCGGTTTAGGAAAAATTTTCAGAACGATTTTTCCATTATGCCTTCGCAGGTATGCTACCAAATTCATTGGCTTAAGCATTTCAAGCAATTTAAGGAAGGCTTGTTTTGTTTCTTGGGGCTGTTTAAGGTAAAATGTGGGAATGTTATGCTCTATGAAGGCTTCCTCTATTTGGAAATTCTCGCAAACGATTTCCTTTAGTTTTTCGAATTCTGTTTGGCTTGTTTGCTCTTCTGCTTCGTTCATGTTTACACTTTAATTCTTAGAATCACTATTAGAGTGTTTGCGTATTAGAAAAGCTTATTGGATTTTAATCTGGTTTTTAGTTGATGCGCGAACTCTTTTAACATTTTCTCTACTTTTAGGTGCCTATTCTAGCTTTAGGCCATAGTGTCTCAGTATTTTGAAGTGTTCGTCCTTTGTTTTTAGTGCCATGTTGTTGGATATGGCTGTTGCTGCAATAAGAAGGTCGGCGTCTGGGATGGGTTTGCCGTCCTCTTTGAGTTTGCGGTATAGGTTGCAGTAAGTTTCTACGACCTTGTTATTTAGGTTTATTAGGTCGAAGCTTTTTTCCAGTAGCTCCTTAACCCTTTTTCTTTTGCCCGCTTCTATTCCTCTCAGCACCTCGATGAGTGTTATGATTGAGATGGCTCCGACTTCGTGTTTTCTTTCTCGCAGCATTTCTATGATTATGTCTGTGTCAAGCAGGGTCATCTGAGTTTGAACCTTCCCCTGAACTCTTCACTGGATTCCATCATAGCCTTTAAGTCCTCTTCTGTGAGTATGCTTGTTAACTCTTTAAACGCGCTTTCACTTTTCAGCCTTTTAGCCTCTCTGTATAGGTTTAGGAGGAAAACACCCCATTCTTCTCTGCCCTTGGCCTTTTCCAGAATCCTCTTGACATCCGCTGGAATCGAGATTGTTACATATTTTTTCAAAGGACGATATCACCATATAATTATGTAACTATATAATTGATTTAAATCTTTTCCCAGCTTGCTGTTTTGATTGCTCGGAACGCTAAAATAATGTAGGAACTTCTGAATTCATTTGCTCTGGATTAACCTCAGCGCGTGCAGAGAAACCTTTTTGGGTTTAACCAAACACTTCCTCCTTTCTTGAAAAGTTTTTAAGGAAAACGTTTGAATTATTTTAATTTAAGGGCTGTTGATTTAAGTTATGTATGGGAAGGCTCGTTTTGGTTGGGAGTGGGGCTTGTTCGCGTGTGCATGGTGAACGTTTTCTAAGGATAGTGAAAGGGATGGTTGGGTGCTTGATGGTTACACTTTATGTATTCCATGGTTATTCAGGGTTGGCGGATGAGGCTTTTTTGGGCTTTTTTAGGCTTTTGGAGGCTGTTTGAGGCTTGTTTGGGGAAAAATTTTCTGGGCGTGGTGGGCGTTTCGGTTTTCATTTTGAAGCTGAGGCTAGGATGGCTAGGATAAAGCTTGAGTTGGATAAGCCTGCGCCTGATAGGGAGCAGCTTCTTCGGATTTTGGGCGGGTTGATGGAGTTGATTGTGAAGCACATGAATGATCCTAAGACGAGGTGGAGTGAGAAGCTTAAGTGGTCTAGGGTTCTTATAAGCGCGAGCGGGGTTTGCAATTCTGTGCTTAGGGATGTTGAGGTTGAAAAGCTTAAGGAGCAGGTTGAGGAGTTGGAGAGGCTTGTTAAGGGTGAGGGGGTTAAGTCTGATGGGCATTGAGACTTTGAAAAAGCGTGTTGAGAGGCTTAGGAGGGAGGTGGAGGCCTCTAAGGGGCGTGTAAGGGTGTGGAGGGGGCGGAGGGTTGTTCCGGCTGAGTTTTGGAGGCAGGGCGACTTCGAAGTTTTCCCATCAAGCTTCGTGCCTGTTTTGGGCGAGCCGCCTGAGGGTTGGACGAGGGATTGGATAGACCTCCTTGTCGAGCTTAAGGATCCTGGTCTTGGAAGATGGAGGTGCTTCGCCTGCGTCGTAAGAAGGGCTTCCCAGCTTAGGATGGAGGTTGAAAGGAGGCTGAAGCACATGGATAAAGAAAAGCGCTTCTATGAGAGTTTAAGTCCGTGGAAGAGGCAGGAGTTGGAGAGGCTTGACAGGCTTAAGGTGACCGAGTACAGGCTCTACAATGAGCTTGGCGAGGCCCATGATAGGGTTTGCCCCCTAGATGAGAATAAAATGGACTTTTTCAAGTGTCCCTTCGGGGAGGAGGAAGCCGAAAAGCTTGTGGAAGATGGCCGTTTAATAAATTGGCTTTGGCGGCACCTTGAATGGTACAATGAACATCACTGGAGGTCATCGACATATAAGCCTCCGAGCAGTGAGATGAAGTGGTACCATTATGATGAGACTCCAATAGTTGACCCTGCAGATTACGATGACGTTTTAAGGGCCATAGATGACGGGAGGATTGAGAAAGTTGTTGAGGAGCATGAGGCATACATGAAGGAGAAGGGGGAGCTTGAGGAGGAGAATGAGGATGAATGACCCGCCAATACGGCTTTTGGAAAACGTTAATGTTAGTTTTAAAGATCATAGCGCCATCGTTAAAAGATATGTGCTTGAAGGAAGGATCAAGATTATGCGCGCGCGCAACTATGTAGGGCCCGGTTTGAGCGCGGTTTACTTCAAAAACGGTCATGTTGCCGCCTGTTATGAGGTGGCACGATCGAAAATAGAAATTGAATGTGCGCACTTGATTTTCTCATTGATATGTGTTTAAACTTTAGTGTATATTTCTATTCCAAATCTTTTGCCGACTGTGAAAGCTTCTTTTTCAGCGTATGGTGTAATCATGATTAGCCTGTCGGGTTTTCGTTTGGCAGTTTTCTCGTAAAACTGAGCTTTCTTCAGGAATAAAAGCACGTCTGAGGGTTTGATGTGGGATGATATTTCAATGAGCGTTGTTTTTTCATCTGAAACTGCTATGTCAACTTCAACAATTGATGGATACCCGTAAACTGTTCCCTCACCGTCGTATTCGGTCCAACGTTTAACGCTTAACTTTAGCTCCTTTTCCAAGAAGCCTTTTAAGCCCTCTCTAAAGGCTTCCTCCGCCATTAACCCCCACCTTGCGCCAAGCGCGTCCAGATGTCTATTCATAAGTTCAAAGCCGTGAAGCATATCCTCCCTTAGCTTGTTCATGTCCTCCCTCAGCCTGTTCATATCCTCCCTTAATTTAACCAGCTCCTCATCATGTCTTTTGAATCCGAGGAGCATGTTTTCCCCTAGTCGGTTCAAGTCTTCCCTCAGTTTGACGAGTTCCTCCTCATGTTTATCGAGTCGGCGGAGTATCTCTTCAAAGCCTAATAGCCCAGCTACGGCGTAGCGGAAGTCTTTATCCTTCTCGAGGAGAGCTAGGAACTCTTCTTTTAGAGGCATATTTTTTCCAACCATGATTTATAATCTTATTTGGAAAATTAAAGTTTTCTTGGGTCATTTTTCTGCAAACGTTTGAGTGTTGTTTTATTTGGCTTTTTAGGGCTATAAAAAGTTTGAGAATGTTGTTTTTAGCAGGTCTTCAAAGCAATAAAACAGGTTACACCTTGTTTTTGTTAAAGCGCGTTATGTGTGTCACTTTCTGTTGTAGACGTATACTGAAATTGTTGCTGTTGTGGTTTTTCCTGTTAGGTCGTAGGCTTTTGCTGTTATTGTGTGCCACCCGTTTTTGGCTGTTTTTGTGTTCCATTGGAAGGATAAGGTTTCGGTTGCAGTTCCTGTTGCTACTAGATTGTTGTCTATGTAGATTTCGATTTTGGCTATTCCTGTGTCATCTGAGGCTGTGACTTTTATTTGGGTTGTTCCCGAAACTAATGCGCGGTTTCTTGGGCTTAATATTTTGACTGTTGGCGGACTTTTGTCTAATGTTGGGTTGTTAACGTTTACTTTGATGAGATTCGATTCGGCAGTGTTGTTTGAGGTGTCGTAGGCTTTTGCTTTCAATGTGTGGGGGCCGTTTGGTTCGGTTGTTGTGTCCCATGTGAACTCGTAGGGGCT
>Ga0272449_1003497_pt1 | contig 13465 bp, 8 predicted proteins | sample YNPCB0241_FD_198679 | JGI IMG/M metagenome (GOLD analysis project Ga0272449, IMG submission 198679) | Hot spring sediment microbial communities from Yellowstone National Park, WY, United States - YNP-CB-024-1 | ecosystem: Environmental > Aquatic > Thermal springs > Hot (42-90C) > Sediment...
AAGTAATTAAAGCGTCGCCATCGAAATTTGAATCTAAATTGTTTGAAAATGAACTTGGCTTATGTTTGGTGGTTTTTCCATAACCATTTCTTTCCATTTCCTCGACAATATGAATTATGTCGGAATGCACCTGATGGAGAAGAACAAAATCCTCGACTTTCACCCCAAGAAAATCTGCAAGCAATTTGCGATGCTTTCGAACTGTTTGGGAGTCAAAGTGTTCAGTAACTCCAAAAGATAAGCCATCGGGATAAATATGGCAGTTTCGTTCTGTAACACCAGCCAAAATTTTGTCCTTTGGGAAAATATTTGGAACAATTAAGTTAATCGTCATCGCCTAACCCAAGTTTGAAAATACTTTGGTTTTTTCCAAGTGCATTAGATATAGCAAATTGAACATCCGAAGGGACTTCGACGATTCTAATCATTCGTTGTTTTTTTATTTGGTCGCTAATAGCAATACCAACATTGCCATTTACAGCCAAAATTACATCACCATTGAGCCGAGAAATGTATTTTTCCATTGCCAAATCCCGTGAAGGGAAAAGATGTGGCTTACGGTCGAAAAGCAAGCAATAGTTCTTGCCAGAATTCTTGAAAATCAACGCTACATACTTTGCTCTTGGATAAATTTCTATCTCCTTCCCATTTCCATCATTTAGATTCAAAGCGAAACCAATAAGAAGAAGAATTAACGCACCGAATCGGAAAACAAAAGATTTGAATGTTTTGGCGAACAAAATCCAGATAATCAATACGGAAAGCAAAATCGAGAGCAGAATTACTCCGTTGTTGTTGATAACCAAAGGACTTAACTTTTCCGCCAAGATATTGTTGAATTTGACACCCAACGAGAGAAGGATTTCGGCTGGGACGGCAAAAATTTTCCCGATTTCAATAGTTGCAACAGAAAAGAGCATTGCCAGAAAGGCAAAAGTCAGTGATATGCTGAAAATTGGAACTAAAACCAAGTTGGAAAAGAAGGAGATAAATGTGTAATAACCAAAATAATAGGCAACCACAGGCGAAACAAACAACTGGGCTGAAATTGTTACAGACAAAAGCATAAGCAGGAAATTTGTAACGGCGTTTCGCACGGGCAAGGCTTTTGCCAACCCAGTGTAAATCCTTTTTTGAAACATAATTATTCCCAAAACTGCCAGAAAAGACAATTGAAATCCCACAGAAAACAATAAACTTGATTTTAAAATCAACATAACTAAAATGATGAAAGCAAGAACATTGTAGGGCGAAACTTTCCTTTCCAGTGTATTTGCATAAAGGAATGCAGCAATCATAATGAATGCTCTAATTCCCGAAGGTGGAAAGTCGATAATACAAAGGTAAAAAAACATAAATAATGACAATAAGACAAATCTGACCCATTTGCTTGGAAAAATCGAAAACAGGGCAAAGACAATTGCAAAGACAATGCCGAAATGGAATCCACTTATCGAAAGAAGATGCGAAATGCCAGTTATTGCGAACTTGTCCCGTTGCTCGCCATCGAGTAATTGCTTATTCCCAAGAAGCATCTCATCGAAATATGGGAAATATTCCGCCGAGAACATTTTGTTCAAATTCGATTCAAGTTTCTCTCTCAATCGGGCAAAGATGTTTTCCGATGTGACGGGACTTTCCCAAAATCTTATAATCAAATCGTTGGAAGTTCGAGCAAAAAGTAAAACTTCGTGGCTCAAAGCAAGCGGAATTTCTGCGATATCGGTGGGCAGATTGGTTCTTCTCGGTGGTCTTATGCTTGCAATAGCAAGAATTTTGGCGTTTGCTCTAAATTTCCTCAAAGTGTCTTTTTTTGAGTAAATTTTAAGAAGGACTGGAACATCATTATATGTCTGATTCCCAAGCGAAATTGTTCCAACAATCCGAACAGAGGCAAAATCGGGTTCAGAAGCAAAAACTTCGGTTATTTCACCATAGATTTTTCCTTTAACTTCTTGAAATTTATCTGTTGTACTCATGAGTTTGAAGTGTTTGAAGTTAACCGAAAGAATCAATCCGATAGCAATGGTAATCAGTATGTAGGATGGCGTTCTTTGTTTGAATAGCAGAAAAATCATGGCAAAAATTGAAAGTGCAATTAAAATTGGGAATAAAAACTGGTGTGGAATTATAAAGCCAATTGAGATTCCAATTGGAACAAACAATAAAAGTTTTAATATCGGGTTGCGATTAAGTATTCTATTTAAATTAATTTGCATTTTTTTATAAAACCAAATTCCAAATTAAAAAAATGTGTGGAATAGTTGGATACATTGGGAAAAGGAACGCAGTAACTGTTTTGTTGAATGGGCTTCAGCGGTTAGAATATCGTGGATACGATTCCGCTGGACTTTCTATAATCGAAGATGGAAATCTTTTGACTTTCAAAAAGCAGGGCAAAGTTAAAGAACTCATCAAGGTTTTGGAAGGGAAAGAATTCAAAGCAAACATTGGTATTGCACACACTCGCTGGGCAACACACGGCGAACCAAGCGACATCAATGCACATCCCCATCACGATAATTCTGGCAACATTGCGATTGTACACAACGGAATCATCGAAAACTACGCATCGTTGAAGCAAATGCTTATCTCCAAGGGGTATAAATTTGTTTCTGCTACCGATACCGAAGTCCTTGCTGTTCTTATAGGCTATTTCTACGAGAAAGTAAAAGATTTAGAAGAGGCGGTTCGAACCGCATTGACCGAAGTGCAAGGAACATTTGGGCTGGCTGTACTTTCAACCTATGAGCCGAACAAAATTATCGCCGCCCGCCGTGGCAGTCCTATGATAGTTGGCTTGGGCGAAGAGGAATTTATCGTGGCTTCGGACGCTTCGGCAATTATCCAGTATACCCGACAAGTCATTTACCTTTCGGACAACGAGATGGTTACTTTGAATAACGAAAATTATTATACAAAGACCATAGATAATATCCGTACGAACAACATAGTTCACTTGGTAGATTTCGATTTGAGCAAAATCGAAAAGGGCGGGTTCGAACACTTTATGTTGAAGGAAATTTTTGAACAGCCGCAGACAATCCGCGATGCCTGCCGTGGTCGTTTGATTGTTGAAGAAGGAATCGCCCGACTTGGTGGTCTGCTTCCCGTTCTCGACAAACTCCGAGAAGTCGATAGGATAATAATCACTGGTTGCGGAACTTCGTGGCATGCTGGCTTGGTTGGGGAATATCTCATCGAGAACCTTTGCGAAATTCCCGTCGAGGTCGAATATGCTTCGGAATTCCGATACCGCAACCCGATTCTGCGGAAAAATGACATTGTAATTGCAATTTCCCAAAGCGGCGAAACTGCCGACACTTTGGCTGCTGTTCAGGAAGCTAAACAAAAGAACGCCACGGTTCTGGGAATTGTAAATGTCGTTGGCAGTTCAATTGCTCGGCAAACGGATGCAGGCGTCTATATTCACGCTGGACCAGAGATTGGCGTTGCCTCGACCAAAGCTTTTACATCCCAGCTTGTTGTTCTTACCTTGATTTCCCTACTTTTGGGTCGGATGCGGAACCTATCGAAAATCGAAGGGATACAAATTGCACGAGGAATAAAAGAACTACCCGAAAAAGTTGAAAAAATATTAGAAAAAGCAGACCAGATAAAAGAAATTGCAAGAGAATTTAAATATTCCAGAAACTTTCTGTATTTGGGTCGGGGATACAATTTCCCTGTGGCTTTGGAGGGAGCATTGAAGTTGAAGGAAATATCTTACATCCACGCCGAAGGTTATCCATCGGCAGAGATGAAGCACGGACCAATAGCACTTATCGACGAAAATATGCCCGTGGTGTTCATTGCCCCAAAAGATGAAATATACGACAAGGTTATATCGAATATCGAAGAAGTTCGCTCTCGCAAAGGTCGTGTCATTGCCATTGCAACCGAAAACGACGAAACCATCACCCGTTATGCCGAAAGAGTGATTTATATTCCCGATACTTTACCAATGCTAACACCAATTCTGACAGTTATTCCTTTGCAATTGTTGGCATACTACATTGCAGTAGAACTTGGTTGCAACGTCGACCAACCACGCAATCTTGCCAAAAGCGTAACAGTTGAATAAGTAAAATCTTGCTGGGGCGACTGGCCGTTCGCCCCTACAATAATTCCCCAGACATCGGATGTTTGGCAAACATCCGATGTCTTTTTGTAAGCAAGGGTAACTGCATCCTCTGCTCAAGATTGCCAATACTCCCACAAGCCCAAGCCCAAATCGCCAAAGGCTTCCTCGATATTAAAAATTAATTTTTAGCACTTTAAATTTATTTGGATTTTTTTTGTTATATCGCTTAAAAAATTTTTTTGTTTTACTAAAATTATTATTTTGCTTTTTTACAATTTTGCAAGGTAGAATTCCTTCCCGGAAAGCTTCTTCAAAGCAAAATTGCAAAAAAAATTATTTTTCACAATAATTGGAGTTGATATGTTAAAGTATTTCTCCTTTGCAATCCTTTTCACTCTTTGGGGTTCATTTGCATTTGCGCAATCGCCTTATGGCAGAGTCCTTACATTGGACAATAGCGGAACTCAGCAGTGGATTGACATTGGAGTCGTGCTTTCAACTTATCCAACTTATCATCCGGGTTTGCCTTCACCGGCTTGGCTAACCAATGGAAACAATATTCTTGGAACTGCATTTTTGGGAACTACGAACAATCAACCACTGATTTTCAAAACAAATAATATTGAAACGATGCGATTAACAGAGACAGGGAATCTGGGAATAGGAACCAACAACCCAGCGGAAAAGCTGGATGTTGCGGGCAATGTGCGATTCACTGGTGCATTGATGCCAAATGGAATTGCAGGAACAAGTGGTTATGTGTTAGTATCCCAAGGTTCTAGTAACCCACCACAGTGGGTATTATTATCTTCCATTGAAACTGACCCGGTATATTCATCTTGGATTAATGCGACAGGTTCAACCACTAATCAAATATTGCGATATAATGGAACTAAATATGTTCCAACATCAACAGGGAATTTAGGTACATCAACAACAGGGGTAACGATAACGAACGGAAGCAATGCTGTGATTGGGAGTGGAACGACAATAGACATAGCCACAGCAAGCGGAACGACAACGGGTTTGTTGAGCTCGACCGATTGGACAACTTTTAACAACAAGCTATCATCAACATTGAACAGTGGATATATTTTTGTAGGGAACGCTTCTAATGTTGCAACAGGTGTTGCTTTAAGTGGTGATGCAACAATCACGAATACCGGAGCGATAACTGTAACTGGTCTGCAAGGCAGGAGTGTTGCAAATACATCACCGACAAATGGTCAGGTTCTTACTTGGAATAATTCAACAACTCAATGGGAACCACAAACTCCAAGTAGTGATTGGTCGTTATCGGGAAATTCACTTACGGGTAGCGAAAAGCTTGGTTCTACAAATAATCAACCTGTTGTGATGATAACCAACGGCACCGACCGCTTCCGCTTTACAACACAAGGACAGATTGAAGTGCTGAATTCAGCTGGAAGTGTATTTCTTGGCGAAGGAGCAGGAGCGAACCAAGATAACTCATCAAACCGAAACAACGTTTTTGTTGGTTTAAGGCTGGTAATTCCAACACATCGGGATACTACAACACCGCAAGTGGATTTCAGTCACTATATTCCAACACAACGTCATATTACAACACCGCATGTGGGGTTGACGCACTATATTACTCAACGGGAGAAAAAAACACCGCAATAGGCTACCAGGCTGGCTCAACTCTTACTACTGGCTCAAATAATATTGTGATTGGATATAATGCACAACCCAGCAGTGCAACTGTAAATAATGAAGTAACAATTGGAAATAGCAATAACAACTCTTATCGAATGTATGCGGCTTCGTGGACTAATGCTTCGGATGCACGCTACAAACACAACATAGCAGATTTGCCCTATGGTTTAGATTTTATTCTTAAACTTCGCCCCCGCCAATTTGTCTACAATAACTCCACGGATAATAAAGTTACAATGGGCTTCATTGCCCAAGAAGTGCAACAGGTTATGAAGCAATACGATATGCAAGACAAATACAATTTAGTCAAAATAATGGAAAAGGATTTTCTTGGATTGAACACCACAGAAATAATACCTGTTTTGGTTAAAGCCGTGCAGGAACTCTCGGAAGAGAATAAAGAATTAAAATCCCGTTTAGAGCGGCTCGAAAAAATCGTCTTGCAGGGCGGAGCCCCCGGAAACACAAGTTTAGGCTCAACCAAGTAGCCATCGTAGGGGCAGCCGGCCCGTCGCCCCTACAATCACTATAAAATGTTAGTAGATTGTTTGAGTTTTGTTTGCCTATGGTGTTAAATGTGTTTTGGAAGTAGCCCAGCAGTCTTAAATTCTCCCTCCGGCAAATTTTCCCCTTAACCATCTTTAACTGTTGTGTATGTTTCGAAGATTGGTGGATTTTCGATTACTTTCTTGACTGCACAAATGTTGGCGGATTTTACCAACGCATCGTAGTACTTTTCGGGAAAATCTTTCGGAACTCGGATTTCGAGCTTCACTTTCGAAATCCTTCGGGCTATGGGGTCGTACACTAAATCTTGGATGATTTCAATGTCTTGGTAAGGAATTCCCCGACTTTCGCAGAAACCAACGATGTAGATACCGGCGCAGGTTCCAATCGAAGCAAGGAAAAGTTCAAACGGGGCAGGGGCTGTGCCGTCGCCACCTTCCTTCACGGGCTGGTCTGTTTGGATGCGAAATCCACTTGGCATTATCGCATCTACTTTTTTGTTCCCCGGAAAAACAATCTTTATTGACATCGTTGTTCTCCTTTTTTAATAATTTCGTATTGTTTCAAAAAAGTATATAACTACATAGCAATATTTTTATTTTATGAAAAGAAAGAGAAAGCTTAAAAAAATAAATGTCGTCCGCTATTCAATCCTCCTTTTGGGTGTTTTAATCATTCTATCTCTTGGATTATCATTCTTCTTTCTGTCTCGAAAAGTGCCTCACGATGAAATTTTTGTGAAAATACCAAAGAATATCAAAATTAGTCAAATTGTTGAAATTTTCAACTCAAAAGGAATTTTAAAACCAAAAATCTTTTTTGTTCCTGTTATCAAAATCTATTGTACAATTTGGAATTGTACACCTGTGGCGGGAACTTATCGATTCACAGCAAAAAACACCAATTTCGACGTTCTCCGCTCAATACTTTTTGGCAAACAGCTTTCGGTGGTCAAAGTTACTTACCCCGAGGGAATAACATTAAAGGACTTTGCAATGATTACCAAAAGGGAGCTTGGGGTGGACACTGCGGATTTCTTCGAAGCAATCCGCAAAGGGCACTACATCGAACGGATGAACATCCCCGTGAATTCTCTCGAAGGCTATTTGATGCCCGAGACATATTTCTTCTTTTATGGAACAGACGCCGAAACAGTGGTCAACAAATTAGTTGAAACACAGACCAAAATATGGAATGAGAAGTTCGATTCAATTGCAAGAGCCAAAGGTTTGCGCCGCCATTTTGTATTAACTCTTGCCTCAATCATCGAACTGGAAAGCCCTTTGAAAAGCGAAAGAAAGACGATTAGCGGTGTTTTTTACAATCGCTTGGCTCGGGGAATGAAACTGCAATCCGACCCGACTGTTCAGTATTCAACAAATAGAAAGACAATAACATACGAAGACTTAAATGTGGACAACGAATACAACACATATAAATATTCTGGGCTTCCGCCGGGACCTATCTGCTCGCCAAGTGTTTCTTCGATCGAGGCTGCTTTGGACCCAGAGCAACACAACTACCTATATTTTGTTGCATACGGCGATGGTAGCGGAAGGCACCGCTTTGCAAATACTTTCCGGGAACACTTACTTTATAAGAGAATTTACAAGAATGAACTAAAAAAACAGAACGCCTCGATTAAGTAGGTTTTTGGGGTCGAATTTTAGTTTAATCTCTTTCATTTTTTGGACAATTTCGCTGCCAAACATCATCTGGAAATATTTCCGTTTCAATTTTCCTGTGCCGTGTTCAGCAGAATAAGTGCCACCGAGCATAATTGCTTCGGCGATGTGCTCGTCGAATATTTTTTCAGCCAGTTGATTTTCTTGTTCGTTGCGTGGGATGATATTCAAATGAAGATGGGAATTGCCAAAATGTCCCCAAATGAAGTAGACCAAGCCCGAATTCTCCAAACTGCGTAACAATTTGAAGTAATAACTTCGGAAAACTGCATCGTTTGTAGCAACATCGGACCCGATTTTTTGAAATTGACTTTGCGAAAGCATTTCGAAGACCTTCACGGGGATTTTGTGACGGAACTCGGCGAATTCTCGATGCTTGCTGTCCTCGATTGCCACCCAAGTTTGGTCCGTGAATGGGGTGAATTGTGCAATATGCTCCAACCAAGCAGAAACGACTTGTTCTTCTCGGTTTTGTTCGTATTCTTGTTCAATCCAGAAGGCACAAACCGAGCCTTTGGGAATTTGCGGATAATCCTCGAAATTCAACATCAAAGAGTTTTTATCGAAAAATTCAATGAGCCTTGCAGAAATCAAATGGTCATTCGTTTGATTATTTCCATTGAAAGACTTACGGCTTAGTTTTCGGGTTAAGTCCAAAAAGTCGAATGCTTTCGGTAAATCGTCGAAAAAGATAATCAGACCAAGGACATTCGATGGCTTAGGCAAAATTTTAATCTTTGCTTGGGTTATTGTGCCAAGCGTTCCTTCGCTACCGATGAACAAATCGAGCGTGTGCATCCCGCGATGCAGATAGTATCCAGCAGTGTTTTTCGTTGTGTTTGGGTAAATAACTTCTGGCATTTTGAACTCCACAACCCGCGATGGCTTTATTTCGAGAATATAATTACAATTCACAACCAAGCTTTTATTATTTCGTTCCAGCGATACTTTTTCCCCGTCGGGCAGAACAATATCCAAAGCAAGAACATAATCGCGCATTGTTCCATACTTAAAAGTGCGAGAGCCCGAAGAGTTGCAAGCAATGTTCCCGCCAATAAAACTGCTTGTTTCGGTTGGATTTGGTGGTAAAAAGAAGCCTTTGCTTTCCAAAAACGAATCCAAATCGCTACGAACAACCCCTGCTTCGACAACGACATATTGTTCTTCTTCGTTAATCTCCAATATCCTGTTTAGCTTTTCTGTGGAAACAACCACACCATCGAAAGGCACTCTACCACCGACCAAGCCCGTTCCAGCCCCCGAAATCGTATAGGGAATATCGTTTTGGTAAAGTTTTTTTATGCAATCAATTAGTTCATCAACATTTTCGGGGATATAAACTTTTTGGCAAAATCCTTTCAAATTCGAAGAATCCGAAAGATAGTTCTGAATTTCGTCCAAATTCTCTTTGATAATCATCCTATCTTCCTCCAGAAATAGAGAGACGAATATCCAAACCAACTTGGAAGTTGCTAAACCCGGGCGACGAAGCCCCTTCGGTCAATGTGCCTTCGTATCGCATAAAGAAAGAAGCACTTAATCGGTTGCTAATCGAATACCTTGCTCTTGGTTCGATAATAATTTGCGAATTACCATCGAGAGTTCGCCCTTTTTCGCCCGTAAAGTTCAACACATCGTAAGTTGCTCGCTTATTCTTTCGATACGAGCCAAGGAAACTAAACTCGACATCATTGCGAAGTATAAGATTGAAGAACGGGAACTCGAAACCTCGCAGTGTGTAGCTTGCTTGGGCTTGGATTTCATCGGTGGTTTGGCGAACAATAGTTGCCCGTGCAGTCGAGTTGATTTGATATGTAGTTGATGTATTATAACGCAAAGATGCTGTAAATATGCCTTTGTATTTCTTTTCGTCGAACGAAACAGAGATTCCCAAGAAGGGCTGAAATCCGTATTGAACCGTTTGTCCCTGTATCACTTTGCCATTATCGTTAATTAAAGCATTTTCTTGGTACTTAGAATTGTAAATATGCTCAATGAGAATTCTCTTTGGGGCGATGGGTTTCAAAAGTTCCCAGTTTTCTAAGCCTTCCCAGCGAAAAGCCCAGTTTATGCCGGGCAGGAATTTGCCCGCGTCTCCACGGAAAATGCTAAAAGCTTCGAGCCCCTTGCGGAATGATTCCGAAAGAGCGTTCAAAAGCATTTGGTTTTTCTTTATAGTATCCAGATTTGATGCCAGAATTTTCTCTTTTTCTGCTTTATAAAGATTAATTACGTGCTCAATGTTGTTATTAAATACATTTATCCAGAAAATAGTTGGCAATGTCAGAAAAGTTCGGGCAAATGATTGAGTGGCGATTATGTTCGTAAAGAAAGGATTGCCAAGGGAATCGGTAATTACGGTTTGGTTTTTGTTGAAGCCGAGTTCGGTTTTCCAGTTCAAATCGAGATTTGCCCCTTTCCAAAGTTGCCGTGTAGTCTTGATTTCAAATGTTGTTCTTTGGTTGAAATTTTCTTGCAGGATAGCATTTTCGGGACGCCTACCCGTTTTGGTTTTAAAGGCAAAGAACGGGAAATTCGAAGATGGGACAATGGTAAAGCTTCCGTGCGGGCTTCCAATAAGTCCAAGTTGATAAGCGAAACTGGGACCAAATCGCTCTTCGCTACTGCGGAAAAGTAAACCTCGACCCCAGAAATTGTCGAATCCGTTGCCTCCGAATACCCCGGGATTATTCGAAGAGTTTGTTTGGGTAAAAACAAAATCTATCTTTTCGAAATCAACAAATACAGATTTTGCGATTGAGCCAACCTGTTGCCAGAAAGTTTTTGGAGTTGTATCGGCCTTGGTCGATGGAACTGCAAAAGGCTGTGGTTTCGCCTGTATGCCTAAAATATCTTCGAGTAAAGATTTATATCTCAAACTAGCGTTATACCGAATTGAACTATTCCACGAAGCATTTTTCACAATGTTCTTTATCCTTGGGTCTTCTTGCAATGGGTCGTTCCAAGAGTAATTCACTTGGTAACTGCCCGTATTATCCAAATATCGAGCATATTTCCCAAGCGGGAACTTTGGTTTTACATTTATTGTAATGTTTTGATTATGAATATTGTCGGCTCCAAGACTAAGAAGGTCACCATTGCGGAAGAACATCATCCGTGCTATTTGGCTACCTGTTCTTTGTCGCCCATTCTCATCCAACTCGTAAGGAACAAGTGTGCTTGTTGTGCTGAAGGAGTAATCGATAATCGGACTGAGCAAGCCATTTTCGCTTAATTTCCAAGACATTTGTCCCGACCGAATTGCATTGAACCCGCGAATCACCGGGCTTGGAAAACTCAGGAAGCGGGATTGCTCGGTTTGACGGCGACGGGTCATATTTAATCCCAAACTTATGCTATTTGGCAGGAAGTTCAACTTCCAGTCGGAATAAATCGAGAGGAAACCAGTTTTAACAAAGCTCAGTGGTTTTATGGTTATCAACTCGGGGATGGAATTAGCATATTGCAAAGTCAGATTCCAAGTCCAGTTGAACCTTTGAACATAAAGCGGGGAGCGTTCAAATTCTTGGGAATAGGAGTAGCCAACAGCGACCTTGTTGAATGTTTCGTTAACCAGCCAGTGATTAATGGGGATGCCAATTTTCATCCCCGTAATAGCCCAGCTGTCCATAATTCGCAAAGTTTGGGACCGAAGGAGGACTTCGTCGGCAATTCTTTGGGCTTGGTCGGGAGTGGCACCCCCTTGCAATGCAGATTGCCGAGCCGATTCGGAAGCCTCGCGTAGTTTTATATCGCTATTTGCAACAAATTCAGGATTTTCGAACGTCTCGGTGTGGGTATATGTAAATGGAATCTTAAATTTTTGCAAAAATTTAGGCAAAAGTTTTTCGGCGCTTGCAATAGCAGTTACAGAAAAATTCGAAGCGGAAACTCTGTTGCCGAACCGCTCCTCCAAGCGGTGGAAATTCGGCTTTGTGTAGTTAACCGATGCATTTATCGAAGCAAAGTCGGCAAGTTTTAATTCCGACGAAGCAACTGCTGCCCAATCATTTCGATTTTCGGGATTAATCAAGCGAAGCTCATCAACCCACATAGTTGTGGTTAATTCATTTGGATATCGTTCGGGTGGATTCGCTATACCAAAGCCGAAAAAGAGGATTCGGGTCAAAATTGGGTTGCCCCGAATAACATAGGTAGCAAGTGGATTATTCCGAACAGGGAATGATTGACGCTCGTAAATTCTGTTTGTATCTCGAATTTGCTTGATGCTTGTTAAATCCTCTAAATTGATTTCAATATCCTGCCACCCACGAAGCAAAGGAACTCGATATTCATAATAATTCAACGAATCGATACCGAAGCGAATAAATGCATAGGCTGGTGGAATAGCCCCCGGAACTAAGTTATCGGGCATCGAGCCGTCGCCATGAATAAAGAACTTCAGCTTTTTGTAGTAGAAAATGTCCAACTGACGGAAATAGCGAACAGCAAGCCGTTCTTCGCCATAACGCAAGTTTTTGACAGCAAGGGAAAGCGATTGCTCGTTCATTCTAACGATACGGGTTGGGTCGGGGTTGTCCAAACGACGCGGAGCTTGAACTCCCGGCGGCATTGTGTAGTAGTCCGGAGCCTTGCTATTTTCCTCGACATTGACGAACGAGACGGAAAGCACACTGTCGTTTGGACTTACATTCGATTGAATTGTATTATTCCTTTGCCAATGGGCACCAACCAAGCGCCATTCTGCTATGGCAAGCTTAATTGCCCCGCCTTTGAACCAAACTCTTGCATATTGAATATTTGCAAAGGTTGGATTTCCAACAATTCGGCTCGGCTTTCGCACTGGAATTCGATAAAGATACCATCCCCGCTCGGGGTTTCCCCCAACAATCTGGGGATTTGTATTTGGGTCGGGATTCAGTTGAATTTCGTATTGGAAATAGTCGTTGGCAAGAGAAATTGTTTGCCCGTTGTTGCGATTTAGAACTTCTTGGTCGGGGAATTGCCCCATTTCCGAAACGGCATTGCCTTCGTAATTGTTGAAACGAACAAAGTCGGCAGGATTGCGTTGGCTGTCGTCCTTGCCAAAGTCGAATTTGAAATCGTCGCGGGCAGGGTCGTCCTCTAAATTCAGCGGATAAGGATAAGTTTCTTTTTCCTTTGAGTCGTTCATTGCATCAATTCCCACATCTTCGCCGACATCGATAATGCCATTGGGCATAGGGCTGGCAGGAGTTATTCCGTCCTCGGTGTCGAGTCGCTGGTTGGGAATTATATCTTCGCTAATTTGCCCCAGTTCGATGTACATTTTGGTTCGACCCGGCTCGAAATATTGGATGTTCATCATTATTTCGATGAACTCAATGTTGTCGTTGTCAAAGTTTGTGTTGAATGTAGAAATCAATTTGGTCATACCAGCCCAAATTCGGGAGCGATTTTCCGGCTTGTTTGCAAAAATATTCAAAGAATCGAAAAGCGGATTCAATGGGTCGAGATATTCGGGATTGTGGTTATAGATTCCTCGATAAAGTGGGTCGAAATCAATATA
>Ga0272449_1003498_pt1 | contig 13462 bp, 16 predicted proteins | sample YNPCB0241_FD_198679 | JGI IMG/M metagenome (GOLD analysis project Ga0272449, IMG submission 198679) | Hot spring sediment microbial communities from Yellowstone National Park, WY, United States - YNP-CB-024-1 | ecosystem: Environmental > Aquatic > Thermal springs > Hot (42-90C) > Sediment...
ATACCTAGGACCCCCAACGCCGTTAAAACGCGCCGGAAGGTCGTCCCCATAACTTTTGGCACTCCTCTATTGGAGGGTACTCCTTTTTATTGGGGAAGGCAAGCTTGGATGAATAAGGAAGCCCCGGTGCATTCCTTGTCTTCATCATTTTTCCGCTTTTCCGGCCTCCACTGAATTATTATGGGAGGCAGTTTCTTTTGAGGTGTCAACGAATGTTTTCATCGGAAACCGCTTGAGCTAGGTAGTCATCGTGTTTCTCAGAGATATCGGCCTTCCCGCTTTGGCCAAGGCCCACGATGGCTAAGTAGTCCTTTGGGGCGGCCTCCTTGCGAAGATAATCCTTGGCCACGCGCCGGATAAGCTCAGACAGGGAAATACCTTCCGCCCTGGCCCGCTCCTTGAGATCCTGATGCACCTCGGGATCAAGGTAGATTTGAATTCTTCTCTTAGCCATAGTTTAAGGACGTAGCGCAGATTAAGTCATTTGTGGCCTGCGTTTGGGGTAACCCTCCACATTCAACCGGTTCCCGGTTTACCTTTTCGGGGGCGAAGCTAATATCCATCCCTTCCAGAAGAGGCCAACTCTCCAGTGCACGCAAGGCTTGAAGGACCTGGGAACGCCGGTCCTGGGGTATGTGAGTAAGGTCCTTCTGTGCCGTTTTAGTGAGAAGGACTTGCAAGGTCTTCTTGGAGGGCTTTTTCCAGGGGGGCGGTCTTACCTACCTTCGCCTCTTTTATGGCTTTTTCCACCGCCTTACGGAACCGAGGATGATACGAAAGGAGGAAATCCTCCAGTTCTTCCTCAGTGAGGCCGCGCAGGACGGCAATGGGCTTTCCCCTTTGGGTTATGAACACAAGCTTTCCGTCTTTAGCGCGCCGCAGGATCTCCGAAGTGCGGTTATGGAGCTCCCTCACATTCACAAACTCCATTTTTCCTCCTTGTTGCTACGATTATAGCAACAAGGAGGAAAGAAGGCCTACCAGAGGCACCACCGCTTAAGGTATTAAAAGATGTTCGTTTAAGCCCCGCCTTGTGTTACAAAAACTCCACACAATCCCAGAGATTGGGGTCTTGAGCGCTTCGGATTAAAAATTCGAGGGTTTTAACTTGGGCGCCTAGGTCATGGCGGGGAGAACGCTCTTCCCTAAGGATGAGGATTTTGGGGAAACGCCGGCCCTTCTCGTACCACTGGTTCGCTAGGGCCAGAAAATCCTTGGCGTTGTAGGTAACAAGGTGCCTCCCTTCTTTCGTGGCGTAGCGGAGCTGCTCTTCATCGGAGAGCCCATCGTTCCCAACCTCATGCGAGGAAACCACATCGAAACCTTTGCTCCGCAAGGCCTGAGCTACCCGGCTACTCATGTCCTCGTCGAGGTAGAGCTTGACCATTAAGGCCTAGGGAAGAGGTGGGGATAGAGTTCAGGGGCCCGGGATTTGAGCTCCTCTTGGCGGCGGATCTCCTCCTCGATCTCTTTGGGGTAAAGGCGAAAGTAGTGGAGGGCATCGCGGAGCTGCCGAGGGGAAAGCCAATCGAGGGTTTCCTTGAGCTTTTCGAAATCCTCGCCGCAGTCCTTATAGGCTTTGACTACCTCCCAAACCTCAAGGCCTGTTCCGGCGAGGACCGGCCTCCTTCCTGTGGGTCCGTCCACAAAAACGATCCCTGGGCAGCGCCGCATCCGGAGCGCCTCATCGAGAAGATCACGGACTACAGCGCTCAAAGAGCGCCGCTCCCCAGCGGCCAGCCGCTTGAGCTCCCCCTGGATCCAGGAGGGCAACCGCACGCTCACCCGCGCTGCCTTTGTCATACTATGTCCGACAATCCTATCGTAACCTCGAAATAAACGCAAAACCCGCGTTCTTTTTAAAGAGCTCAAAGGCAAAAGTAATACCTGGTTTCTCCTCTTGTTTTGCAACCCACTAAGGGGTCAGGAAGGAGAACCAGGGGGTATCCACCGCTGATCTCCCCAAGAGCTAGGCAGGCATGTTGAGGAAGGGCTTTCACCAGGCCGGTCAAGGAGCTTTCCTCGATCATTCCCGATTTCGCCACCCACTTTATGTCCTCCTCCAAGGGCAACCGGAACACGAACAAGTTATCCGCTGCCCTTAACACCCCTTCCGGAAGCGCTGTGGGTGTATTCGTGATGAAGAAACTCGTGATCCCGGTGTGTCTCGCCCTCGTCACCAGGGCATCGATCCCTTGCGGGGTCACATAAAGGTGAGCCTCCTCGAAAAACACGAACGGAACCTTTTCTTCTTCCTCTACGAGGGCAAAAAGGAATCTTAAAAGAGCCTGGGCAAACCCCATCCTCGCTGGGGTGGAAAGCCCGGAAAGGTCGAACGCTATCGCCCCTCCCTCCCGGATTTCCTTCCAAACCCCCGCAAACGACGAGGCCTCAAGGGGACTCCTTGCCACCATCCCCGTGAGTTTTAGGGCTTCTAACCGGGAGCGAAGGGTTCGGTTCACCGCATCCGCGGCATACCCGCTTTGGGTGGGATAAAACTCCCCTTCCTCAGCCATCGAGATGAGCTCATCGATCCCGATAAATTCTTTCTTCTCCCAAAAAAGCTTCGTAAGCCTCGTCTCAAAGTAAAGGAGGGAAGTGGCCGGCGTTCCGAAGGCCTCAAGCATCACGGAGAGGGCTTCGACCCCGATCTCCCGTACCCCAAGCTTGAAATTTCTTCCCACCGAATAGGTCCGAACTTCTGGAAGCCCACCGTACTCCCGGTTCACGTCCAAAACGAGGCACGGCGCTCCCGCCCGGATAAGCCCAAGGAGGATGAGTTTTGCAAGGTGCGACTTCCCCGAACCCTTCGCCCCCACGATCACATTCACTTTCTCTAATGCTCTTCCGCCCGGGGAGAATTCTTCTCCTTCCAACGTTCGGCCAAGAAAAATCTTTGGGCCCGGGGTTTCGGGGATAGGAGGGCTTGTCGGGAAAATCTCTGCATCCCAGCCGGGGAGGACTCCGTCCCAGGGGCCGCGGACCTTGGCCCGGGCGACCCACCTTCTTTCTTCAGCTTTGGCCCACACCACTTGAAGAAGCAGTTTTCGGGGGCCTTCCCGAAGGAGGAGGGCTTCGCCGAGCCTTGGGGGTCTGGGGAAGGAGACCAAGGCCTCGTCGCCCTGGAAGGAGAGGAGGGTAAGCCCCCGATTTAAAGGCTTTCTTTTGGCCGGGAGGGAAGGGGGCCTAGGTTCACCCCGTCCCCCTTCCTCGAACAGGGAAATAAGGGCTTTCTCCTCGGCCCTCACGGCTCACCCTCTCCCGCCTTCCCCCTCTTCCGGGTGATCTCCAACGAGAGAACCACCTGGGTCGAGGAAAGTTTTAGAAGTCGGAATTTCCCACGTTCTCCGCCTTCTAAGCCCAGAGCCAGAGCGAGGTCTTTGGGGATGGTTACCCGGAACCGGCCGTCCTTTCCCCGCACCACCGCCACCTCTCCGCCCCGGAGCTTCATGAGGCCTCCATAGGTACTCTTAATGGTACCATAAAAGAGCCTTTAAGGTCAAGGATTTCGATGGGGAAAGAACTAGCTGGAAAAAGGCTGGGTTAAGGGGGACCTGGATTGAGAGGGAGAGGGACTTAACAAAAGGCCCCTTTTGTTAAGCGCGGTGGCCCCTTGGGCGAGCGACAGCTACCTAACCTGCGGCTGAACGGCGCGGAATCGATAGAAATCCTTGGCGCATCCAGCGAAGATTTAAAGAAACCAAATTCAACTATGACGCCGTGATAAACTTGACAAGCAGTAGCTTGGTGTACTATATTTAATTCATTCAAAGGAGGCGTTTATGGGGGGAAGTTTCACCCAAATCACGCCTTGCTACGATATTGTTTGCCCAATTTTTAGGCTGCTATAAGTTCTGTCCAATTTAGAGGTAAAACCCCGTAAAGATGCTCGCTAAAAACAGTAAAGTTGGCAAGAAATGGGGGGTCGGAAGCAGAAGTATGCCCAAAAACTTTTGAAGGGGGTAAAAGTGTTTTCTTTAAAATGGTCAAAGCTTTTGGTTGGGTTTTTGCTATTAGTAATGACACAAAATTCGATTGTGTCAGCAGGAAGTAAACGTTTATGTTTTGAACCTTCTTCAGTAAGGTGGCCGATCGAAGAAAAACCCGTGATAACCTTCAAGTTTGACGAGTCTGTACCTGAAGACTGGCGTACCCCTATTCTTCGTGCAGCTGCATCTTGGACTATTGCTTTAATAGACGCCGGAATTAATTTAAAGTTTAGTCTGAAACCTGATCCCAACTCTCCCAATGTCATCAAAGTTATTCAAGACAGTTCGGGTAAATATCCTGCTTATACATCAGTAGACTCTAATAAATTAAATGGTGTTTCCATAATTCAATCGGTTTCAATGATTTTTAACACCGCTATTGCTCAATTTACAACTACAGACGAACCAGGTAAGTATGACGTTCAAGGCGTTGCAACTCACGAATTCGGACACTGGCTAGGCTTGGGAGATATAACGGATACGAGCTGCCAAAACCGCTCTGTAATGGTTCACCCAATCATCGAGAGCGGAAAGGAGAATGAGGTAACGCGGGGGTTGAGAAACATTAAAAAGGACGACATCGAAGCTCTTAAGATCTTATATCCAAGTCTTCCTCCTATTAGTAAAGCGATTGAGACCGCTACTGTATTAGTTATGGATGTTTCAGGCAGCATGGCTTGGCAGTGGCACGGGGGTATAAAAATAGAATCCGCAAAAAAGGCCGCACTCCAGTATATTGAGCAAGTGGCCAATGAACCTCGACCAGTAGGCGTAACACACTACATTGGCGTAGTAACTTTTAGCGATAGCGCAAGCGTAGTTTGCCCATTGACTACTAGCTATGATGCGGCGAAGAAAACGGTGATCTCCCTTGGCACTATTGCATGGACTAACTTAGGGGCCGGGCTTGACACCGCATTACAAGAGCTCAGCAAACTTTCAGCAGGGGCCAAAAAATTCATCATCTTATTAAGTGATGGCATGACCAATAGAGGCAAATCCCGAGAGGCTATCTTGCAGACTTCGGTAGCGGAAGCGAGACGGCAAGGAATATGTATCCACACGGTAGGGTTTGGAGACCCTGGAGATATTGACGAAGATTTCCTGAAAAAGATCGCTGCTCAATCCGGTTGTGGCAGTTATAACTATGCTTCTAGTGGTTTTGAACTGTTTACTACCTACGTTAAGGTTCGCCACGCCACGTTGGGAAGCAACCGGTTTGTGGAATACAAAACAACCACACCTGCCTACTTTTTCCCAGGCGAATCAATTACTCTCGGGGCTTTCCAGCTGACGGCTCCGGCCCAAGAGCTTCATTACACTGTAGCTTGGTCCGGGCCCGTTGTGCTTCAGGCTAAACTTGTCGATCCACAAGGCCGCGTAGTCGATAATCGTTATCCAAACAGCGTTATCTACTCCGGCAGTGGCTTTTCACATGTTACGGTCTTTTCCCCAATACCGGGGATCTGGAGGGCAGCGGCTACAGTAAAAAGCGCAGCTATGCAACCTGCAGAATACTACGGAGTTGCTTCAGCTCGGACAGGAGGCTATGTCATTCCCTACATTCCACCGCCCTGTCTTGTTAAGGCCGACAATACGTGTGTTATCCCTATGCCAGATCTACCGACAGCAGTTGTCGTGGCCATTGGAGTGGCGGTATGGATTTGGTGGTTTTATAACCAAATTTTTAAGTAGAAAGCTGTTCGCGCCACTATATTAAGTGAATATTGAAGGGGCAACGCTAGCTTTTTAGAGCTGGTTGGTCCTAGAAAATCCTGGTGCGCTCTCCTTTGCTTAAGGTTGAAGAAATGGCGGCTAAGCCTTTGCGGTTTTCACGTAGATGTAACCAATCATTATGTTTTACCCACCCCGTTGAACCTTCTGTCAAAGGAAAAGAAAGATACATTCGAGCGTATGGGCTTCCTAAGAAAAAGATAAGACAAAATGCAAAACCTTCACGGCCCGGAGAGGAAACTTCTTCGTAAGTTTGCTGCACATTTAGCTGTGCCTTCAGAAACTTCTGTTACGGAATAATTCTTCCAATCACTCTCAAAATCCGGGAGGGCGTGGCTGTATCCCTCTTTATTTCCCTCGCTTTGGCGGAGTCTTTTAGGCCAGGCCGACTCGCATTTCCACGTAGGCTATCCGCGAATTAGAAACCCCCCGAGCTCTTTCTAAGAGCGCTCTCATTGCCTTGGAACTCGGTTCTTCCCCATAGAGCTTTACCAGGGTGCTGGTATCGAGGTAGATGATCACCCACGATTCTCAAGGATCAGTTCCGAGAGGGGTTAGCCGCGGATCTCAATGGGCTGGAGAAAGAACTCGCGGATTTCCCACCGCCCTAGGAAGTCGGGCCTTCGTCAACCGGCATTAAAAGCCCTTTTGAAGCTTTGTTGGTCCCTATCGGAACAAGAAGGGTGTTTACTTTGCCCTGGTAGAGTACTTCAATCCTTTCCCACGCATCACCTGCTTTAGGTAAAAACTCAGTCTCTTCTTAAGCTTTCTTACCCAAACTATTGACATCTTACCACCCAGAAAACGCTTATGCAGCTACATTTTACCCACTCATTACTTTGATAGTGCGCAAGATTGAGCAACAACTTAATGTTCGTATTTTTATGTTCAAAAAGAAAATTTGACACTTGTTATGCCAAGGTTTAATATGTAATTGGGAGGGCAGGATGGGTTGGAGGAGATGGAGCGTGTTAAAAACGGCAAAAATTCTGCTAAGCGGAATAGTTCTGGTTTTTATTGTGATGTTGCTCGCGGGCTGTTTAGACTTGCTTTGTGATGTTCCATTGCTTCAGTCACATTTAAACGTCCATCACTATACCAATGTAATATTAAAATCTTGCCATTTTTTACAAGCCGAAGGAACTAGAGGCGCGAAACTTATAAAATATGAGGGCCCCATTGGTTTAGGAAAGGGGGGAAGCGAGCAATACCCGCTTGATGACACCTGGATATCCGGCCAATTTACTAGCAAACCCGAGGAACATGCTGAATTTTTCGACCGACTTTATTTCCAAATATGGCCTCCTGGTTATGCTGTTTTTGATCTTGGAGGATATTACTGGCAAGTGTACGTAGCGCTTTCTCATGATCATGGCCCGTATCCCGAGGAAGCTTTGGAGTACAGAATAGAAATATCATCAGATGGTTTGCAATTTGAAGAACTTCCTAGTGATACATTAATCGAACTTTATCGCCGAGGCTGGTCAGCTCTGGGAGAAAACCCTTTTACTGGAGAGGTGCTCCCGGGGGTTGAACCAGAGGGAGAGTCCGGAGGCTCTGGTTCTTGGCCCGATGTGTTGAATGATGACTACACCGCACTTTGGCATCTTCCCAAGCTGACGCGCTTTATCAAAATAAAGCCTCTTGCGTCTTCTGGTCCTTACGATGATCCAGAAATAGACGCAGTTATCGGGTTAAAACCCGCTCTCAATGTTGAGCAAATTTCTTTCATTTGGCCTGTATTGGGACTCAGTGTAACTGATCCTCTTCGTAATACACAAAATCCTTGCAACGATGGTTGGTATATAAGCAATGGATTTGGTGAAAAATGGCACGACGGTTCTAGCCCCGGTGGCCCAGATTTTCCATATCATCCAGGAGAGGATTGGAATAGAAAGGATGGACAAGATGCTGGGCAAGGGGTATATGCGATCTATGATGGTGAGATCATTCGGTCAACGCCTCTAGGGGAGAAGTCGGGGTGGGGCGTCATAATTCGGCATACTCTTCCGTGCGAAATCGACGTTTCCAGCTTCTTTTTGCCTAATACAACCCCTAAAGTTACGCGCACGAAAATTATTTCCTCCGCGTATTTTCATTTGAACAAACCAGAATTTGGGGAAATAGACATTAGAAAAGGTGATCTACCGAAACCAATCAAAAAGGGGGAGCTTATAGGTACTATAGCTAATATTCCACTTGGCCCCCACTTGCATTTTGAAATCAGGCTTAACGATAGCCCATTAATTGCGGACCCAAATACAAGCAGTAGTGCATATTATCGAGATTTGCAATCAATAACAGACTTCGGGTACATACATCCGACTAAATTTCTCGAAGCATTTATATTTTGTTTGAAGGGCGAGCAATGAAACTCGGTGAAATAATGAATCGGGTTGTTCTAAGTGACCTTAAGACCGTTGAGTTCGAAGTGTCAATCTTTGGCTGCGCACCCCGAATTTCTTGGATACAGTGTTCACTTTTAGCCCCCTGTCCATTTGGTTAAGCTTGGTTGGTTACATTAGGATGTAAAAATTAGAGAAAGGAGGTCTGATGAAGAAATTTGGGTTACCAATAGTTATCGCCATTGGGGTATCGATTTTCTTCCCAATGGTGGGCATAGCTCAGGGGGACAAAGAAGAAAAGGACCCGCTTCTTTATGGCCTGGCCTCTTTTGTACTTCCTGGCCTAGGACAGTACCTTAACGGTGAGCCAAACAAGGCTTTATCGCATTTTCTTATTGCAGTAGCTATTCCTGTAGTTTGCCCTCTTCTTTTCCCTAGCTATCCCTACGTTTTAAGCTCAAGCTTATGCATGCTGCTTCAGCTAGGTTGGCACGCATATAGCGCAATCGATGCCTATGAAACAGCGAAGAAGCAATTAAATAGCACAAAATAATGTGGAAAATCGCTCAAGACTAACTCTTCGCTAGTGCAATTTGTCTGTTCCCGACATTGGGGGAGAACCAAAGCGACTACGGGGAAAAGCCTCGGTGCGTCTAGGAGGAAGCAATGAAAAGAGCATTGTTTAGTTTAATGCTATTGGGTGTGGCGGTTATAGCCTTGGGCCAAGAGGAATGCTGTCCGGATCGGACTCATACGGTAGGCGTTGGCCTTAGCTGGATTCTTCCCAATGACGTTTTCATCACTGCCAGATTTTGGTTGTCCAACCGCTCGGCCATCGAATTGTCACTAATAGAGCCAATATTCCACGGGTTCACACAGGTGCGAGTGTCGACAGTACGAATCGTTAACGATTTTTGCATTGTCAGAGTATATCTCTTCGGAGGATTGACCTTACCCGTTGGGAATCTCAATTGGCAGAGAATAGAGGGGCTCTTGGGGATAGAATGGTGCGTAAACCATGACTTGACGTTTGATTTTACAGGACCCTTATATTTTCTAAATTATTGGGCATGCCCGTGGGAATGTAGATGGTATCAACAATGGGGCACTTTGTTTACTTTAGGATTTCGTTATTATCTTCCCTCATTCCATAAATAATTAGCCTTTCATAGGTACTAATTTTGAACACACGTTTTATGAGCTTTTTGTTGGGTCCAGTACGCGCCCCACAAAGAGGATAGTTCCTGTATCAAAATCTCTAATGAAGAAAACAAATGGCCTATTGATGTTCATAATTTTAATCTCTTCGTTTACTGGCGGTGCTCCGGCAATGAGGATCAGTGTGGTTGCGGCTGCTTCCGTACCGTACTCGTCCACGGAGATAAAAGCTTTATGGCGAACGTCATCTAGCCAAATGTCTCTAGCACCATCCATGCCAGAAAAGTCCGCTTTAGACTGGAGGAAAGGATCACTCATCCCCAGCGCTGCTAAGTATTCGTTGAGAGAGTACTCGCATTCATAGGAGAATTTGGGCATAGTTAAAGAGACCTTTTTATCTTGCAACGATTTTAAAAGCTCATTTATTCGCCCCCCGTTCAACGATGCCTCAACCTTTTCGAACAAGCCAGGCTTTGGAAGAATAACAACCATTGAAAATTCAGGTGCAGGCTGGTCCTTAGGCTTTTGAGGGTCGTACGGACGCCCATAGGGAAGCTCGATAACCTGGCAATCACTGTCCTCAGCGTACCTAAAAACCTTGCATTGATGCATCATTGGTACTAATACGGTACGGTTATCAAGAAGATAAAATTCTTTATCAGAAGTTATTTGTGGGTAGAACTGGTAAATCCACTTCGCGCTAAAATAGAGAGCGGTAGTAAGAGCTACTCGTATCGAGGGAGTGATGCTCCCAGGCGGCAAGAAGTCCTGAATCTTACCGTTTGTCTGCTCGCTAACCCATTCATTTATGAGTCGACGAGAGTTCTCCGGAGCTTTAGCGAAGTCAACGAATTTTACTCCGCCATAATTTTCCTCAAGGGTATCTAAAAATTCCTGCAAAAATGGGTGCCCAACTTGCCCCCAGAAAGAACTAGCGATGTTTAGCTTGGATGGAGAGCTCTCCCCACTCCCACTTCCCTGACCACGAGTGACCAGTTTATAGTTAAGCTGATGAAAAGTAGCATGTAGTTCTTCTTGAGCCAGAGTGAAATGCATAACTTCTTGCATTTGCTTTTCTGTTTCCCCCTTAGCGCCAGCATAGGCCATAGCCATGGCTAAAGAAATGCTATACGGAGAGAAAATGATGTTTTCCCGCGCTGCCTTTAATGATTGATATAAATTGAAAGCGAATGTGGTATTTCCTAGAATCAACTCGCTTAAAGGATCAGTAGGTGCTTCTATAGGCTGTTCTGGCTCCTTAAACAGGTTGCAACCGCTAAGCCCTAGTAGCAAAACCAAAAATAAAGCTACCCCAATTGCAAACCCTTTGCGCATTGGTCCCACCCCCACTCAAGTCCCCCTACGGGAAACCCTAAAAACGCATGCTATCAAACCGCGGCCCAGCATAAAGATCTAGCAAAACTCTTCCTGCGCCTTAAGAGGAGGGACCGCGGTCTTTAGCCGCTCCCCATCCTTCACCCGTGAACATCTCTTTGATCCCAGCCAATGCACCCAGTACTCCGGTTGCTTCAACAGGAAGAAAGATTTTTGTAGCTTGGCCGCGGGCAATTTCAGCTAGAGCATCTAAATACTTTAAGGCGATTAAATAAGTTGTGGGATTGCCGCTTGTGCCTATAGCTTCCGCTAGCATGCGCAGGGCTTGGGCCTCGGCTTCGGCGACCCGAAGTCTGGCTCTGGCCTTACCTTCCGCTTCCAGGATTTCCTTATCCTTCGTTCCTTCCGCTTGTAGCATGAGGGCTTGTCGTTCGGCTTCAGCAGCTGTAACGCGAGCCCGCCGATCTCGCTCGGCCTGCATTTGCTTTATCATCGCCTCCTGAACATCCGGGGGTGGTTTAATTTCCTGAATTTCCACCCTTGTGACTTGAACCCCCCATTTGTCCGTAGCCGCCATAACCTGCCGCAATCGTTCATTGATTCGTTCCCGCTGGGAAAGGGTTTCGTCCAAATCCATTTCTCCCACAACGCTTCGTAGCGTAGTCATCGCTAACATCTCAATGGCATAAGGCAGGTTAGCTACTTCATATATAGCTTTCTTTGGGTCGAGGATTTGGTAAAAGAGAACGGCATCAATCGTCATGGGAACGTTATCCTTGGTGATTACACCTTGTTGAGGAAAGTTCAAAACCTGCTCGCGAAGGTCAATCCACTTCGTTGCTTTGTAAACAGGGCGTGCTACCTCCAACTTTCCAAGGGTGGCCTGGTCCGCACGAACGGTAGTCTCTACAGGCTGAGTCTCTACGAAACGTGCGACGAGCGTTTTCTCGGTTTCGATAAAGGGCCAGACAATATGAATTCCTGCGTAGAGTGTCCTATGATATTTTCCTAGCCTTTCAACCACGAGGGCGTAGGACTGCGGCACCTTTCTAAAGCCCGCAATACAATAAGCAATAAAACCCAAAACTAAAACACCTAATACTGCATAGATTATCATTATTGCCCCCTTTCCCTATCGTGGGGAACCACGAATTACCTTTAGTCACTACAAGAATAGCTTCACAAAACACATTTTAGTAATGCCCCGGTGCGCGTGGCAAATCCTTTTGCAGGGGTTGGCGGGTATGTCCGCTTCGTTTACACAAGTCAATGGTGAAAACTGACGAGTTCCTGGTAGCACGTGGTAGTCCGGAGACCATAACGGAATCTTAAGCCTGTAAGAATGTTGTATGTACAATTAGCAATAACAAAATTCAGAACTTCTTGCAAAGGTTTTAGAAAAAAAGGACTTTAGAGTGAACCTTGGAAAAAAGCCAAAACCCCTCCCTTTCCTTTGTTACTAACAGCTAACAGGATATTTGTAAAAAGGCCGCGGCGCCAGCCTTCCGTAAGACATTTGCCGATTTACCGGCTCTTTTACTACGCCGCGGCCACGTCTAAATCCAAAAACTATCTTCCTACGGAAGGAAGATAGTAATGAATCCCAAAGAGGAACCACGTGCCCCTAACCCAGCAGTAATACCAAGGACAGTACCAGCAATCGCGGCAACAAAGACAATAAGTTAAAGATAGACCGCCAGCTATGCTAATGGAAAGATTTTCAAGAGCCGCTGGGCACCACTCTATGCCTACCCCTGCCCATCCGCCGATCCACCACTCGCCTTTGAGAGATAAGTCTACCGCGAGCTCTAGATACGGCCTTAAACCACAGTAGTCATGGATCACCCGTAGGCTGGCAACATAGAACCAGTTGAAATTGAGTGGTTCAGCTAACCCCACTTCCATAGCGGAACGCGAGCTCAGCCAAAATCTTCCGGTAAGAAGAGGAGTTCCACCGCTCGTGAAGGAGATACCCACAGCCGCAGATTCTCCGCCTGGGCAGCATACTTCTTGGCCCAGAGCCGTTTGCAACGCCAACAAAATAAAGAAAAACGCGAGCTTTTTCATTTAGACCTCCTTCTTTCTCAGGATTTCCTTCACCTCCTCGGCTCGCTCTTTCAAGTATAGGTCAAGGGCCTCGGCGATGATTTTGGAATACCCACGGAAGCCGCGTTTGGCCGCCAAGGCCCGAAGAAGCACCTGGTGTTCGCGCTTTATGGCGATGGTGGTGCGCAAAGTCTTCTTCGGCATAGCCCCCTCCTTCTTCGGGAGGGGAGGGCAGGGTTTTGGCCTACCCTCCCCTTACCCTTAGCCGTTACTTACAAGGACCAGCAGGGGTGCCCGCACCGCAGCAGGGCGGCTTCTTTGTGCAGTCGTCGGTAGTGCACATGGGGTTATAGATGACCTGCACTGCTGGGCCAGTCCCAGCTGGACCCCCGCCGAATAGGGCCACGCCCAAATCAGGAATACCGTTTCGGTCGAAGTCGCCCACAGCCAGGGAGATGGGGTTCTTACCCACGGGGATCATGCGTTCCACCCCAAACTTCCCGCCCAGGTTCACCAGGAGGGTAACCCTATCCGCACTGTATTCAGCTATAGCGAGATCAACCTTCCCGTCGCGGTTGAAATCCGCGGGCACCACGAACACCGGCTCGCCATCGAGCTTAATCCTCTGAGCCACCGAGAAGTTCCAACACCCATCGTTATGGACATAGGTGAATGCGGAGAAAGCCGGGTCCACTACGCCAAGATCCGCCTTCCCGTCATCATCGAAATCCGCGATGGCAATGCCCCGGAGCATATGCCCAAGGACGATGCTCGTTTTGAACTTGAATTTGCCCAAGCACTCATTCTCAAAGAAGAGGAGACAATTGTTGGAGGCGACGACAAGGTCTACATCGC
>Ga0272449_1003499_pt1 | contig 13462 bp, 14 predicted proteins | sample YNPCB0241_FD_198679 | JGI IMG/M metagenome (GOLD analysis project Ga0272449, IMG submission 198679) | Hot spring sediment microbial communities from Yellowstone National Park, WY, United States - YNP-CB-024-1 | ecosystem: Environmental > Aquatic > Thermal springs > Hot (42-90C) > Sediment...
GATACCATTAGAAGTCATAAGAAGCTTCATTGAGAAATTCGTCTACAAGATAGAACCGATAAGTAATGAAGAACTCGAAAATCTAATCTCATATGGGTTAGTTGACAGAAGTAGGAAAAGGAAGAGGACGCTGATCGGCAGAATGGTAAAGAAAGCACTAAAAGAAATTATTGAAGAATATAGAGCAAAAGATAATGAGTCGAGAAATTAAATATACATTTTCCAGCTCATAATAGAGATACTCCTGTAAAAGCGTTATTCCAAGTATAGTATCCAGCTTGATGATTAGGGATGTCTTCTTGAAGCTGTTTTGAAGATACTCTCAACGTTTTAGCATCTTCTCCACATCATCTAAGTATGCTTTAACCTTCTCTAGCTCATATCTTATGTCGTTGATGTCGATGTTTCCTTCATAGAATACCATTTCATGTAAGTTTCTTTCCCTAGCTCCATACCTATCCCTAAACATCAATTCTCTAATCTCTGGAATCTTCACTTCAAGCTCTCTGAGCATCCTTCTCAGCTCCCAATGGCTTAATGAAAGCTTGCCAACAAGCTTCAAGATCTGAGAGTTGTCGCCAGCACCACGCGTTCCATGCTTTCCCAGTTGAGTCCCTAATCTTGTAAAGATTCGTAATAGAAAGGATGCCGAGTACCGCAAAAAAGGTATAGATTGTCAAATCGATGTAAATATTTAAAACATCTAACTAAATCTGAGAACGTATTTTTAAGAGTGTACATCCATCCGAGACATAATTTCTGTTGAGATTGTAAGACCGACTGAACTACCAACTTTAACTCTTTATGTCTACGCTCAAGCTTCTGCTCTCTTATTCATCTGCTAGACCATATCCTTGGTAAGATTCGAAGCATATACAGGCATAACGATCAAGCAATAGTAAGAAATCTACTCATAACAATAGAAACTCCAGGGGGAGATATTTGTCTGACAGAATCCTAGAACCCAGCGGATGTAGTATCTGTGTAACCGAGTCTTCTACTCAAGGTCTCTATTGCTTTCCTATATGGTTCTATATCTCCTATATCCCACCAATCCCCATCCAATACGTATCCGTATACAGGAGTCTTCCTATGCAGCCACTGGATAAAATCTCCAAGCCTATCTCTCCCACCACCTCCACCGAGATATTCCTCGATCGTATCGAAGATTTGCCTAGGAAGGATGTAGATTCCTGTGCTGACCAATGTTGAGAAAGGCTTCTCAGGCTTCTCCACGAAATCTATTATTTTAGCTTCATCATCTACCCGTACTACACCATACAGTCTTGCAAGCTCACTATCTCCAACATCATATAATGCAATAATAGGTCTTCCAGAATACCTCTTAACCATAGGTATCAGGGAGCCTGTGAACAAGTTGTCTCCAGCAACTATCAATGCATCATGTTCTAGCCGTTGGGATAATCTAGATAATGCTTTAACAGCGCCAAGCTTCTCCTCCTCTGACCGAGACTCTTCAACAACAACTTCTATCCGTTCATCCCCATACCTCCTAGCCTACCTTCTAAAATCATCTTCAAACCTTAGGTTCGTTGAGATTAATATACGTCTAAGGCATTCCACCTCATCCAGCTTCTCCATGATATATTCTATGACTGGTCTACCGCATATTGGGAGGAGTGGTTTAGCAGTGTTTAACGTTATAGGCCAAAGCCTCTTCCCATAGCCTCCAGCAAGGATAACAGCATCCAGCATCAGCAACACGTCCTTAGACTTAATCCGATAGAGAACATCCATCTTCATGATTTAAAAGTATAGCGTTAAGAGTCCTAGAGGATAGGGTAATGCTTCTTCACAGTAAACAATAGTCTTTTTGCATTCATCTCTTGATTGAATATAGTCTCAGCTTAGCCAGGTAGCTTGAGATATTTGAGTACCAGACTGAAAATTGCCACCTACAGAAGATTTTTCAAAGTTCGGAATAAGTTCTGAGCTAGGTAGAGATAAGTGATGAGTCGTTACCTCTACTTAACTCTTTCCTCTCAACTAATTCGGTGAGGGTTTCTGTTATAATCGCCATCATTTTAGTGTACCCACTCTAATACCTGCCCCTGCAAGCAAGCCCTCGCTCCTGGCTACAATACCTTCTGCCCATTCACGCCAATAATTACGATAATCCTCTAGATAGTAGCAGGAATAATCTATTGGCTCGGAAAGAAGAAAGAAAATGAACAAGCAATAAAGTCCATCAAACTCGCAACTATTTTTCTCTTCTAATTCAAATTAGAGCGGATTTTTAGATGTTCTCATCTTTCCTTCATAAATTTTCACGGATCGTGGAATTGAAAATTATGTTTCCTAAATAATCCTGCACAAAAATGCTACATAACTGTTCTACTCTATCGCTTAATTGAACCTCGCACTGCTGCCAAGCCATCGTTTCCTCCGTGAAGATCTCAGCCGAAAAATTAAATTTAATTTTCGCTTTTTCTGGGAGAGGATTCTCCAGCGTTATTAATATCTCTCCTTTACTTCCCAATAAACCTGGAAATATTGGCATACCACCTTGTGATAGGTGATGTAGAATACCTATTATGATGCTATTATCATCTTCTTGAAGCTTCGCAATAGAAAAAGTACCGCCATACACGATTCCGTCAACCTTAACTCAAGGTTTTTCCTTTTTATGTCTATGATTGTTTTCTTATGCATATCTTAGATTATATTCTTGGTAAGATATCTAGGCTGTCTAAGTTTTAACAATTATCCATTGTATGAGAAGGCTTACTCAGTTATGCTTCATGCTGCTGGTTTAAGCCTTAGAGATCTATCCGAGAGATACCATATAACCATGGCTTCCAAGGAGAATGTTAGGAGATGGTTCCCCAAGTTCTCAAGAATATTCTCCGTAGAGTGGGGGTGGGATTTCGTAAAAACTATAGGCTCCCCCTGCACCGTATTCATGGCCGTGGATGCCGCTACCATAAATGATCCAAGGATCCCTATGGAGGCTAACTTATAGGAGGCTTCATCTATTATTGAGCCTCCAATGAGCTGTGTATAGAAGCTTGTCTTTAGGAGGCTATAGATTGCTGAGGAAACCCTAGCAATAATGACTATGCTCGTGCCAAGGATCCTGAATAATATTGTTGAGAGCAGGGAGTTCTTCCTCCAAAATAGTGAGATATCTAGGAGGCCAGCGGCCACAGAGCCTAAGAAGAGTATCCAGAAGGACATATCCACAAGCCTAAGCCCACCAGCAGGATAAAGCCGATAATAGAGGCTAGCGGGAATAAAGACCGCCAAAGATGTAAATATTGAGAGAATAGCTATGAGAGCTCTAAACCTCGAAACGGGCGTTTAATAATAGTCCCGCATCGATAGATAAGAGTATTCCTCCATGGCCCGCGATTAAAAATTGGTTTTTTGCTATTGATTTGTGCGCGTGTATACGTTGTTATGTAAACTTTATTATTACAGGAATGTTTGAAGAATTTTTAATTAATTTTTAGCATTTAAGGTAAGGGATCCCTTTATGAGCCTTTTTCTTACGATCTCCTCTATTGATTCTTCTGGACTTTTAAGCCTTTTAATCCCTAGGAAGTTAGTGGCTCTCTTTATATCCACTTTGATCCTGTCCTTGTCTTCTTCTTTGAATAGAGATTTTTGTCCTGTGTCAACTATCTCTATTCTTGGCTGTATAACGTTGTCTGTAAGCTTCATCACAGTTTTCTGAACTATTTTCGCCAGTTCTAAAATGGTTACGGGATCTGGATAATAAATATTTACTACGTGGGTCAGGCTGCTGGCTCCTTTTTTGATCTCCCCATTCAATATTTTAATCGTAAATCTTTCGTAGGCTTGACATACGTCTTCAACGTCAACATAGAGCATAGGTCTATGCATGCTATGCTTATATGGTGTTATCGTTTCACCTCTTAATGCTCTTTCTATGAATATGTTTGCAGCTGTTTTCTCCGGCATTTTATCACCAAGCACAGTCCCCATCCTTATTATTCCGAATATCTTCTCTGACATCTCATCAAAGAACCTTACTATGGATTCTTGGGCAATCTTAGATAGAGCATATAACCTAGCCCTATCCTCGACCTTGTCCGGCCTGAACTCGAATTCTTCATCAATAATGCCTTCAAGCTCGCTCTCGCCCATAGTATGCCACGAGCTCGCCAAGATCATACCCTTTACTCGCGGATTTTTATCAACGGCTTCACATATATTTTGAGTGCCTAAAATGTTAACTTCATAACCCAGCCTTTTCTGTTCATTGATTTGAGGTATCTGGATTATTGCAGTATGTATTACTAGATCCACGTCACATAAGCCGTTCCTAACTTGCTCATAGGCCCTGACGTCGCAAAAGGTGTAATCAATCTTACCTCTAATGCTTTTAGGTGGTTCCCTGAGGTCCAGCACTTTTACCTGAAAGTTCTTAGATAAATACTCGGCGAGTGAGCTACCAATGAAACCTGAACCACCTACAATTCCAATCTTATAAGTCATGAGATATCAACCTCAGATTTCATCAGCCCATTTTCTCATATTCGTATATTAATGTTTTGATCTTACTTTTATTCGCCTTCAGAAGATGGTTAAGTATTTTCATAAAATTATAATTAGGCTCTTCTTACACGACTTACGTGAGAAATACATTGCGTAATATCTTGATGCTCAGTCATCCTTTCTTGCTCAATAGTATTTTATTTTTTAAACGTAAAGTCGAAAAGTTCATGTGCTGCATAAATAATCCTCATACCTCCCTTTAGCTTTACAACTTTAACCCTATAATTGAATGTTGCAAGGTATCTAACGATGATTTTTGATGTTTGTTCATGTGGCGGATGAGTTGTTATCACTATTTTGGAAATGCGCTTTTTCAGCTAGAAAATTTCTAGCCCCCTTTAACACATCAAATTCAGCCCCCTCAACATTTATTTTTAGTATATTGACATGACATATACCAAGTTTTTGCAAAAGCGAATCCAAAGTTGTAATATTAATCTCGTCAACCTTTATTATAGGAGATTCTTCTAATTTTTGAATAGGGAATGCGACATACTACTTTCTTTAATGTAAAACTTAGCCGCTTTTAATGAGTATACTCCTACCTGTGCCCCTGCATCAACTACTATATCGTTACTCTTGGGTTCAAAGAATCTATCATATAATGATTTATGATAGATACGCCACGCTGCTCCATGGTCCCCCTCCATCGTAGAATAATTCTATTTCCATCGGGCATAGCCTTTGGGATAATGAAATCTTTTATGGGAAATCTATACCACACATTATCTCCGAAAACCTTGATAAACCTATATAGTCCGTAGTAAGGAATTTTAAAAGTAAATATGTGAGCGATATAATGAATTGTAAAAATAATTTTCTTTTTAAATCTTAAGATCATAAAATTCTGTGAAAATTCCATTTCTCACTCTTATTTTTCCTTAAAATTTAAAAATAGTTCTGATATTCCTGAAATTTTCTCTTGTTGAATCACATATTTTATGTATTTCAAGCATTTGAAGTTTCCATCTTTTTTTCAAAAGCTTCTAGTATGGTTTTCATCTTAAGACCAAAAATATTCTCTGAAAATATTTCTTTCCAAGCTTTTCTGGCTCCCTCTTCTAATTCCTCTAACGTATCATGTGATGTTAATAGCATGTGAACTAGGTAGGGATATTTTCTATATTCGTCAGAAATGTATATGTTTCGTCCATGTTCTAGTTCTGGGAAAATTTCTTTAACATAACTATTAGTTAGAATAGGTTTCATGTAGAATAGTGCCTCGAGTATTCTGTTACTGACTGCTCTAAAGAATACCGGGGCTATGACTAGAGAAGCAAGTCTATACAGATGCTCTATGGATGTATCATTATATATGAAACTCAAGAATTTCAGATTTGAAGGAAATGAAAATATATTTAGGCTTCTTTGAGCTTCAGCAAGGTTGCTACCCATAACAATAACATTGATGTCAGGGTTATTTTTTGCGATTACGTATAAAATTTCTAGTATTTTCTTGTCATGCCTAGCAGGCATACCAGATCTTCCCACCATTGTAACACCCAGCACGGTGGAATCTCCTTCTAAATACAATTTTTCTATCTCTGAGTTTACCTGATCCTTTTGCACGATTTTTGCATATGTAGGATATATTAGGAGAGGCTTCCTCAATGGGCATATTTTTCTCAAAAACTTTGCAGCAAAAGCGTTATGTGCAATTATCATGTTAGAGTGGATTATAGAGTCAAGGAGCCGCTTCATAGCAGGTGCCAATTCTAATGCTCCACGATACCAATGAAATAGAGTAATGGATTCTTTAAATCTATCAAATATCCCCACGCTTGAAACCCGTAATATCAGAGGTTTATGTGACCTGCGTGTGATGTTATATGCTAAGTAAAAGGAACTTGAGGGCATAGTTACAATAGCATCTATAGATTTTATGTCGCAGACTTTTTCCAAAATGAGCTTAGCAATATACATTTGAGTATATTTTGATAAGGCGGGTACCTCAACATACTTGACGGCTGTGATACCAGTATCCAGCTGAACCTTCATTTCCTTGAATGTGAAGTTGGATCCCAACTGGACGTGCACGACTTCATGACCTCGTAAAGTCAATGATGCTGCACACGCTAATCCATGCCTTATTTCAGTACTTATGTTAAGAATTTTCATATGCAACCCTCCAAGGAGTAAATATTTGCGTTGCTTGTAAATATTTTTCGGATATTATGCTAGCGAACAACATTTAGTGAAATATCCTTTCTGCTTACAAAATCTATAGAGGCTTCACTATAACCTATACCCCATTTCCCGCAACCAATTTTCCGGTTAAATAACCTAATATTCAAGCGCCTAAGAAATGTGCCAGAAGAGGCCGCGGAATACCAAACCTGGATCTGGCCATCTTTAACTATGAATGTGCTTCTGTAGATTTTCGATGATTGCCAAGATTTAGGTATAGGCGAGAGCACGGGGTGCTTGTAAACTTTCCAGTCTATCCCATCATCGCTTTCGCCGTAAAATAGGTATGACGGCGCGTCTCCACCGGCTCCACTTGCATAGACAATTAACGCCAGATAACTCTTACTTAAAAGTGTTTTACTGACATCTAAATGCCAGCAATTCCGCTTTAAACCCATCCAGTTAATATAGTTGGGTATCGTTGTATGATCGACAAGCGTCCAATTTAAACCATCTTCACTTTCGTAATATGCAACATGCCAATCTCCTTCTATCACGCCCCACAATTTCCATATATTTTCATGAATATCATATAAAACGGCGGGGCTTAATGGCGCTGGTAAGATATTACACAAGCGCTTATCGCTCCAATTAACAAGGTCTTCGCTCTTCTTCAAAAAGATCCAACCCTTATTATTTGATGTCTGTCTAAGCCGCCAAAAAAGATGGAAGGATCCATTGACATATACAATATCCGGATCACTATTATGATAATCTTCCCCAGGATAAGGCTCGACGGGATTTAATATATTATCTTCCACAAAATAACTTAAATCATTCGAGACAACTATACATGGATTCTCATATCTTTCATCATAATGAGGATAAGGCGTCATTACCATTATATATTTATAAGTTTCTTTTAGCGCACCTTTAAAGCCATTGGTAAATTCTATTATATCAGGATGAGAGGCCTGATTATAATGAGATTCTCTTGCGCGAATGTTTATTGGATTTCTACTAGGATTTAAATAAAACGGGGGGTTCTCCATTTTCACGATTTTGTTCTCATAAAGATTTTTACGTTTTTGCTATCTATGACTTTATTCAAGTTCTTTATAAAAGTGTGGTTGAGTGAAGAATGTACATATGTGAGGTCCATGTCTGGAGTTCTCCAAAATACCATAACGTCAGCATACCTGTAATTTTCTAAAACGTATTGTGTTATATTGTATGGAGCCGCAATATCCATGCCATATGAAAAGAAAAGCAACCGACCGCCCAAATCACTTGCAATGATGGCGCTTTTTTCTATGTGTTGATACACCCATTTAGAGCCTAAAATTTCTGATCGTGTAAAGAAATAACTGTAATCGCCGTACTTGTATACTTCCTCATGAATTTGTAAAGGTGCAATAAAATTGGGAGGTAATGATAGCACAGTAGAAATTGTGAATGCTAAAGATGCTGAAATAACAAGAAATTTTGTAAAGCGAAATGATGTTTGCATCGTTGATGCACTTGCATGAAACAATAATATTAAGAGGAAAATGTAAACATAATACAACACTTTTGTAGGAATGAACCAAATATACAAAGATCCCGAGAATAATAACAATGCATATATTGAGAGAGATAAATCTATGATAAACTTTTTGCATCGTTTACGAGAGAATAAATGAAACAATATTACAACACCGGTAATGATGAGAAAAAGCCACCTCGTGTAAAAAACGATCCACTGCCTTATATTTCGTTCCACAGTAAGCCTATTCACCAGTACCTCAGTGTTAACATTTTCTAGATAACTGGCAATAAGATCAAATGTTTTGGAAATACTATAAATCTCATAGGTAAAATATAACATAAGAACCACAATCATAACATAGAGTATAACCCTGCTTTGTTGTTTTCCAACTTTATTATTAATAGATAAGTGAAAAAATTTTAATGCATGTAATGAAATCAGTATAATAAGTATATATAAAATCACCAAAAAAGACGCAAATTCATATGAAATGATTAATGAAGAAATTAATATCGTCAACAATATTATATTTGATAAACCATTAAAAATTTTGGAGAACACGGTTACACGTAATATTGTGCCTAAGATTAAAAAGAAAAGTGGCATTCCGACAAAACTACGAGAGAAAGGATCTATAACCCCAAGGATAATTGAGTAAAAAACAATAACCAAGTAAACGCTTTTTCTCTCATAGACTGTCTTTGCAAAATATAGTAGAGAAAGAATGACACTTACTGGGAAAATAATAAGTGTGAAATATAATAAATCGTAGTTATTTAAACCCATTATTTCCGTGAAAAATGCGCCCCATATTATGAGACCAGGGTGCTCCATATAAAATCTTTGATAACTGCTTAAATGAACATATGGATTCAGGCCAAACTCTTTAAAAACATCTATTAATGGGAGAAGTGTTGGTATATCGCGGCTAATGAGGTTTCCATAGAATAAGAGAATCTTGGTGAAAGTAGTATATAATAGTACTAATAATAGTGGTAATGCATTAAGATCAGATGTTTTTAAGCGACTAACCGACACGAAAATAGTGATGGAGAAGATGCCAGCATTTAGAAGATAAATAAGATATGCCAAGAGAGCATCTTGCTTTAAGTAAGTTAGACCTATAGCTATTTCTAAAAAGACCGGTAATATCGTTAGTAAAATCACATAGTGGACAATATGGCTATTCTTCATATTATCCAGCGTTTAAAACTCTAATATACTTGCTAAGCATTGTGGACATAAATAAAAGGCATCCAAAACTAGTGGTCTTAAACATGGCACGTGTCATATAAAATTGTTATTTAAAGGGTTACTTTATGCAACTTAGAAGGTTATCCAATAATTGTTGCTCATCAAACTTGTTATATATTTTCTCTTTAAAATCATAAAGCAATTTACTTAGGAATTGATTCTCCAAGTATTCTTTGCCATAACTCATGACAAGTTTCACGGTTTTAGATAATTCCTCTGAGTTTCTAGGCGCTATTAGTAGGTCTTCTACACAAGTCCCTTTGACGATTTCAATAATTCCTCCAGTTCTAGTGGCTATAACAGGTGTTCCGACAGCCAAGGATTCTACTACAGCATATGGCAAAGGTTCTTCCGTTATTGATGGAAACAGTAACGCCCATGTTTTTTCATGTATTTTAAAAATTTGTTGGTGACTAATTTGGCCGAAAATGTAAATTTTTTTACCGTAAATTCGGTTCCAGATGCTTATCGTTTTAAAAGTTTCTTTCCTATAAGAACCCGCCAAAACAAACTTTACCTCGAGTTGTTCTTTAATCATGTGTTTAATGGTTTGAAGTAGAATTGGAAAACCCTTCAAATAACTATCACCTCCTACATATAGGAATGTTGGAGTTGTATCTAGCCTCTTAATTATCTTCGGGATTCGTGGCAGAGGATTATATTGAACTTTTATCCTATCCCTACATTCTGGCATGTATTTTGAGATAATTTCGGCATGTCGTTTGGAAGCGGTCAATATGGTATCAGCCATACTTACCCATAGACGTATCATCATAGTATATGGAATATTTAGCATATTTTTAACCACATTTTTAACACTCCTTTTTTCTAGCATACTTATTATAAAGCTTGATTTTAATAAATCAAGATTCGTGGAATTGAGTGCTTCCGCTAAAACCGCTGCACAAGGGGATATGGGCCTATAATCATGCAAATGTACTATCGTCTTCTTATCAAGCTTTTTGGCGACGGCGATTAACGGATAAGCATAAACGATGTAAATAACGTCATGACTTTCCAAAATATTTCGATAGCGCTCGGTAAGCCATTGTTGGGGTATGTAATGCTTATCTATTAACTTTAAAAATGGATCATAATAATAATCAACACCCTTAACTTTTTCAGGTTCTCTTGCGCCAGTCAAAACTGTAAGCTTTAAACCTTCAGCATGAGTTAGTAAATTAACCATTAGGTGAGATGCTAAAGCTCCGCCACCAGCTTCTGGGTAATAAGTGGGCATTACCGCTAACACCTTGATAACCATACATGAATCACTGCTTAACGTATAATGAATAGCATCTATAGCTGTCCACCTTTTTAAGGTTTAGACAGTTTAAAGTTTTATCTACGAATAGCATATTCTTCATGGTTGCTTCCACCATCACATAATTAGTTTCAGCTAAAATCCGTTTTGAACCCTTAATTACATCAGATTCAACTCCTTCGACGTCGATTTTGACGAAAATTGGCTTCTTCAAGTCTCTACTAACGAGTAAGTCGTCTAAAGGGTAAACTTCTACTATTCCAACGGGATCTCCTTTGCCTAACAGGCTAGAAGTTAAGAATCTATCAGTGGACGCACCCATATACAGGGGCTTTCTCACTCTTCTGCTACCCGCAGCAATGTTATATGAGAAGACAGACTTATCACCGCAATTCATTTTCAGATTCTTAATTAATAACTCATAATTTTCGGGGTTTGCTTCTATAGCATACACATCGACATTTTTACGAAGTGCCCTCACAGAATATCCTCCAATATAAGCTCCGACATCTATGAAAGTTTCTGCGTTATCTATATATCTATTAAACCACATCCAATATTGATATGGTTCACCTATAAGATCGAGTAGAACACCAAACTTAAAATTTGTATAAATAATTTTTCTAACATTCCATATCAAACCTTTGACTTTCAAACGAAAGATATCTCGCGTCTCTGATAGCACTTGTCCATCTAGCTTCGTTATCAATTTTAAATACACGCCTGTTTTTGTTTTATCATCACATGCAATTTGACTACACAAAGCCAACATTGATTCATTAAAACCATAATGACCGTACGAAATAAGCTTAGAGAATACTTTTAGAAGTTTTAACGCGAGCATTTCATTTAATAATTCTCTTAATTTTTCTTCTAATCACTAAACAATGAATTTATTATTGCGGTGAACACCGTTCTAATCATGTTCATCAAAACTGAATAATTCATTTAAATGTTTATATTCCTCTGATGCCACTTTCTCCCAAGATGAATATAGGTTTAAAATCTTGCTTGTGATTTCGTCTTTCTCGAAGGGTTTTTTCGAGTTTTCTATGATATTTAGTGCCAGTTGTTTAAAGTCTCCGAGGGGGACAAGTTTTACGTTTTTACATTTTCCATATATGTAGCGTAATGCAGGTATGTCATAAGCAACAACCCTCAAACCCATTGCAATAGACTCGAGTACTGTCATGGAAAATGAGTCCCTATAGGAGGGGTAAGCAAGTATTGGAAAATGTGCTACGGTTTCAAATAATTTCTTTCTGTCCAAATAACCTAGATATACAACTTTTTTCAAATTGTACTTGTTAATTGTTTTTTCGAATTTAACTTTTGTCTTATAATCTTCGAACCTTCCAGCCACATAGAGCGTAACATCCTCCCTTTCCTCAACTATGCGCCAAGCTTTCAGAAGATCGAAAATCCCTTTCTCCTTTGAAATTCTTCCATAATATATCACACCAGGCTCTTTTGGTTTCTCCACATGTGAGATATCTTCTTCCAAAGCCACCCCCGGAACCAAGACTCTTATATTATTACACAAGCAATATAATCTCGGAGTTTCAATTATAGGAGCAGGGGAAACCGAAAGAATGCCTACAAGTTTGGTCTTTTTGCGCAAGTTCTCAAACATCCCTAAATTAACCATTCTCTCGATAATTCTTTTCCCCAAGTCCGATTGTAGTAAAGCGCCCACTTTAGTTCCCTTTGAACTCAAAATGGTTAATGCTGTTATAGCATCAGCAGTTTCATGCATAGAATATCCATATATGGGCTCTGAGAAGAATTTTTTAATACTATTTATGAATTTTTTCTCATAGAATTGTATTAAAAGAGGCCTGAGCTCCTCAGACAATATTGCATTGTACAATGATGTTTGCTTAAGTTCTCGAGAAAGCATAAGCCTATTATACTTAATACTTTTTTCGAATATTTTTTCATTAATAATAAAAGTGTGCCTCGATTGTTTCTCTAACCAATTAATCTCGTTAAAAGCGAGGTCGAATAATTCATCAAGCGAATGTTCATGCTTATAGGGCATTTGTTCATCTTGTTCAGTTCTTAAATGGAATTTAATGAAAGTTCTTAAAGCATTAACAGGTATATAAAGCTCCACTTCGTAACCATTCTCGCTAAGATATCTTGCCAATTTTGGTAATACGTAGTGAGATCTTAAAAAACCACCTATCCCTATTTTAAAAGGCATTGAAATAATTAGTACTAATTTCTTCATGATTGCATCTTTCTTTACCTAAAGATTATCAATTTTCTAAAGTTCAATGAGTTTTGTAAAGCAACAACTACGGCCATCGGATATAAACATAGTTGTAACCTCGAAGTAACAAAGTTAAACATTCATCTATCCTACTATTTGATGTATTAATATGTTTAAGTGCTAATGTCTTCTTAAGCATTTCATAGTAAGGAAATAAAATGAGAATGAGATTCTTTTCATGGGGCTTTCTTCTAATCAAGTCATTTATATTGGCCGTTATATAGACTGGTTTATACTTTAATGCGAAGATTAACATTATTTTGAAGATAAGCGACTTTATGACCTCCTTTTTCGATTTTAGGCCTCCAAGCACCCACACAATTAAATCCACTAATGATCTTTCACTAATGACCACATAGCGTATCCTATACAAGTAATAATAGACAAGTATTAAAGGGACTACAGATATAAACTCCACTAAAAGCCAAAATTTCTCTAATTGCTTAGGCATCCATACCTTGTAGTAGTGCAA
>Ga0272449_1003501_pt1 | contig 13460 bp, 13 predicted proteins | sample YNPCB0241_FD_198679 | JGI IMG/M metagenome (GOLD analysis project Ga0272449, IMG submission 198679) | Hot spring sediment microbial communities from Yellowstone National Park, WY, United States - YNP-CB-024-1 | ecosystem: Environmental > Aquatic > Thermal springs > Hot (42-90C) > Sediment...
CAGAAATAGGGTACGGATATGGCACCTTGAACTTTCTAGAAAGCTGAGACCTAATAATCCTCAAAGGCATAATAAATGTGGATTGTTCGTTAAATTGAGACCGCAAGTTTGCTTCGAACTTGAACAGTTTACACGTTATATGATGGGCGGTATGTAGGTAGAGGTTTAATGGCAAGAGGAGGTTTTCGTTTATAGCTATTTTTTCTATAGTTTCCTGATCCCCATTCATCAAAGTATAAATTGCAAGGTAGAGCCCAGGTATCGACAAATTAAAGTCCTTGAGTAGCGAATAAGCGGCTTCTCTAACCACTTCATAGTCCTCTGAAAGTTTAACTGCCACCCGCCCATCTTCAAGCCTAAAAGTTTCATAAGCTTGCTTTTGCCACAAATTTTCAGCCTGAAATAAATCCAGATGCCCTACTGCTAATCGTTTATGAATGTCGAGATCCACATAAGCACCACCCTCCCCAATCTTCCTGAGAACAACCTCCGGAGTACCTATCTTAAGTATAAAGTATCCTTTCTCTCTGAGCTTAGCGATTAAAGGGTAAAGGTCCTTTTCATTGCGTAACAACACATCAACATCGTCAGGAGAATACCGGAAAGGCTTAAACGTTTTAAAAAACATCAACTCAACACCAAGTTCCTCTGAGACATCCAATAGCAAACCTACCCCTTCAATCTGCATCCTCCATCTTCTTTCATAACTATCCATTAACAGATCAGCTTCCTTTGGGAGTTCTATACCAAGCCTTAAACAACCTTCATAGAAAAGGGGGAAAACCTTGTTCCTGACAGCAAACTCCACTGAGGATATTAAGAAATCCTCTGCGACATCAGAAAAGCCATCGCGTAAAGCGAAGTATGGATTCGCCACTTTCGCCACAAATTCTGAAACGTTCATTCTTAATGTCTCCTTTCGGATAATTTTCGCTTCACCAGCACCGGCAGATAAATAATCGCCCCAATAAGCAATCCCAGCAGAACCATCAGGTTCTCAACTATTATGCGTAGCCTATTGCTTATTGGGTGTATATAATTGCTTTTGAAATTTTGAGTGTTAATATCATCAATGTTTTTCCTGCCATGCATATAGACAATTTTCACATAGTACATGCCACTCCTAAGCGCTCGCGAGAGAGTCTTCCGCCACGTCCTTGTTGGAACGTGAACGACTGGGAAAGCGTTGACAAAGCCCACTTCAACACCCATTTTCCTCAAGCGGGCAAAAAGCTCCGTATCCTCGCGAACCTTAAAGCTTTCGTCAAACCTAACATTCTTGAATATGGAGGCGTCGCAGACCAAATTACAAAGGTTCAAGTCTGTGGGATTTATCTCCAAACCCTTCAAAACAGCATTTTTCTTTGCGTTTTTCACTATTTCCTCCAGCCAATTATTACTCAGCGGAAAAGCATCGGACTCAACGAAAACTAAGATCTCACCCCTAGCCCTTGAGATAGCGTCATTCCACGCCTCAGGTATCGAACCCTTAGTCGACGTAACCAGCTCAAAATCGCGAAAGGTTTGCTCTTCCAAGGCTTTACGTAGCCTTTCAAAATCAGAGTTTTTCTTCGCGATTGAGATAACGCTAATTTTCGGCATACCTAAAACCGCCCAACTTTGTGGCAACAGCTACAATATTCATCCTGAGCCAAACTAACGGTAACGCATTAAATATGGCCACAAGGAATTCTCGATCAGGCAACCTAAGCATAAAGCCTTTATCATAAAAACATTTGCTGACATAAAAACCCGCCTTTTTAAGTGCATGAGTTAACTTTTGCTTATCATACGATGTGACGTGCCCCGGACTCCAAAAGTCTCGATGTTTAGTTGGAGTTACAACTACTAGCTTATTTCTTATTATGCGTTTAATTTCCCTTAATACAGCTATCGCAATTGAAAATGGAACATGCTCTATTACATGAGAGAAGAAAGCTCCATCAACAGAATTTTCTCTAAAAGGAAGATGTGAAACATCACATTGAACTACGTCAAATCCAAATGCATGCAAAGCGATCAGGAGGGATCTATTAAGATCGATGCCTACAACCGCCTTGTTCTTACCTTTTGCCATGATTAAGAAGTCTCCAAAGCCGCAACCAACATCGATGATAGAACTACATTCTGAAAAATAAGCATCAATTATCCCGCTGTAGAACCACTTACGCAATATCCTATGATGAATTAACTTCCTTTTTAACATCAATTTTCAGGAAAGTTTCTGACTAGCACGCTTAGAATTAAAACTTTGTAGGATATCTCTTCGTTATGTTGGACTTTACCGCTTTCCTAATTCCTCTCATCCATGCTCTGCCATCTTCGCCAGCCAAAGCCAACAGAGGCGCTGCCGCAGGCAAGAGTTTATAAAATGTTCTTATCCATGGCGGCGGCCTAGCATATTTCAGAGCTTGGTATATTCCAAGGGTTGTTCTAGCCTTGTAGTTTTCCTCCTCTCCAGTATTGGCAGTCCTCTCAGTCGTCACCCAAGCCTTTGTGCAGAAGTAGGCGCGGTATCCGAGCTCAAGCGCCTTGAAAAGCATATACGAGTCTTCGGCTATGCATGGCGGTATCGGCAACACTCTTTCGAAGACACCACGCTTAACGAGCATAAGCTCTCCGCTCGCAAAAATGTGGAACCGCTTCCTTATGGGGTCGGCGATCCTGTAAAACTTGACCTGCGGACCCCCTGCCACGTTTACCCTGCAGTAAACGATGCCCGCTCCGCCTTTTAAATGGCTGAGGGCATGATCAAAATTGTGTATCCTAGTGTCCACGTCATTCAGCGCAACAACATTAGCGTCCTCTGGTATGAACTGGCCGCCGTAGTTTATGGCATCCCACTTGCCCCTAGCCTCCCTGTAAACGACGTTTGGGTGGTTTACCTTCTCGCCGCAGACAATAAGATAAGGCACTTGCATATTCTCTAATTCCATAATTTTCTCTTCTACGTTTTGTTGGTCTCTCGCTGGAACAATGAAGAAGGTTTTAGTAGAGCAACCACTGGTCTTCACGTATGGCGCTGGAGTCATGTTGCTGTTTTCCTGAGGGTGAATAAGTAAGAGGGTGGGAAAGGTATGAATTTCATAGCCTTCAAATGGTAGAGTTTTCGCCGTGATTCAAGATTGAAGCCTCCTGTGATAAGCTGGTTTAAGGCGTATTTAACTGTAACATTCATGTTTACGTAAGTATACTTGAGCTTCTCAAAGATTATACGTTGAATGGTCTTCGGCATGAACCATAGCAGAGGCCATTTAGTATGGGGTTCGAAGAAATATTGGAGGTTCGGCAATTGTAGTATGAGTCGCCCACCCTTCCTGAGCACTCTGCGAAGCTCCCTGACGTGGTCCTCAGGCCTTTGAAGGTGCTCCATAAGCGAGAGAGAGAGAACGCAGTCAAAGATCCCGCTTCGTAAAGGCAGGAGATGGGCATCAGCGCATATCCTCCAGACGCCTCCACTAAATTTTCTTAGCAGCTTCTTATCAATGTCCACGGACACAACGACTCGGTCGTCCCTCGCCAGAGCTCTGCTGAACGTTCCTGAACCACAGCCCACGTCGAGGATCGTTTCAGCTGAACTCACGTATCGTCTGAATGCAGACAGGTAACGATCCACCCTTCCATCGTATACTTGAATCTTCCTGAATAACCTCACAATCATATGATAATAAATGCAACAAAGATTCAACTCAGATTCCCTTCGAGCACTTTTTGCGTCTGCTGTGCCTGCGTTTGCATATCTGACATTTTAATCCCGCTTCCGCCAAAGGCGACTTGTAATGCTTCTGTCATTATCTGCTGGGGTTTACCGTTTAACAGCTCTCTTAGGCCTTCCATAAGGCTTATCTTAGGCTTGAAGCCTAGAACCTTCCCCGCCCTTCCAATGTCTGCGCAGCTTCGCCTTATGTCGCCTGTTCTTACCTCGGCATGTATGGGCTTAAGGTTAAGCCCAGCCAGTCTGACAATGAGGTCGGCTAGCTTCCCGATGGATGTCTCCCGTCCTGTTCCACAGTTGAAAATCCCACCCACGGCTTCCTCATCCTCAAGCGCCAAAGCCACAAGCTCAACCAGATCCCTAACGTTGATGAAGTCCCTCGTCTGCTTTCCATCCCCATAGATCACCAGAGGCAAGCCTCTACTTATGCTGTCGAGAAACTTGGAAATGACGCTTGAATAGGGCGAGTTTGGATCTTGACCTTTGCCGTACACGTTGAAGGGCCGTATGCAAACTGTTGGAACTCGGTAAAGCTCGTGGAAGATCCTGGCGTAAAGCTCTCCAGCCAGCTTGCTCACTCCGTAGGGCGAAATTGGCCTGCACGGATGGTCCTCATCTATTGGAACGTATTCTGGAACGCCGTAGACGCTTGCGGAGCTCATGTAAATGAACCTTTTCAGCCTTTTCAAGCTTCTTGCAGCTTCAAACAGGTTTAATGTGCCGATCACATTATTTTCGGCGTCAAACACGGGGTCTTCCACGGACCTGGCCTCGCTCGTCTGAGCCGCACAATGAACCACAACGTCAACATTGCTCACAATCTTCCCAACAAAACCGTAGTCGCGGATGTCTCCAACGATAGTGGTGTAAGGGCTTGGCTTAAGGTCTAAGCCGAAAACCTCGTGTTTTTGCTCAGTCTTTCGACAAGGCAACTGCCTATTAACCCAGAGCTTCCTGTAACCACTATTTCCATCTAAATAATCAAATATCTAACTTCAAAATTGCGGCGGGAGATCAAGCGAGGACTTCTATGATTTTGAAGGCTACGATTAGCGTGAACGTGATTAGAACTGGCAGTATGGCTATGTCGAGGCTTTTTCCAAAAACCGTGAAGATGCGCCTCGTGTCGGCTGTGACGACTTCCTTTGTGGACAGCAATGTTATGAGGGGTGGGCGCGCATACCTCTCAGCAGCCAAGCCATAGGCTCCGAAGCCACAGCCAACATCCAAAACCGTTTTACCCTCAAGCGACGCTAAGCTTTGCAGAGCTTCAAGCCCCCTCCAGACGCCGTATTCCCAGCCGCTGACAGCTGTAGGCGTCCCTCTACTGTATGGAGGTGCCGCTTTAACCTTCTCCGCGGTGTGTGTTATGCCCAACTCTTCCTCGCATATGCCTTTTCCAAAGCTTCAATATGCCTAACTTCTATTCCAAGCCTTTTCAGCTTGGCCATAAGCCTTAACTGCCTTTCATAGTCAACGTATGCCCGCTCAAGCGTTTCGCTGTCCAGCCAAATCTTTGATGGGACGTGTAGCATGAGCCTTCTGTCACGCGCCTTAAGCGCCTCGTGAACATTCATCAGCCACGTTAAGTCTCCGAGGAGGCATGTGACCGCAATGGTGTCCGCAGCTTCCGCCAGCAGGGGGACTTTCTCCTCCACCCTCTGATCCATCAGCTTCAGCAGCATGAGCGCCTCTTTCACGGCCTGCGGCTCAACAAGCTCGTAGAGTATGCCGTAGTCCACCTGCACAGCCTCCAAGGCGGTTTTTACGGCTGTCAGAAGCGCCGTGCGCGTGTCCCTGAACTTCATTGTTTTCAGCCTATTCTGCTCGTCCACAAGGGTTATCGTGTAGGGCGTGGCCTGCGCCGTGAGCGCCGTGGCCACCGTCAAGAACTCGGCTGCAGCCTCATCCCGCGTCACCGGCCCGGCGGCTTTCAAGTCGTATATAAGGTTTACGGCTCCGCCCGAGTCCTCGTGGAACTGTTTAACCATGAGCTTCTGAAGCCTCGCCGTGGCTTTCCAGTCAACACGCCTCAAGTCGTCGCCGGGCATATACTCCCTTGTCTCGGCGTACTCCGTGCCCCTGCCTATCGCTTGAACTGGAACCTCGTAGGCTGTTGCGCCCATGGCTGCAAGCAGCTCCAAAGCCCTTACAGCGGCTGGAACAACCCTTGGCAGAACCGTTAGGCTTGTTTTGAAGGGAAGCTGAACCCTGACCATGTAGGCTTTGAGGGGCGCTTCAGCCTCCACTTCAAGCCAGTCCACCTCATAAACGCCAGCCAAGCTTGGCGAAAACTCCAACGCAAGCGCTTCATTCACCCTGCAGGGCTGAGGTTTCACCTTGCAGAAGCCGAGGGGGTGCTCCACAAACACTACATCCTGCTTAGCCGATTCAATCTTGACCTCCACCGCCCCGCTTGATCCAGCCACCAATCTTAATTCAACGTGGTCCGGTTTAACCGCGAGTTTCTTAAGCTGCCTCATCTTCCACAACGCTGCGCACAGCGAGTAGAATGCGAGTGCAGCCGCTGCGGCGGCCGTTAGGAGAAGTATTGGGTCTTGGAAAAGCCCGTACAGCAGCGCGAGCGCCGCCGCCGAGAGTATTAAGGTTTTTCCAGCCGCTTTCAGCCTTAGCATTCTATTTCTTCGGGACCGGTGTTGTTGAGAGTGCTTCTTCGATTATCTGGTCTTCGCTGGCTTCCTCAAGCATTTCCCTTCGCAGTTGAAGCCTGTGCCTTAAAACGTGGGGTGCAACGGCCTTGACGTCGTCTGGGATGACGTAGCTCCGCCCGTCTATGAGGGCGTAGGCTCTGCTTGCCTTCATCATCCATATGCTGGCTCTGGCGCTTGGCCCCTCTATCAGGGCGTGATTGTTCCTCAGTCCCGTGACCAGGTCGACGATGTATTGCCTGACGGGCTCGGAGACGTGTACTTTGCGGGCTTCATCGATAAGCTCTAAAACCTGCTTTTTGCTGGCAACCTGCTTAACCTCGCCGGCTTCGATGAAGTCTGCCTTTTCGAGGATTTTCATCTCTTCTTCAGGCGTGGCGCGGGTTACCTTAACTTTGTACGCGAACCTGTCGGTCTGCACTTCGGAAAGCGGGTAGGTTCCAGGCGACCCGTAGGGCATCTGTGTGGCAAGCACCAGGAAGGGCCTGTCAACGGGGTGGCTGACTCCCTCGATGGTTACCTGCCTCTCCTGCATAACCTCGAGGAAGGCTGACTGCGTTTTTGGCGGAGCCCTGTTCAGCTCGTCCACAAGCACGATGTTCGCGAATATTGGGCCTTTTTTAACGTGGAACTCGCCGCTTTTAACGTCGTAGACCACCGTGCCAAGTATGTCGGCTGGCAGGGTGTCAGGGGTCATCTGTATCCTGGCGAAGTTTGCGCCTATGGCTTGCGCGAAGGTTTTCGCCATAAGCGTCTTTGCCGTTCCAGGAGGCCCCTCCAAGAGGATGTGGCCCTCGCTGATGAGGGCTGTGAGCATCGTTTTTACTGCTTCCTTTTTGCCGACGATGAAGCGTTCAACCTCTGAGACTATGCGCTCAGCCGCGCTGGACAACTCTGTCCCTCGCCTCCTTCAATGCTTCGAGCAGACGCCTATTCCAGGTTGGATGCTGCCTGACCAGTTCATCCACCTCTTCATCAACGCTTGGGATAGGCTTCTCTTTATGCGTCAGCGTGTAGATTACTGTTACGGTTGCAAAAGCTAGGCTGTACCTGAACTCTGGAGCTGAAAAAACCCTGTACACGCTTAAAACGGCGTTTCTGTAGGCCAGTTGCGGCGTGGACTGCCAGACGCTTGCGTCCACGAAGACGGCTTTCTCCCCGGCAATGTTGGGGAGCAGTTTAAGGTTGTCGCCTAGGCTGATGACGCTGTTCAGGAAGATGCTTGAATCCGAGAAGAGTATGAGGCGGCCTTTTCCATAAGCCGCCACGGCGGCGACGGCGAAGGGTCCTGCAGGCTCACCGGCGGATGGCTCGGAGTTTCCATCCAAGTCGAGGAAGCTGAAGCTTGAGGAGTAAGCCAGAACCGTCAGGCCTGAACCTTTAATGTTCAGTGTTGAGGGCAGGCTCAACGCGATGTTCTCCACGCCAGAGGTTAAATCGCCGCCGACGACATTGATTATTTTCGGCATCCTCCAGCTTCCGTAATAGAACACTGGGTCAAGCATGGGGTGGCCGTCAACGCTTACGTTCAGCCCTAAGCCTGACAGGAAAGGGTTTACTGCTCCGGTTTCATCCATAAGCACGAGGGTTCCGCCTTCTAGGAGGTACTCATTTAAAGCCTCAACACGCAGCTGCGTAAAATTGACGGAGGGCCCTATCACGAAGAGCACGGAGTTTTCCGGGGCAACCTTCTCGTATGCAAGGTTTATGGATGTGGCGTTAACAGCCGTGAAGAAGGATTCTAAACCGTTCCAGTATGGGTTTGACGGCTGATAATCCTCTGAGGGAGGCAGAATAGCTGAAGCGGCGGAAACGGCGAGCAACGCCAAAGCCGCGCTTAGCAGCATAAGCCTAAAGTTGAACTTCAACATGGGCCACCTTAAGCTGCTCGAGGGCTTTTCTGGCGGATTCAACCTCTTCGGCTGAGACGGCGGGCGAGTAAATCGCCTTTTCAGCAGCCACCGTTAAGGCCTCAAACCCATTCCTGAAGCTGCCAAGCCTGGGTCCGACGGCGTCAAGGTACTCCCGCATGGTCATGGAGGGCTTCATCTCAACCCCTGTTAGGCGGCTGACGATGACCACCGCCTGCCAGTACATGTCGATGAGCCACTCAAGCTCGGATGCAACGGAATACGCCTTCACCGGAGCCTGAGCCTCTTGCCTTTGAAAGCCTTCTTCAGGCCCTGCTTCTCCAGTCTTCTTTCCCCTTGAAAGCTTTAGGGCTAAGGCTGAGACAAGCCCAAATGGAACTAGGATGGTGAAAGGGTTAACCACCAGAATGGTTCCTTTTAAGGCTACGCTTCTGTACCATGGAAGATCTGGCGAAACGTACACTTCGTAATCCTGGTAGCCTGAAAAAACCGTTAGGGGAACAGCTAAACCCACGCTGAATTCCCCGCTTGAATAGGCTGTGTAGGCTTGGCCTGCGAAAACAGCCCTAACAGTAACGTTGAACCCTTCGTGGCTGTAGACGATTTTCCCATTCAAATTTGAGGGGAAGCCTGCAAAGATGACGATGGGCGGCTGGAGCGTAACGTTAAGTGGAAGCCTCTGAACCGTGACCTGAACGGTTGCTTCCGCCGGAGCGAAAATCTTCCATGCTGGAGCTTCAACCTTCAAGCTGTATTGGCCGTCCGGAATGTCCTCGGGCGTGTGAAGTGTTGCCATGAAGCGTCCATCCTCCAAGCTGAGGGTTAAGCTGGATCCGGCCCATGAAACCTTCACAGCTGAGTATGGCAGGGGCCTTTCAGCTTCCACGGAACCGTTTAGGATGAAGGTTTTTCCAGGCAGCGCTTCCCTGACCGTTTCAGCCTTTATGGCTGGCTTAACGTAGAGCAGGCTGACCTCGACAATGTTTGAGGCTGAGGGCTTGTATGCTTCGCTGTCCAGCCCCTTCGGCATGTACCTGGCTTGAACAAGGATTGTGGGCTTGTAAATGTAGGGGAGGCTTACCTTGGCGTGGAACTCGCCTTCATCGTCCGTTACGGCTTGAGCCAGTTCCGCTCCGTCTACGCATATCTGTACGCTTCTCCCGTTGAGAGCGTCCTTCGCCGTGTACAGCCTGCCAGACACTTCTATGCTTCCGCCTGTCCAGACGGTTTTCGGCTCAGCGTCAACTGTCAAGTATGAGTCTTCAAGCGTGGTTTGCTTCTCAATCATCTCCAGCAACCTGAGGAGCCTCCCGTAGAGTTCCGCGATAACCCTGCCAAGCTCGTCAACCCTACGGTTTAATTCGCCTGTTGGAAGGCTGAAGGTTTTGGCAAGCTCCATGCAGGCGCTTTTAAGCTCAACGCATGTGGAGTTTGCGGATGCAAGCTTCGCTGAAGCTTCATTCAGCAGCGGTTTCGCTTCTTCCCCTCTGCCAAGGGCTATTAGGGCTTCAGCCTTATCCAGCAGGTTTTCAGTGTCGTTTAGGAGGTTTGAAGCCTCATTCAGGAGCTGCGTGAACCTGCCGGCTATAAACCTGTATCTTTCGGGAATGTAGGCTGCGCCTAAGGTTTTCAGCCCCTCAGCTGTAGCCGTGTAATTGCCGCCTATCAGGCTGTCAAACACGTTTGTAACCAGCAGCGCCAGGAAATTTGGCAGCGGAGGCTGCTCAGCCTCGGAGGCGGGGTTAACATGCCTGACCATGGGCTTGAGCGGAGCCCAAAGTTGGATAAGCGAGTACGCAAGCAGCCCTGCAACCACTATTAGGATTATTAGGACTGCAAACGCTTTTTCAATGGGCTTATGGGCTTTCAAGGTTTGAGGAGTATCTCCAGAACTCTGACGGCCACAACGTATGTGAAGGCGGCCAGCAGAGCTAAAGCCAGGAAATCCCACGTCTGCCTTCTAGGCCTGAAAACCGCCGTGGCCGCGAAGTATATGAGCGTGAACATGCTCACGTAAACGTCCAATCTAGACTCGTTTAGGGCTGCAAGCGCCGAAACGGCCACCGTTATCAGAAGGGCTAAGGTTGTCAGGTAAAGGCTTTGTCTGTCCAGGTGAGAACCCTCAAGCGGACGGTTAAGCGGTTGCCTTCACGCCTTTCATCGGCTATCTGAACAGGCTTGGAGAGGGCTTCAGCCACAGCCTGCGCTGCAACGCATGCCGGCAACGATCCCATGACACCCCTGAACCTTGAATGGTTAACGTCAACCCTTAAGCCTTGAACCTCAACCACAACATATTCTTCGGCCTGCACAGCCCTGGCTGACGAGGCTATCTCGGACTCTACAAGGGCGTACTCCAGAAGACCGTCAAGGCTGGACTCGCCTATTAGATGGGGGTTGCCAACCTCCACCTTCGGCGGCGCAACAATCACCCCGAGGCTTCCTCCGCGCCTGAAAACAATTTTACCCGCGTTCTCGGCAACTTCGCTTAATGCTGCATGTCCAGCCTTTTTAAGCGGCACGTAAGCCGCAACCTTTCCATCCGGCTTCACTGGAAGGTAGACGGCCTTTTCAAAGGCTCCCAACGCTTCAAGCAAGGCTTCAATGTTGCTGCTTGAGGATTTAACAAGGCTTGCAACCACCCCTCTTGGAAGGGGGTTAGGCGGAGTCATAGCCCAAGCCGCCCCCAAGACGGCTAAGCCTATTCCCAAAGCCGTTAACGGGACGTTGCCAAGCGCCAAGTAGGAGCCTAGGCTGAAGAGGACGCCGAAAACAGCTAAGCATAGGCCGAAGGCGAGGTTTCGGTCAGCCACCTGCAGCAGCCGCCTTCAACCTTAAAACGCCGAACTTTCTGTAGGCGGATACAAGCAGCAAAGCCAGCGTAAGCGTTGAAAGCGCAGCCATAGTGGGGTCAAGCCTTATCCCCCATGGAGTATAATTTAGCACCAGGCCGACGAGCGGCACGAGGGCTAGGCTGAGCCCAATGGAGAGTGCGAGCCTCTCGAGGGGGGTGAGCTCGTCCTCCCTTGGATACAACGCCTCTATAAGCGAGTAGCCTGGAAGGAAAAGCGTGAAAAGGGAGCCGAACACTATTCTTGAAGCCGCCAGGGCGGCCGCTAAGCCTGAAGCATAGACGGAGAGCAGGCATGCGGCCACCAGAAGCGCGGCTGCGGCGAAGCCAAGGTTATACCTTGAAAGGATGTAGCCTGCGAAGCTTTTCGGCGGGTTTGGGTCAGCAAGCCTTAAGGCTCCGTTTCTGGCGAGCTTGTAAAGGGCCCGTGCAACCTCATGTGTCCTGTAGCCCAATCCCGGAGAGAAGACGAGGTTTTCCACGCGTGTTTCGCTGTTGGATTTGACTCGGTCTCTTATGGCCTTCTCCACGCTGCTGAGCTTCGTGTTGCCTCCCCTCCAAACGATCCTCCAGCCCCTGTGAAGCCTAGCCCAGTAAACCCAAACTTTACGCTTCAAGAACATGAAGCATCCTGCCCCGGCGATTGAAGCTGCTGCCAGAGCGCCTATGCCAGTGTAGAGTCGCGTACTAGAGGCTTCCGCGCCGAGCCTTGAAACTTCAGGCTCCATGGCGACAACATGGCTTATGAGGCTTTCAGCCCCGGCTTCGTCTCCGCCTTGGGCAAGCCATAAAGCCTGATTCAGCATGCCGACCATTTCCGAAACGTCTCCTCCAGCCTGTTCAGCCTTCCTTATGGAGAGGTATCCCTCAACGAGCTTGGACTCCATTTCGGGGCTGACAGCTTCACGGCTGGTTGGCGCTTGAGTAGCTAGAGGCGGCTGGGTGACGTTGAGCCAAAGCTGGTTCCATCTGCCGTGGTAGCTGAACGCTCCAGTCGTCTCGTTGAACATCCACATTTCGAAGACCAGCCTCAGGCGGGTTGCAGGCTCATACAGCGTTATGTTGACTGGAATGGTTTGGGAGGAGTTGTGGCTTAGGACAGCCCTAACCTCCATTATAGGCTCGGCTGATAGGGGCGTAGTTTCGTTTATGGTTGAGGAGTTGTCGCCGAGCTTAACAAGAACTTTATAGTAGGCTGTCTTTCCCTCGTGGTTTCCAACGTAGATGTTGAGGGTGAACGGCGACCCGGCGACGACCTCTTTGGGGTAGTCGCCTATCATTCCGCCTGGCCCGAGTAGGCCTAGCTCCGAGAAAGGTTCAACGACGCGTCCAGCGTTGAACACTTGAACTCCGGCGATGACCGCCGAGACCAGGACTATTGCGGCTATGACGGCTAAAACTTCCTCGTTCAGTATCCAGCTCAAGCCTTTTCCTCCCCGCTTTTAAGGGTTTGAATGACCCTCTTCTCCATCCTCTTAAGCATAAGCGAGATTGTGGCTGCTGTGAAGCCTTGAAGTCCAACTATGAGTAGGAATAGTCCAAGCCAGGCGACGCCCATGGACCATGCTTCGGCTCCATACAAGTATCTTAGGTAAAGCTGCCAGAGGGTTAGGATAGCTCCTGGAATGGCGAGGGTGAACGCTAAAGCGGAGAATAGGAAGACGGGGTTGTAGGCTCTTGCGAGGCTTATGATTGTTGTTGCTATTGCGAAGCCGTCCCTGAAGCTTCGAAGCTTTCTCCTTCCAACCCTCCGCCTATAGTTTACGGGCACTTCAGTCACCCTGCCGTAGGAGCACATGCGGGCTGCAATTTCAACTTCAACGTTGAAGCCTCGACTTTTAAGTTCAGCCCCCTTCAAGGCTTCGGTTCTGACGAGGTACATGCCGCTGCAGACGTCGCTTAACCCGGCTCCGAAGAGGAGGTTGAAGGCGTAGTTGATGATCCTGTTGCCGAGCCTATGCAGCCGGCCCATGCTTTGATGGTTAGCCCTCGCACCTATTATCTCATCATAGTTTGCGGCGTGGAAAAGCATGTGTTTAATGTCCCTTGGATCGTAAGTGTAGTCGCCGTCCATCACAAGCATGTAAGGCGTTTTAACATGCTCCAGGGCGGTTTTAATGGCTCCAGCCTTGCCGGCTCCATGCTGAGGGACAACGAGGGCGCCCTTCCCCCTTGCAACATCCGCCGTCCCATCGTTCGAATAGCCGTCGACAACCAGCACGTTCATGTAGCCCTCCCGCCTAAGCTCGTCTAAAACCAGCCCGACGGCTTCACGCTCATTAAGCGTCGGTATAACAACAGTCACATCTTTAGGTGAAACAGGCATGGGATCAAGTTCCAATGGGTTTAGCGTC
>Ga0272449_1003502_pt1 | contig 13458 bp, 12 predicted proteins | sample YNPCB0241_FD_198679 | JGI IMG/M metagenome (GOLD analysis project Ga0272449, IMG submission 198679) | Hot spring sediment microbial communities from Yellowstone National Park, WY, United States - YNP-CB-024-1 | ecosystem: Environmental > Aquatic > Thermal springs > Hot (42-90C) > Sediment...
GTCCGGGGACCTCCTGGGGGGACGAGAGGTACCATCCTCTCCTCAGCACCATCGAGGCGGCCATTTCCCGGTTCTACCGGGAGCACCCGGAGCTCACGGGCGGGCAGGTACTCCTGGTCCCCGATGGGCTCATCCAGGATCTGGAACGGGAAGGGGAGGATCCCCTTCGCACCCTCATCCTGGATTCCCTGCGCTTCCAGCTCAGTGTCGCAGAGTGGAGCAGGGAGGAGGTGCTGGGGTGCCTGAGGAAGGTGCGGAGGTCGGTCGAGCGTACCAGAAGCGTGGGGGCACGCGCGGGTACCTCGACTCCATCGTCCAGTTCCTCTGAGAGCGCTGATCTTCCACATTCACGAGGGTGGAGCGTGGAAGGGAGTGACTTGCCTTCCTGTGGCCTGGTCACATCTGCCACCTTCATGCGAACATCCTCCTCATTGGTTGGCTGATCACGATCCTGGTGCTGACAGCGAGCCGCGAATCCCCACCGGTCTCCCGAGTCCCCTTGTGGAGTCTTTGAGGAAGCGACTCCGCACGGCTAACCCCATGGGAAAGTAGGCCTGGGGCCGAATCGGACTCCACACTTAGCCCAGAACTTGCTATCCCTGGGGCTTAGAGCTCTCGTAAATCCTCCAGTACTCCCAAATTCCGAAACTGCCGGGTGGACACCTCGCCACCAGGAATTCTTGACAATAATTTTGTGTGTGTTATAATGTATACCAAAGCAAGAATTCTGAGGCCAAAATTACTGTGAGTCTGAGCTTAGGGATTATAAAGCGTCAGAAGCTTTACCAAGAGGTATACCGCCGGGTACGCATGGCTGTTCTGTCAGGGGAATTTGCGCCGGGCGAACGTCTCTATGAGCACCGACTGGCAGAGGAACTAGGAGTGAGCCGTACACCGGTTAGGGAGGCGGTTCTGCAGCTTGAGAGGGAAGGCCTCATCAAAAGGGATGGTGGACGCGGGTTTGTAGTAACACCCATAACGAAACGTGACGTGATGGATGCCTACGCATGTCGCGGGGCCATCGAGGGTCTCCTTGTCATGAGAGTCGCAGAGCGAGTCACCGAGGGGGACCTCGATGTCCTCGACGAGGTTTTGGTGCAAACGGAGGCTGCTATTAAGGCGGAGGATATCGAGGCCGCGATGCACTACAACTCGAAGTTTCACGAGTGCCTGACGGAAATAGCAGATAGCCATATTTTCCGTGCCTTGTGCCGCGAAATCTGGACGTGTATCGAGCGATATCGGCTGGCCGCGCTCACTCTCTTCCGCGAGTATCCTTCTTATCGACGGAAGTATCTGAATCTCCTGGAAAGAGTTCTCGACGATCATCAAGAGTTAGTCCTGGCTTTGCGAGCGCGCGATGCGGAGAAAGCGCGATCCATAATGCAGCGGCACGGACCCGAAGTCGGAGCGGGAGTTATGGAGTGTATTCAACCACTCGACGATGCCTTTCGCTATGCTCATATCGGTCGAGATGTGAAGGACCCACAGGGGCTAGACCTGGATTAGAACGCACGAAAAAAGGCAGTTGGGGGTGGAGCCCATGAGATGGAAAGTTATCCAGCGGGTTTGGTCTGTCGCGGTTACCGTGGTCATCCTATGGTCCTCTTATCTGGCGACTGGGGCCGCACCATCGAGGGAGCTGGTGGTAAATGCGTACGGAGGGGAGTATGAGGCTATCATCAAATCGACAATTATCGAACCATTCGAGCGGAAGTACGGTGTTAGAGTGATTTATGATGGGACCGGATCGGCATCGGCTGATTTTGCCAGGATTCGTGCTACACGCGGAGATCCAGGCTGGGACGTTGTCGTTATGACCGCTCCCGAGAGTCTCCTTGGTTGCCAGCTGGGATTACTGGAGAGGCTTGGGGAGGACAGAGTTCCGAACCAAAGGTTTATCTTCCATGAGGCGAGAAAAGCCGCTGGTCCGTGCGGTGCCGTTCAAGAGCTTCAGTACATGTCACTTTTCTATAATACCAAACGGGTTGTGCCGCCGCCAACTTCGTGGCGCGTGCTTTGGGACCCTAAATATAAGGGCCGCGTGATCGTGCCGGACATCGGTAATATTTTAGCGGTGTATTTGCTCTTCATGGCTGCCTACATGAATGGTGGAGATCAGTATAATTTGGACCCCGGTTGGGCGCAAATCCCCTCTCTCCGGGATAATGCTTTGGCGGTGATCGAGTCATCGTCAGACATGGTGCCATACTTCGAACGTGAACAGGCATGGTTACTTCCCTATTGGGATGGTCGCGCCCATTACTACAAGAACAAGGGCCTACCAATGGATTTCCTTATCCCAAAAGAGGGCTCGATCCTTCTGGTGAACACTCTTAATGTGCCGATTGGAGCTAAGAGCAAGGACCTTGCGTACGAATTCGTTAACTTCTGGCTCAGCAGGGAGATGCAGGAGAAGTGGGCCCTCGCATATACAGTCGGTACGGCCAGGGTCGACCTGAAGCTACCGGACGAGCACAGGAGGCGCCACGTTACCTCCTTGGAACAGTTCAAGGTCCTCAAGTTCCCCGATTTTCTGTACATTGCCCAGAAGCGCTCGGAATGGGCCGAGCGTTGGAAAAGAATCATGGTCAGGTAAGTGAACGTGAACTGACTGTGTAAGGGGTGCGATGCGTCTCAACCTAGTATCTGCTTGGAGGGCAACACTCAGAGGGAAGGTACCACTTCTTCCCAGTCACCTTATCGTCGCGGTACCCCCAACGTTATACCTGCTGATCCTATTTGTCATTCCGTTACTATTCCTCTTGAGTGTCAGCTTCCTGCGTCAAGAGGCAGGACTGATCGTCAACGAGCTGACTTTTGAGAACTACCGAAAACTCTTGACAGACAGATTTTACGTTAGGATTATTTACCGTACGCTTCTGATGTCTTTGTTCGTTGCTACGGCAGTGACAACCTTGAGCTATCCGGTAGCATACTTCTTAACGCGTACACGCTCGAGGTGGAAGCCGCTCCTTCTTGGTCTTGCGCTGGCACCGGAACTTTCGGGCGTGGTTTTGCGCACGTACGGATGGCTTGTAATTCTTGAACCAGATGGCCTTCTGAACGGCTTGTTGATGCGAACAGGTTTCGTCAAGACCCCGATTAGACTCGTGCATAACTACGTTGGTGTAGCAATTGGACTTTCGCATGTCCTCCTGACATTCGGTATTTTCACTGTTATGGCGTCTTTGCAGGGCGTGGATCCTATGCTTGAGCTCGCGGCTCAGAACCTGGGTGCGAATCGCTGGAGGACGTTCATGCATGTTACTCTTCCCCTCTCGCTACCGGGGGTCGTTGGGTCCTTCTTTTTGACTTTTGCCGTTGCTGCGGGCGCCTACGCTACGCCTGCAATTCTGGGCGGCAAGACGGTTGAAGTACTCTCCACGTTCATCTATTCGCAGCTGCTCTATATCTTGAATTGGCCGCTGGCCTCTGCGGCGTCCGTAATTCTTGTATTGATGGTCGTCGGAACTCTCCTGCTTTTGAACAGACTCGGCGGAAGGAGGTCGTTTGTGCTGTGAGGCCGTGGCGGCAGAGGCTTTTCAAGCGAAGCTTGCCTTATGCTGCTCTCTGCTTTGTTGTCTTCTCTATCTACGCGTTTATGTTTGCCCCAATTGTTGTCGTGCTTCTTGCGTCCATTAATTCGTCTCAATATTTCCAATTTCCTCCTAGCGGGTTGAGTCTTAGGTGGTACCGTGCAGTCTTCACCCCGGAATGGATGGGCCCCGCGAGTTTTAGCTTTGTTCTCGCTACTGTATCGGCGGCTCTGGCTACTCTTCTGGGTAGTCTCGGGGCTTTCGCGGTTGTACGGTACCGCTTTCGGGGACGGGAAGCTCTCGCTGCCCTTCTTGAGTCGCCCATTGGTGTCCCGTCCATCGTGCTGGGCGTTGCGCTTTTGCAGTTTTTTTCCATCGCGGGCGCTAAGAGTTTGATAGGTTTCCCGGCTCTGCTTCTCGCTCATACCGTGGAAACTGTGCCTTTTGTTACGCGTACAGCCTATGTTAGCCTCGTAGGAATAGATCGATCTCTTGAGCTGGCGGCCATGAATCTCGGCGCCCGCCCGTGGCAGACGCTTCGGAGTGTGACTTTACCTTTGATCAAGCCCGGTCTCTTTGCGGGGGGCGCTTTCGCTTTCGTAGTTTCCTTTAACAATGTCAATCTTTCGCTCTTCCTCGTTCGGCCCGGGCAGATAACCCTACCGATCAGGATTATGAACTTCCTGGAGTTCGGCACAGCTCCGGTTCTTGCGGCAGTTAATATACTCTCGTTGTCTGTTATAATCCTCGTGTTTGCGACAGCCGAGCGTGTGGGAGGGTTTACGCAGTTCATTTACGGGAGGTGAGTTTCCCTCCGTGGTTGCCGACGTGGAATTGGTAGGGGTAACGAAGCGGTATGGAAATCTTGAGGCTGTCAGCCGTATTTCACTTCGGGTTGAGCAGGGGGAGTTCTTTACCCTTTTAGGTCCGAGTGGATGTGGGAAGACTACTACTTTGAGCTTGATCGCGGGATTTACTGATCCGACGGAGGGACTCGTTTTTCTGCGGGGAGAGTGCGTAAACTACAGACCGCCATACGAGAGGAATACCGCAATGGTTTTCCAAAACTACGCCCTCTTCCCCCATATGACTGTGTGGGACAACGTCGCATTCGGGTTGCGCATGCGGGGGGTAGCCCGTGCCGAGGTTGAGCGGCGTGTGGGGGAAGCGCTTGAGAGAGTGCGTCTGAGAGGGCTTGAGGGGCGGTATCCGAGGCAGCTGAGCGGCGGTCAACAGCAACGCGTAGCTCTTGCAAGAGCGATCGTCACCCAGCCAGCGGTTCTGCTCCTGGACGAGCCTCTCAGCAACCTCGATCTTAAGTTGCGGGAGGCTATGAGGCTTGAGATAAAGGCACTTCAGCGGGACCTTGGAATCACGACGATATACGTAACGCACGATCAGTCGGAGGCGCTTGTGATGTCGGATCGGATAGCTGTAATGAATCATGGTCGCATCGAGCAGGTCGGTTCGCCAGCTGAGATTTACGAAAGGCCTGTAACCCCCTTCGTGGCGAGTTTCATCGGCACGACGAACTTCCTACGAGTGAGGAGTTTGAACGTTGAACCCAATGGGCTGGCTTCGGTTGTTACCCAGGGCGGTCTGGAGCTTGCGGCGGTCGTCGGTTCGCGGGTGGAGGGGGAGCGTTTGCTCGTGGCGATCAGGCCCGAGAAGATTCAGCTGACTGCTGAGCGAGAGGGTGGGCATCGGAGCTATCGTGGATTAATTCGGCATGCGATTTACCTGGGGGCGACCTGGAGGTATGTGATTGAGCTTGAGTCCGGGGAGCAGATCGTGGTAGATCGAACAAGTGGAGATTCGCCGGACGCATTCGGCGTGGGCCGATATGTCAATGTTCAGTTCCCGCAACACAACTGTCTGGTCATCGCGGAATAATCGGGAGGGAGGATTCGATGCTGATCATCAGGGATGGTTTAGTCATACCAGGCGATGGGGAGACCGTCATCGATGGGGGGAGTGTTTACATTGAGGGGGACCGTATTGTAGAAGTGACCGCTGGTCCTGCACGTCTGGGAGGGACTGGAGATGTTGTGATTGACGCGCGGGGGGCGGTGGTTTTCCCAGGACTGGTCAATACGCATGCTCATGCGTGTACAGTCGGACCTCGCTTCGCCTCCGGTTCCCCTGGAGTGTCGCTAGAGGAGGCTTTGCAGAACCTTGACAGACACTTGACATTCGGGACAACTACACTCATCAATGTGGATGGGTTCGTACTGCCAGACGAGGTCGAGACTGTTCAACGCGTTCACCCGGCTCGTATTGTGAATGGTACGTGCCACACTCCGGTAAACTTTCAGGCAGCGCTCAAGGCGGATGGAACTGGCTTGACCGACCGCCACCTCTCGGCGACTGCGGAGGAAATGGTTAAGGCTGGGGCTGTGCTGATTGGTGAAATCGGTGCAGGTCATACTCTTGGCGGCGGCGGACAGGATTACATGTTCATTCCCATGCGCGTCCGCGAACGGACAGGCGTTCAGCTGGAGCCTCGGCAGGCTCAGGCTCTGAAGTGGGCAGTATTAGGACGCAAACTGGATCCTGCAGCGTACGATCGTGGGAAAGTGGCTGCCGTTCTGGCCGAAATCGGACTGGCTGGCAAGCTTTCCGAGGAGGAAGCTCGCGATCTTATCTACGAGTCGGTTCTGCCGTCTTTCAAGCTCGGACTCGAGGGGTTTTCGGAAGCGGGAGCTTTGGCGCGGCGACTGGGACTTCCAATCCTTGTTCATAACTCGGCACCATCCTGGGAGGCCACGCGTTCTCTTGCGGAAACGTTAGGCCCACTTCTCATTGCAGGGCACACGAACCATACCACATTCACGGTGGAGGAATCGGTTGCAGCGGCTCAAGAGTTGCGGCGTCTCGGATCGCTCATCGAGGTGTGCACCCTTGACGCGTTCGGTGCGCGGAGACTTGTGGAGACGCGGGACCACATCAACGCCTTGCTGGAGCTAGAGCTGGTGGATATCTGGGCAACTGATTATGCCGGCGGTTACTGGGATTGTCAGCTGGTGGGTCTTGAGGCTGTTGTCCGTGACGGCAGGTTGTCACTTGCTAAAGCGATCGCCCTTGCAGCGCGGAACCCGGCCCGAGCTGTTCCGGGGCTGAGGGATCGGGGAGAGTTGGCACCTGGGAAATTGGCTGATGTGGTCGTTGCACCGGTGGATCAGCTCTCTCGGGTACGTTATGTTATCGTGGGGGGTAAGGTTGTCTACAAAGATGGCCAGATCAATAAGCCATCGTCGCATTCGTGAGACTTCAGTTCAAAGGTCTAGATCCGCGCTGGCGGACGACATGCGCGTATCCTCGATCGAGCAACTTGCCGATTTCGCGGCGGGGCTGTCCCTTGGAGATATCCCTGCCGATGTCCGTGAACGTGCCCGTGCCTGCCTTTTAGACGGTATCGGTTGTATTCTAGGTGCCTGGGCACTTCCCCAGGGGGAGTGGATCGCCCGTTGGGCGGAGTCGATGGGGGGCGAAGGGGAGGCTGCAATCCCGGGTGGCAACCGGCTCGTTCCCTTGGTAGTTGCCTCGTATGCCTCCGGGTGTCTCATAAACATGCTGGACTTTGATGATACTGCCCCGTTGGCGGGTCATCCGGGGGCTGGGGTGATCCCAGCTGTCCTTGCGACAGCATGGTGGCATTTGAAGGGGAGACCTTTCGAGAGTTGCATAGGCGGCATTCCAGTTGGAGTATCTGGTGGGGAACTGATACCAGCTGTCGTCGCTGGATATGAGGTTTCAATCCGAGTTGTTGCCGCCGGGAAACCTTCCGCAGAGCGTGAGGCACGCGTGCGTGGGCATTCCACTTGGCAGACGTTTGGCGCCGCGGCGGCCGCGGGCCGGATGCTCGGTCTAGATAGCCGCCGGATGGCCCAAGCCCTGGCTCTCGCTTCGCTCCATGCACCTGTACCCTTTGTCGGCAGGTGGTACGACCGACCGATTAATACTGTTAAAAACAACTACGGGTGGGTGGCCATGGGGGGGGTGCTTTCGGCTATCCTTGCGCGCGAAGGCTGGACGGGTAATGTGGGAATTCTCGACGGCCCCGGGGGATTTTGGGAGATGGCGGGTTCAGATCGGTGGAACCCAAATCTGATCAGTGAGGCGCTTGGGATATCCTTTCGCATCATGGACGTCGGTTTTAAACGGTATCCTGCGTGCTGGCATATGGGAGCTGCTCTGAGTGCCCTCGACCGTATTGTACAGAGCCACAGTGTGACCGTGGGTGCGGTAGCAAAAGTTCGGATCCGTTCGGCCCCGTATATCACGAACTTCGCCGACTGGGATCCTAGAAGCCCATTCGACGCACAGTTCAGCTTGCCGTATGCTTCAGCCATGGTACTCCTTCGGATCCCTCCCGGACCGCGGTGGTTCGATCCAGAGTTGCTATTCTCTTCGGAGGTGAGAGAGGTAATGTCAAAGGTCGAAATCGTGGGAGAGGAGATACCTTCCGGTGCACCGGGCCGGATTCCTGCGCGCGTCACGGTCGAGACTTTTGGTAGAGCGCGGTGGTCGGAAGAGGCCCTATGGCCGCCGGGCGATCCTCTGCAGCCTCCTTCTTGGGAGGAGATTGTGAGAAAGTTCAGGCATCTCGCCCAAACTCGTCTCGATCCGTGCACGTCGGAAGAGATCGTTAGTTGGGTTCGAAGTTTGGGCGAGTAGAGCCCGACGCGTACTGTGCAGGAGTCGGTGAGAGAAGGAGGCGAAGTATGACGAGAACGGTCTTGGAGGCCGAGGTTGTGGTCATCGGCGCGGGTGCAGTTGGGAACTCCATTGCGTACCACTTAGCTAAACGCGGGAAGTCGGTGGTTCTGATCGATCGCAGGGCACCTGCTGCTGAGGCGAGCGGTGCCAATTTTGGTCTTGTATGGGTCCATAGCAAGGAACCTTGGTATTACATGGAACTATCGCTGATTAGTGCGCGGATGTATCCGTCCCTAGTGGCGGAATTAGACGAGGATGTTGAACTGCGCCAGGAGGGGGGCCTTGTCCTCTGCATGAATGAAGAAGAGTTTAAGAGAGGGGAGGCGATGATTTCGCGCCAACGACGGAGCAGTCTCTTTCGCGGGCGGATGCTCTCTCGGGAGGAAGTTCTCGATCTTCAGCCCGGAGTTTCTGATGATGTAGTTGGTGCGAGTTGGAGTCCGGACGATGGGGATCTAAACCCGATTGCTTACACGCTAGCTTTAGCTCGTGCGTGCGAACGCCGGGGGGTCCGCATTTTGCCTCAGACAACGGTCACGGGGATTCAGCTTTCGGATGGGAGGGTTTGTGGAGTTCTAACCGATCAGGGAAGCATCGCCACGCCGGTCGTTGTAAATGCCGCCGGGGTTCAGGCACCGAGAATTGCTGAAATGGTTGGCCACACTCTGCCCGTTGAGCCTTGCCGTGGACAGGAGCTTATCACCGAGCCAGCCCCTCGTCTCCTACGATATCCCATGTCTGGGATCCGACAGACCAAGAAGACAGGGCAGTTCATTCTAGGATTCACAGAGGAGTGGGTTGGACTCGACAAGCGCACCACGTTTGCGGGAATGACAAAGATTGCCGCGAACGCAGTGCGCAAGGTCCCTTCAGTTCGGAACCTCAGAGTCATCCGGGCTTGGGCAGGCCTTCGCCCTATGCCGAAGGATGGCCTTCCGTTGATCGGCGAACTCCAGGAAGTGCCCGGCTTTTACGTCGCCGTCGGCCATAGCGGGATTACGCTCTCTCCGCTGTACGGTCGAGCCCTGTCCGACCTAATTTGCGATGGCAGGACCGCGCTTCCCATCGAGCCTTATCATCCCTGTCGATTCGATGCAGAATCGAGCGTTCCGGTGCAGACAGGAGAAGAGACCGTGCCCACGGGGGAGGAGAGACGATGAAAGGCGTGCCTGTTCGGATCGAGAGCTACCGGCGAGGGCCTGCTTTGCGCGTTATTCTGGATGGTGTAGAGTTGCTTGGCTTCGAAGGGGAGTACCTCTCCACCGTGCTCATGGCTAATGGTAAGATGGCGTGGCGGCGAAGCCTCATTCGCGGAGAACGGCGGGGACTCTTTTGTGGGATCGGAATCTGCTTTGAGTGTCTAGTGCAGGTTGAAGGACGGGGGATCGTCCGAGCATGCCAAGTCAGGGCGTTCGATGGTATGCGCGTTCGGACGGACGTCTAGAAGGGGGTCGTCCATGAGCGGTACTCAGGTCGTCGTTGTTGGAGGGGGGCCGGCCGGGCTTGGTGCCGCGCTCGAGGCGGCTCGGGCAGGACTTGAGGTAACACTCATTGATGAGCGGCCCAGCCTTGGCGGCCAGTATTACAAGCAGATCCCGCCGGGCTGGAGCTCCACCCGTTCGGGTTGGCTCGACCGTCAATATGCGGAGGGCAACAAGCTGATCGCTGAGGTGCTTCGTTCTGGGGTCAAGATTCTTACCGATACTTTGGTCTGGAACATTGAAGATCACAATCTTGCGGTTACAGATGAGTCGACGGTTTGGCAGATCAGATTCGATAAACTTATTCTAGCAACGGGAGCCTGGGAGCTCCCGGTAGCCCTGCCGGGCTGGACACTTCCCGGTGTGATGACTGGGGGAGCCGCCCAAGCCTTGGTTGTAGGGCAAGGACTCTTGCCCGGTCGCCGTATCCTCCTTGCAGGGAATGGACCGTTCCAGTTACGAGTTGCGGCCCAGCTGGTGGAGGCAGGCGCCAAAGTAATCGCGATCCTGGACGCGGGAGACCTCATAACTACCATTCGCGCGGCGCTACGAATGGTGCCTCAAGGGGGCCTCATATGGGAGGCCCTCCGCTACCTTCGGACTATCTGGAAAGCAGGAGTGAGGATATACCGAATGCATTTGCCGATCCGAATCCTCGGAGATGGTCACGTGGAGGGCGTCGTCGCTTCACGTGTCGACAGCCAGTGGCGGCCTGTACCGGGGAGGGAGATCTCCTTCGACGTTGACACGGTCTGCCTCACGTATGGGTTTGTCCCATCGGTGGAACTGGCACGCTTAGCCGGATGTCGAATGGAGTACCGTCCTGAGGCGGGAGGATGGGTCACCTGGCACGACGCAGACCAGGGGACCTCCGTTCCGGATATCTTCGTAGCGGGGGAGGCCGGAGGAATTGAGGGTGCCAGAGTTGCCTTACTGGAAGGACGCTTGGCAGGGCTGGAGGCAGCCCGTCAGCTAGGTGTCACGAACCGTGTTGAGTATGAGGAGCGTCGGCGAGAAATCGATTGGGCTCTCATCCGGGCGCGGAGGCCGTTGCCCGTTTTGCGCGACCTAATGAGGCTACGACCTGGTCTGTTTGAGCTGGCGATGGAAGATACGTTGGTCTGCCGGTGCGAGGACGTGTCTTGGAGGGATATTATAGCAGCTGCAAGGCGCTGGGATCCCGGGCTACGTGGAGTGAAGCTATGGACCCGCGCAGGAATGGGGAGATGTCAGGGGAGGATATGCGGCTACCTCATTCCCCGTCTAATCTCTTGTGCTCTGGGTGTCCCCGTCGAGACCATCTCGCTCGATACGCCTCGACCACCCGTAAAACCGTTGCCTCTCCTCGCGATGGCCAGCCCTAAGGACACGGAATTGTCTTCAATCTGGGCTTGGCATGAGCGGAGGCCGGGAAGGAGGGAAGGTCAGTGACACAGGGTTTCGCCCCAGGGAGTGGAGAAGAGGGATCGGGTCGGTGCGTATTGGAACTCTGGCGAACGATGCCGGCGGATGCCTATATTGCGCGACGACACACGAGTGATGCAATGCGGCGTAACCTACTCTGTTGTTCACCTAAAATCCTAGGTCAGGAGGGACGGATATGGAAAAGATAACCCGGCGAGTGGCCGATTTTGTTGTGGGGCTCACATTTGATGACCTGCCACAGCAGGTTGTCGAAAAGGCGCGTGCGTGCTTGCTTGATTATTTCGGCTATGCGGTATATGGATCCACGGCTCGGCCTATCGATATCCTATTCCGCGTTCTGGCCGAGCCTGGTGATTGTACGGTCATCGGCCGCGCACGGACGACTAGCGGACTCAGCGCGGCCTTCATCAATGGTGCCATGGGGCATGTCGCGGAGCTAGACGACACTCACCGGCAGAGTATGGCTCACATCGGCGACAGCATTATTCCTGCTGCACTGGCGGCTGGTGAGATTGCTGATACAGACGGAAAGAGTCTGCTCGTCGCCATGGTTGCTGGTTACGACGTTGCGGCGCGGGCAGGTGAGTCGGTGATGCCATCTCACTATTATCGAGGCTGGCATCCCAGTGCTACTGTGAATACGCTTGGGGCAGCGGCCGCAGCTGGCAGCGTGCTGGGGCTGTCGGGTCTACAGATGCAACACGCGATCGGTATTGCCGGCACGCAGATGTGTGGAAACTTCGCGCACGTTCCTGAGCGCGGAATGGCGAAGGATTTGAACCCTGGCCGGGCTGCGTTCTCTGGCCTTCTCGCGGCGCTTCTGGCAAAGGCCGGCTTCACCGCTTCCACCGACTTCCTCGAGAATCGTCACGGATTGGCAATGTACGGCGATGGTGTCAGGTTGGAGTGCTTCCTGGAGGGATTGGGCGAGGACTTCAAGATACTGGAGGTGTCGCATAAGGTCTATACTGCCTGCCGGCATATTCACTCTGCCATCGATGCTGCGCTGGAGATTTCCAGATACGGTCTATCGGTGCCCGAGATTGATGCGGTAGAGATCGAGAGTTGGAGTCACATAGCGTTTTGTGACGATCCGAATCCCTGGCGTGACGAGTGGTATGGCCCTCGATTCAGTGCGCAGTTCAATGTGGCTGTGGCGCTGGTACATGGCGAGGCGGGGGTTGACGCTCTTTTTGAGCCTGAGGGCTGTTCGAGAATGCTCAGGGATCCTGACGTCAGGAGGCTGGTTGAGAGAACAGAGGTCGTCGTCAACCCTGATATGGACCGGGACTTTCCTGGCATCTGGCCCGCGAAGGTCAGCGTCTTGCTGAGAGATGGTCGAACGGTCTCCGTTCGGAAAGATCTTGCAAGGGGAGAGCCGGAAGTGCCGGTTTCTTATGGTTACATCGTCCAAAAGTTCCGGCGACTGAGCGGGCTCGTCGGTATGCCCACGGATGTTCAGGACGCCACCGTGGAGGCCTTGGACAAAGTTCATGAGCTTAGGGTCAGAGAGGTGACTCAAACGTTGCGGTGGGAGCCGCAGGTAGTGGTTCACTCAGTTGATCGATAAAATTGATGAGGGGGGATTCCGGATGAAGTACGGCAGGGGCTGGAAACTTGCTGCAGTGGTCTTCGCCACTTTGATTCTACTCATTGCGGGTGCGTGGGAAGGGCACACCCAGCTCCCGGCACCAGGTGAGGCGCCCAGGTACGGTGGCACCCTTATTTGGGGTTTTGAGGTTGAACCACCAACTCTCGATCCGCACCGGTGGGGCGGGACGGATTCGGCGACCGTTATTGCCAGTATCTACAGCCACCTATTTAAGTGGGGTCCTGGGGGGAGAATAGTGAACGACTTGGTCGAGAGCTGGAGGGAGGTGAGCCCCACCGAGTTCGAGTTCCGATTGCGGAGAGGCGTAAGGTTCCATGACGGGACACCCCTCACTGCTCGAGACGTTGAGTACAGCTTGAAGCGCATCCTCGATCCGGCTGCGGGTGCTGTCTGGCGGGCCCAGTTGGCTATCATTAGGGAGATCCAGATAATCGATGATTTTCGATTCAGGTTGCGCCTAAGCGCGCCGATATCTCCGGATTTACTGAAGGAGATCCTATCTATGCCACACACTGCTATAGTCTCCAAGGAATGGATGACCAGTAAGCCACGGAACTTTGCGTTGGAGCACAATGGCAGCGGTCCCTTCCGGTGGGTCGAACGGCGTCCTGGGGTTTCTATCAAGCTGGAGCGGAACCCGTATTACTACGAGAAAGGGCGTCCTTACCTGAATGGGATACTG
>Ga0272449_1003506_pt1 | contig 13452 bp, 22 predicted proteins | sample YNPCB0241_FD_198679 | JGI IMG/M metagenome (GOLD analysis project Ga0272449, IMG submission 198679) | Hot spring sediment microbial communities from Yellowstone National Park, WY, United States - YNP-CB-024-1 | ecosystem: Environmental > Aquatic > Thermal springs > Hot (42-90C) > Sediment...
AAAGAATAGCTAATTTTTGAAAACCATTTTATCTAAAACGATAGTCAAGGCTTGGAAGACTTCCTCCGCCTCTAAATTATCAGTGTCTAATATTAAATGAAATGGGGTGAAATCCTCTCCTAGGCTGAAGCCGTAAAGTTTTTTGTAAATGGCTTTTGTTTTCGACTCCTTTTCTCTTAACGCTTCTAAAGCTTTTTCTATGCTTATTCCATCTCTTTTGGCAACTCTTTCAGCCCTTTTTCTAGGGGAAGCCTCTAGCCATATCTTAAAGCCCCTTTTAAGAAGCCATGGCATGGTCCAGCTGTCCAGTATAACGTTGCCCTGCTCTGCCACCGCCAAGAGTTTCTGGTCCACGGCCCTATCAAGTTCAAGGTCTTTCTCCCTATTTTCTAGAAAGGATAAGCCTTCGGGGCTTTCCCACCATCCCTTTTCAACAGTTTTATAGCCTTTTTCTATGGCTAGGGCTTTGAGGGCGTCTCCTCCAGAATAATACTTTAATCCATATTTTTCAGCTAGTTTTTTGGCTACTGTGCTTTTTCCACTTCCAGCCATTCCACAAATACAAATAATTACTGGTTCCCTCGGCATCTTCCTAATCCTCAAACAGCAACGTTTAAGGTTCTCGCCGCTTTTTTTAAAGTGATTTTCAGACAGCTGTGGCACAGTTGCCCACCGTAAATTCGTGAAACCCTCTTTTTTGTTAGGTTAAGTTTCCTCATATCCGAAGGAAGCAAACGTGGGGTTCCAGCTAGTGGCTTACCGCAAAGGCTGCAACTGTTGTTGGCGGTCATTTCCCGCTTAAAATGTATACCAGCACGTCCTCCAGGTAAGGCTTTAGAAACGCGTTTTCGACTGCGAGTTCGCAGGGCTGGTCTAGACATCTCACATCACTCCACACTCATGAGGCCAAACAAATGAGAGAAAAAGGTGCTGAAAAGGAAGGAACACAACATATACCACCAGAGCAGGGATGCTCCAAACAATGGGATGGGAAGGTTCCATCCTACACCAGGGAAAAATGCGATGTTAGCTTCCCTATATATTCCTCCTAAGAAGAACCAGATGACCATCAGCGGAATAAAGAATAGAAGCATTACTTTTGTTGACTGCCACGAAATTTTAGTTTGAAGCTGCAATATTTGCTGTTGCTTTTTCATAAGCTTCTCCATTTGTTTTTTGTCTCCGCTTTTTTGGGCTTCACGGAACTGTTGATACCACTTTGATACCTCCTTTCTCCAGGCCTCGATTTTTTTAGGGTTCGTTAAAAGGCGGTTTGCAAGGTTCATGAGGAACGTTATCACAGCGGCAAGTAAGAAAATGAAAATTGTTGACCATGGTGGTTCAGTTGGCAGCATCGGCTAAAACCCCTTAGCCTCCGAATATTCTTCTAAAGGCTGGATACATTTCAGCTGCTCTTTCCCGCACCAAAATTTCGTAGTACTGGTAGATTATGCCCACTGAAAGGAGAATTCCTATGCCGGAACCGAAAACTCCGAAAAAGTCTGATAGGCCGGCAATAAGCCCAACTATTATTCCGCCAAGAACCGTGACGGCTGGTATGTAGCGTTTAAGAATCTGTTCAACAGCCTTTCCGGAACGCCTATAACCCGGAATCTGCATGCCAGCATCCACAAGCTGTTTAGCAACCGTTGACGGCCCTAGGCCGCCAACCTCAAGCCACGTAAGCGAGAAAATAACGCAGAAGGCTATCAGAATTGCCAGATATCCAAAAGCTCTCAGCGGTTCTGCCATAACATTCGAAAGGTTTCCTGGAGAAGTTACATAATAAACTAAGCCTCCAGCAGGAACGTACTGATTTTCCTCACGCCTATACCAGCCCAAAAGGTTTACCCAAAAATTGTTTTGCCCCCAAGGTTGGCTCCAGAGGATATAGGAAAAGAAGTATATGTTAGCGAAAAGAGCTGAAGCGAAGATCACTGGAAGATTGGACACGTATAAAAGTTTAATTGGATAGCGGCTTCTAAACCCGCGGTAACCGGCATAGGAAAGGGGCAGCTCTACTCTGACGCCTTCCATGTAAATTATAACGAGGAAGGCGGCTATTGTTGCAACCAGCCCTACTATGGATGGGAAGTTCCCTCTTAACAATAGTCCAGTCAATGGTTCTCCGCGCATAATTGTTTGCACTAACGCAACAAATATTCCATTACTCCCATGCACGTCGGCCGGGGTTATGTCGAAGCATTGGATGAATATTTGCTGTGCAACGCCAGCCATTATGAAAAGGCTTATTCCACTGCCGAAGCCCCAGCCTTTCTGGACAAGCTCATCTAAGAGCAAAACAATCATTCCCGCAGCTATTAACTGCAGGAAAACAATTATGGCTGTTGTGCCGGGTAAGCTGCCGTACATTCCGCTTATTATGTAGGCTGAAGCTTGAACTCCTGTCAGAATGATGGCGAAGACCTTGCTTGCTGTTGTGAACAGTGCCCTGTCTTCCGGCTTTGACATGTCACATTCAATCATCGCTGAGCCCACCAAAAGCTGCAGGATTAGGCCAGCTGTCACTATTGGGCCTATGCCAAGCTCCATTAGAGTTCCTCTATTTGATGCAAAAATTATTCTTAACGGGGCGAAGCTTTCCTGTATCTCACGAGAAATTCCATAGAGGGGGATTCCTGCCATGACAAGGTATATTATGAGGGCTATGGCTGTCCAGAAAAGCTTCTCGTTGAAACTGACTCTGCGTTCTGGAGCTTTAACCTCTGGTATGAACCTCGCAAGGGGTTTAAAGAGGTTTAGAAACCTTCCAGCCATAGTTAACCCGCTACTATTCAGCTTCTTCTTGGGATTCTACTAGAACTTGCCCTCCCGCCTCTTTTATTTTTTCAGCCGCAGATTTAGAGCATGAAGCCACCTTCACTATTATAGGTTTTGAGATTTTCCCAGCTCCGAGAAGCTTTGTCACACCAAACTTTTCCAAGTCCACGAATATTTTGCCCTCCTCCTCTTTCGGCTGGAATTTCTCCAGCATTTCGTCGAGTTCTCCGACGTTTATGGCTTTCACGATCTGTTTTAGGCTTTTTGGCGATGTAAAGCCTTTCTTACCGAAATAGTCTGGTTCGTATCTTATGACGTAGGTCCATCCGTGTTTGTGGCGTCCAGCCTTTCTATACCCCTTAGAGCCGGATTTTCTGTGCTGGCCTACCCTTCCGTAACCGCATGTTCGTGAACCGCGTTTTTTGCGAATTTTTCTAAGCTTGTGGGGCATCCTTTTAACCAGCCAATTTGCTTACAGCGTTTTCTTCAACAGCCTTTTTTAGTCTTACTTCAAGCACTCCATTTTTATAAGTTACATGCATCGTTTCTGGAATAACCTTTTCTGGAAGATTTAAACGTTTATAGTATCTGTGGTTCCCTTGAGCCCTTGCTAACAGGGTTAGCTGCTGCTTTTCTATGGTGACCCTTATGTTTTCCCTATTAAAACCCTTAAGCTCCGCAACAACAACCACGTCGTCTTCTCCATTAAAAACGTCTAGTAAAGGCTTAGGCTCCTTCCATTCAGAGGCTGCCTTCCCATCAATTCTTAGTTTTTTATACATGTACCTATTTTGGCTTCCTCGGACTTTGGAATTTTCAAATCTGAAAATTTTTGGAGTCCTCTTGCTCTCAGCCTCTTCCAGCCTTCTTACAGCCTTGAACCATTTCGGGCGTCTTTCGCTTCTCCGCCATCTCATTCCAAACCTTCTCCCTTATGGCATAATGGCATCTCTAAACTGGCTATAAAAGGTATCGCCTCATGGCCATGAAGGAGAAAGGCTAAATCATTCGCTCTAGCAAGTCGTTAATCTTCTCGCCTCTATATCCAACCTCGCCGCCCATTCCATAGCCTTTCTTTATCTTACCTCTAAAGCCCTTTTTTGGTGGATGCAGCCTAAAAAATGGCTGGATTTCTGGAAGCTTCCAATATTCAATTTTACAATTAAATATCACGTCTGCCAGTTCCTCCAGCGATTTGTAACCTATTTTTTGGGCATACTCGTCTGTGAGCTCCTTATTTCCAGAGAGTCTTCCTCTTTTTTTCAACATAGCGAGCAGAGTTTCTTTGGAAATCTCCCCCCAAGTGACGAAGTTCTGCGCGGTTTTGAGCATACCTAGAAATGAAGGCCTATCATCAACGAGAACTGCATAGTTGTTCCTTTTCAAATTTAACATGCGTAGGGTTTCTCTAACCTGCAAGGGCGCACTTATGGTTCCGCGAACCCTTACAACGGCAATGCATTTGCGCTCTTGTGTTTGGTCATTCAACCTATTTCACCCAATCCGTTGGTGTTATTAGGCTGTAGGTCTTCTTTAACGCGTCGAAAACGGCATAGGCAAAAGACGGCACGGTTCTCGTGGAGCCGTAGCTTCTAGTCCAACAATCTTTTATTCCAGCAAGCCCGAGGATGACCTTGGCAACTTCGCTGGCAACCAAGCCTAAGCCTCTAGGCCCGGGAACTATAACCACTTTTACGCCGCCGCATTTTCCCTCAACTTGGAACGGTATGGAATGGGGTTTTCCGCATCCACATTCCCAGCTTCCGCAGCCTCGCCTAACTGGAACCAGGTTAAGCCTAGCATCTGCAGCCGCTTTTTCTATGGCTGTTCGCACCTGGCTGGCTTTCCCGGAGCCAAGCCCAAGGTAGCCGTCCCTGTTTCCAACGGCAACTATAGCCTTAAACCTTGACTTCTCGCCGGCGTCCGTCTGCTTCTGGACAAGGTTTATGTTTATCACTTCCTCCTGCAGGTCGGGAAGCAAAGCATCAACAATTTGGGGCTCCCTTATAGGTAAGCCTTCCATAAAAACCTCTTCGATGGAAGTTATTTTGCCCTCTTGAATGAGCTTTCCAAGACGGGTTTTCGGAACCCATTGTTCTAAGCTACTAGCCTTATCAATTGCCACGGCTTTTACCTCCCTCCATAAAATCGGCAATTACAGCTTTCTTAACTTCAGCAAAGTGCTCCGGAAGGTTTTCCGGTGAAACCTTGTTTTCCAAATATTTCGAAAACACTGCCATATACTTTTCAGTGTTCACCGACAAGGTTTTTGCATATTGGGCTATGTGTAAGCCTTGTATTCGCTCTTCATCAGGCAGTTTCTCCTCGCCGTGGGGAACCACCAACCCAGCGTCTAAAGCTCCCTTCAAGGCGGCGAAAACCCTTGCACCCTTCGTGGGGGAATGCAGCCCAATGTCTAACACGGCTTCGATTATGCCTTTAGCCTTAGCCTTTAAGCCGCAAAGGAGCCCAGTCAAGTAAGCCGCTGGAAGATTTCCCCTTGGAGCCTTCCACCCATACTTTTTTAGGAGTTCCCTGCTGTGGGCTGAGGCTAAGACTTCATCACCATGGGGTTTAGCGGCCACCACTTGAACTATAATGTTCTTGAGCGTGCCGCGGACCACAAGTCGGGGTTTTCCGGAGATTATAAGCGCCTTTCGCTTTCTATAGTTGGTTTTTCCCTCCCTTCTACGGCGGTGGGGCAAACAGTAACGGGCATCCTTTGCCATTAACGTTTCCTCCAAAGGCCATGGGCTTTTATGTAACGTTCCATATCAGCAATTGATGCGAACCTTCCAGTTTTCACCATGGTGTATAGTTTTCGATAGATGCTTTCTGTAATTATTTTGTTGGCTTTGAGTTCGCGAAGTCTTTTCCTTAAGGCTCGCACCTTGTTCATCCAAGCCTCTTTTTTAGAAATCTTCGCTTGTGCAGCTCCGCTTCTGCTTCCGGAACCACGTCTTAAGCCCTCTTTCTTCTTTTCATGGACCACCCTTGCCCTTGCTCGGCTCACACCTTTCTCTTTCAATGGTTTGATTACGCCTTCATGGATTAGCTTTCTAATCTCCTCTCGAGTTATGGCGGCCTCAACATCCTCAACCCTATTGGGATCTATCCAAACCCTTTCCTGACCAACCTTTAATATTTGGGCTGCTAGTCGCCGCTGACTTTTTAGGCTTGTCACTGCTTATTTTCCCCCCTCACTGCTTTTTTCCGTCTTCTTCCGCCTAGTTTTCGGCTTTTCTTCTTTCTCTTCCGTTTTTTCCGCTTTCTCCTCAGGCATCTCTTCCTTTTCCTTTTCAGCTTCCTCTTTTACTTCGCCAAGGTTGAGAACCGTTATCTTCCTTTTTCTGGCTTGCATGAGAATTTGTGCTCTCTTTCTTTTGCCGACGGTGTGAGCTATTCGCACGGCTTGAGTTTTTGGGTTTACATTTTTAAGTTCCTCGACGTTGTGAACCAAAACTTCCTCGTAGCCAGATGGATGAAGCCCTCTGGCAGCCTTAGGGCTTCTATATCCAACGTTTACTGTTGGAGGCCACCCTTTGATTTTTCTCCGCATCTTGTTGTCTATGCCGCGGGGTCTACGCCAGTTCTCCTTTAAACGGTCATACCGCCAACTCTCCTGCCTAACAAAGTCGGGTTTCTTCCTTTTAATCCGCGCCTTTATACGCAGAGCCTTTTCCACGGTTGCAGCCTCTTGCTCCTTCAACTACTCCATCCCCTCACTGCGCTCGTATAGGTATATGCCGTCCAGGAAGATTCTGGGGTCTTTTCTCTTCACTTTAGTGGCTTGCTCTATGTTTGCAGCCGTTTGACTTACCTCTTCGAGGTTGATCCCTTGGACAATTATGTCATCGCTTAAAACTTTAACATTTGCGTTACCGACGATTTTCGCCTTTCTCGGATTTCTCTCGCCTGTAAAGTTCTCAATCAAAACTGTTTTACCTTGAACCTTAACCGAGATTGGGAAGTGGGAGAAAACTATTTTGAGCTTATACGTGAAGCCTTTCCTAACTCCAGTAATCATGTTCGCAATGTGGGCGTAAACCGTGCCTACAAGGGCGCTCTCCTTTTTGCGAGGCCAGTTAGCCCATATTCGGAGAGTTTTACCTTGAAGTTCCATGGAGATGGGAGCGTATGAAAAATCCCTTGTGAGGGTTCCCAGCGCTCCTTTAACGGTTACTTTTTTCCCTTCGAGGGTGACCTCCACGTCTTCTGGTATTTGGAGAATTTTTGAGACTTCTACAGCCCGCATCGTAAACCCTCCTTTAGTATACGAAGGCTAGGAGTCGCCCTCCAACCCTTTTTTCCTTTGCTTCTTTGTGGGAGAGAACCCCGTTAGGTGTAGAGATAATTAGCAGTCCCATTTCTCTGGATGGTAGAAACTTTTTCTCCCAATCCTCAATTTCTTCAACTTTCACTGCGAAACGAGGGCGGATGACTCCGCACTTGTTTATTCTACCTAAAAGTTGAACCTTAAATTTTCCAGAACGCCCATCATCTATAAATTCGAACTCTCCAAGATAACCGTTCAGCTGCATAACCCTTAAAACTTTGCCTAAAAGTTTAGAGGCTGGGCTAATCACGCATTCACGTTTGTTGCGCAACTCGTTGTTAAGGATTGTTGTCAACCCGTTTGACAGCACATCCATCGTGTTTTCCTCATCATTCATATTTTTGGAAACCAAGTTTTTTGGCTACTTCCCTAAAACAATGCCTACACAAATATAAATTATAACGCCGAATAATAGGCCCATAAGACCCGCATCTGACACATGGCCTAGCTCCCTTGCCATACTTTCTTTCTTTTTTAGGTTTCTTTTTGCCCATAACTCTCCCTTACCATGCCTTTAGACTATTTCAACCCCCAACGTGTCCTTAACGAAAATCATAGCCTCCTCGGGAGTCAAGATATGGTTGGAACCAATCTTCGCCCTCGCCCTCTGCCTATTTTTAACACGCCAACCCGGGCGGCTTAAAGAAACGCATACGTCCATGCCAAATATGCCAATCTCCGGGTCGTATTTAACTCCTGGAATTTCTATATGCTCCTTTATGCCGAAGGCGAAGTTGCCATATTCATCAAAACTGGTCTTTGGAATCTTATAGTCAACCACGTGTAAAACTTTTTTTAGGAAATCTATTGCCCTTTGCTTTCTAAGCGTTACCACACAGGCCATTGGTTCGCCTTTTCTAATTCCGAAATCCCTTATCGTCTTCTTAGCCTTTCTTTTGCACGGATTCTGGCCTGTTAAAGCTTTTAGAACTTTTGAAGCTTTTTCAAGGGGTTCGCCTGATTTTCCTACACTTATGTTGACAACAACCTTTTCTATTCTTGGCTTAAGCATGGGATTTTCTTCCCATTTGCGGCGAATCTCATCTTCAGACATTGTGGGGCTCCTCCGGTAGCGATATTAATGGGCGTGTTTCGCCTATGGCGAATACAAAGTTTAGGATGGTTTGATAACGATTCCCCTTCTCGTCTTCTACGGTTACTATTGCGTCTTTGCGTTTTTTCCCCTTTGCCTCTTCGATTCCAACAATTTTGCCGAACTTGCCCACGTTTTTGCCACCAGTTATCATTACAAAATCGTTCTTCTTCATCTTTATATGCCCAAGAATCTGCCTGTCTGGAAGGCTCAACTGTACTGTGTCAAATACGCTGTAAACATCTTCTTGGGGATTTTTTGGGTCGGCCACCTTTACAAGCACGTTTGAACCGTCATGGAAGTTTAGCTGTATATGCCCGTTCTTGACAGTTGTTTTGTTTTCTATTCGGCAAAGCTTGAAGCTGGCCTCTTCCTTGGTTATTGGGTGCAGGATTAACCCCTTATGGGAGGGCAGTATTCGAAAATGTTTGTTTGCCTCTGGTAGGGAAACAACATCCATAAGCCCAACTGGGAACTTGTCTTCTCGCCTTACTTTTCCATCAACGTAAACCTTTCCCTGTGAAGCTATTATTTTGGCTTCTTTTCTTGTCTTTGCAACTCCGAGAATGTCGCGTAATATTATGGTTAGCGGCAAACAGCTTTCAAGAGAATGAGGACCCGGTGTGGGTTTCACAATCCAAACAAACTCTTTCCTATGGATTGGCCAGAGCCTTGGCGCTGGTTTACGCTTTAAAACTGTTGAGCCTCCTTTCTTACCCAAGTTTAGGTTCCTCCGCAGCTTTTCGTTTCCGTGGTTTGGTTTCAGCTCTTGGTTCCTTTTCCTCCTCCTTCTTCACAGCCCTCTTTTTTGTCGCTCTTTTCCTCTTTTTTGGTTTTTCCTCCTTCGTCGGCGGAGGCAGCTCTTCCGTTACGGCCTTTTCCTCCGTGGGCTTTTCCACAGCTTCTACAGCTTCTGTGGGTTTCTCTGCCTTTTCTACGGTTTTCTTTCTTCTTTCCAAAATTTTCTTCCGCCATTTATCGTCTAGGTTAAGCTTTGTTATCATAACCTTTGATGGATGAACTGGAACGAAAATCGTTGTTCCATCAACTTTTTCCCTTGTCAAGCCCTCAACATAGATTCTATACTTTTTCCGGTCAACGCTTGAAACTTTCCCTTCAAAACCTTTATGGTCGCCTCGCATAACGCGGACGGTGTCTCCGCTTCTTACGGGAAGACTTCTTGTTCCGTAGCTTCTTCTCAGCTCCGGTGATAGTGGAGCGGCAAAATGCTTATGGCGTATGTGGTCTGGTGCTTGAAACAGCATTTTCCTCTGTTTTGAAGGTTTTGAGGTTTTAGCCACAACTTGCATAGCTTTTACCTCGCTACCGTTATATTATTATGCTGGCTGCGCTGGCTATTCTCGGCCATCTTTCAGCAGCCTCCTTTGCCACTGGTCCACGGATTTCGGAGCCCTTCATTTCTCCTTCCGGAGTTATGATTACGGCGGCGTTGTCTTCAAATTGAACCCAGACGCCGTCCGCTCTTCGGAAGGGCATCCTCTGGCGGACTATTACTGCTTGGAAAATTTTTCTGCGCATGTCGGGTGTCCCATGTTTTACTGAGACGGTTATGCGGTCGCCCACCGCGGCAGATGGCAAACGCCTCAATCTTCCTTTATAGCCCATGACTTGGATTAGGCGCAGTTCCCTTGCCCCAGTATTGTCAGCGCATTTTAGTATTGCGCCGGTTGGCAGACCCCTAGAGATTTTTGGCCTCTGTCCGATTACTCCCTTTGCAACGAGGCCCCTTGTCTTTGCCTTTGCCGCCATTTTAACTTGCCTCCTCCTTCTTCTCAACAACAACGAAGGAAACAGTTTTGTTTATGGGACGGCATTCGGCTATTACAACGCGGTCTCCCTCTTTTGCATCTATGCATGGTGGGTTGTGGGATGGTATTCGGCTGTGTCTTCTCTCATACCTCATGAATTTCGGAACATAGTGCAAGTAATCATGCCGCACTATAACCGTCTTATCCATTTTGGCGCTGACAACAACACCTTCAAGAATACGCCCCCTTATTGGAAGACTCCCATGGAAGGGACAGTTGCGGTCGTTGCAGGCTTTCTTAGGCTTCTTAAATGTTAATGCCATCACCACAACCTCTTAACATGTTTTTTGAGGCGATCTTCGGGTCTTCCAACAAGAAGCTTACCCTCAATCTCCACAACAGTCCCATCGGAAAATTTGAAATGAAATATAGACGAGTCCTTTACAATCATTTTCCTTTTCCCATTATGGAGAATTGTGAAAGTGTTCCGCGTTTCATCAATCACCCTGCCGCGTATTCCCACGCAGCTGCGATTTGTGCTTTTTACAACTTTAGCTTCTGTCCCAATAAACTCGTAACGTATTATGTCTGGGGCTACTTTCATCTGCCTTCCTCTCCCTTCTTGGGTGTTTTAGGCGTTTTCGCTTTAAGGCTCTGCTCTCTTTCCACCGTCAATATTCTGGAGATGGCCCTCCGCAGTTCTTTTATCCTCGCAGGATTTTCCACTGTGCCGCCAGCCTTAACCATAGTTTTAAGCCTAAGCAGTTCGGTTCTAAAATCATTAAGCTTTCTAGCTCGCTCTTCTGGAGACATTTCCCGTATCTCTTTAACTCTAATTATGGGCATTTACTCAGACGCTCCTTCACCCTCGCTTGTTTCCTCAGTCTCTTCTCCGGTTTCCTCAGGTGAGGTTTCTGCACGCGCCTCTTCTGCTGGAGGCGCCTCGACGATTTGGATTTTATCTGGAAACTTCGCGTCTGGAGGCATTATTCTAACTTTAACGCCGTATATGCCCGGTTTCAACTGCACGTGGACCTCAGCTTTTCTCATGTATTTTAAAGCGGGGTCGCCACATTTTGGAAGATAACCAGCTTTAAACTTTTCATATCTGGCCCTCTCTGTTCTCAGCTTTCCACTAATGATTATCTCTACGCCTAGGGCTCCAGCCTCCATAACTTGGTTTAAGGCCCAAAAGCCAGCACGTCTAAAGTGAACGCCTCTTTCAAGAGCTGAGGCAATTCGTGTAGCAACAATGTACGGATTTAACTCTGGAACTTCAATTTCAGAAACTGAGATCTGCGGGTTTGAAACACCAAACTTCTCCTCTAAAATTTTAGCAAGCTCCCTTATTGTCTCGCCGCTCCTGCCTATCACAAGACCAGGACGCATGGCATAAATCACTATGTGTGTTCCAAGAGGGGTTTCTGAAATGTTCACCCCGCCGTATCCAGCTTTTTCAAGTTTTCTCTGTAGGAACTCGTCTATTTCCGCCCTTTTCTTAGACTTTGTAATAAAATGTTTTACAACAGCCATCAAGCTTCCTCCACGGCTGTTTCAGGTTGTTCCTCTAGGGCTAGCTCAATGTGGCAGAGGGTTTCAAATTTCGGCGTGGCTCTTCCAAAAGCCCTTGGGGTATACCTTTTAATCTTCATGCCGGGATAAGCCGAAGCGTGGATTATTTTAAGCCTTTCAGTGTCTAAACCTTTATTTTCAGCGTTGGCTTCGGCGCCCTCAAGAATTTTTAGAATCTGTTTAGCTGCTTTGACTGGGTATCTGCCCGCGTAAGCCTTTTCCAGTCCATGGCGGTGTCCCGCTTTTTTCTTAAACCTTGTAAAGGGAACAGCCTTCTTTTTTGCTATGACTTCGCGTAAATATTTTTTAGCTTGAATGAGCGTCATTCCCTTAATTGCCTTGCACACCTCACGAGCGGATTTATGGGATACCCTAACCTCTCGCCCGCTTGCCTTAACGGTTTTCTCAGGGTCTAACGCTTCTTCAGGTATGGAGTATCCCCACTTTGGCACTCAGTAGACTCTCCAACTGTGCAATTGAACAGCTACATGGCGATTTATATGGTTTTCCATTCAGTTAAAGCTGTTTCAGACAGGCTACAAGCGTGAAAGCACACTTAAACCGCCTGAAAACCGAAACCGCCACACAAAAACTATAGAGGGAAGAGCACTATTGGCTTGGCACACAGCCAAAAAATGTTGCGATTCATTTATTTCCAGCCACAACCTAGTATCCGAGAATAAAATGGTGAGAAAACTTGACCGTGAATAAGGGCGTTATAACCATGCTGCACGGCGCCGGCGGGACAGTAATGCATGAGCTAATTAAAAACTACATTATGAAATATTTCGGCGGTTTCGATGGCGCAGAAGTTCCTTTGGAAGCTTTAGACGACGCGGCAGTGGTTGGCGACGTTGTTTTAAAGAGCGACTCCCACGCCGTTAAGCCAATATTCTTTCCAGGCGGGGACATTGGGCGTTTGGCGGTTTCCGGCACAGTTAATGATGTTGCAGTTTTAGGAGCTGAACCCTACGCTTTGGCATGCGGCTTCATATTGGAAGAGGGACTAGCCCTATCCGACTTTGAAAAAATTTTGGCAAGCATGAAGCAGACGTGCCTAGAAGCAGGCGTCGGCATAATTACCGGCGACACAAAAGTTGTTGAAAAGGGAAGCCTAGGCGGTTGCGTGATAAATGTTTCGGGCGTTGGCAGAAGAACAGAGGCCTTAGAAAAGAACTTGAAGGTTGTAAGACAGTTTAGAAGCAACTTCAAAGCACGGTGGATTCTGGACTCCAACCTCAAGCCCGGAGACAAGATTATTCTGTCGGGAACCATTGGCGACCATGGTTTGGCGGTTTTATCCGCCCAAGAAGGATTAAGCTTTGGAAGCGGCATAAAGTCGGATGTTAAACCCCTAAACCGCCTGATTAAACGTTTACTCAGCGATGTAGGCGGCATAACAGCGATGAAAGACCCCACCCGAGGCGGTTTGGCAGACGCCCTCAACGAGTTCAGCGAAAAATCCCATGCTGGCATCCTAGTTTACGAGGATAAAATCCCAATAAAAGGAGACGTGAAAGCCGCCTGCGAAATGCTGGGCTTGGACCCGCTGGAAGTTGGAAATGAAGGAAAAATCGTTATTGGGGTTGTGAAGGAAAAAGCCGAAGAGCTTCTAGAACTTCTGAGAACCACAGAAGAGGGAAAGGAGGCAGAAATCATCGGCGAGGCAACCGACGCCTTCAGCGGAGTAGCTATGCAAACAGTCGTTGGTGGAAAAAGGATAATTTCAAGACCCGTCGGGGATCCTGTTCCCAGAATCTGCTAGGCTATTTTGACTTTCTCAAAAGGTCTGAAACTCTTCCAGCTTTAACAAGTTTCCATCTGCCGAAAAAGTCCTTTTTGTAGAGGTGGAATAGGCCGCAGCGGGTACACTGCATAACCCGCCTGTTCTTCTCAAAATC
>Ga0272449_1003507_pt1 | contig 13450 bp, 9 predicted proteins | sample YNPCB0241_FD_198679 | JGI IMG/M metagenome (GOLD analysis project Ga0272449, IMG submission 198679) | Hot spring sediment microbial communities from Yellowstone National Park, WY, United States - YNP-CB-024-1 | ecosystem: Environmental > Aquatic > Thermal springs > Hot (42-90C) > Sediment...
ACGGGTTCCTCGGCTTGGCTTCGAGGGCGATCTGGACCGCCTGGGCGCGGATGATGAGCTCCGGGCCCAGCATGCCCTGCATCAGCGGGGTGATCAGCGGCATCGTGTAGATCACCGTCACGGTGATGGGATCTCCCTCATAGATCACCGGGGTGGCCGAAGACCCCTGGTTCGGCTCCACGACCACCGCAATCCGGCTGGGATCCACCAGGGAGAAGGGGATCCAGCGGGTCTCGCTCAGGGCCCGGGTGTAGGCCCGATACTGCACGTTGTTCGGATCCGTGCACTGGACGTCCGGGTCCGCGTCCGGTGGGAGCGGATCGTTGGGGTTCCGGCAGTAGGGGTTCACCGCCGCGTAGAGGGCCCCCTCCGCGGCGGCGTCGTGGATCGCCAGCCAGGCCACGAAGGCCCGCCCCAGATCGATCAACCCCATGACCAGCAGCAGCAACACCGTCAGGCTCAGCGCCAGCTCCACCAGCCCCTGTCCTCGCCGCATCCATTCCTCCTATCGGATCAACTTCATCCGCGGCCGCCCCAGCGGGCCCAGGCCCTGCTGAGCGATGATGGAGATCTTGCTGCCCGAGAGATCGATCCGCCAGGCCAGGATGGCCCCCGCGTCGCTCACGATGTTGCCCGCGCTGGACATGCGGACCAGTCCGACGGGCGCGTCGATCAGGCCGTTCCAGTAAATGTTGGGGGAACTGACCTGGATCACCGGCGTGGAGGCATCCTTCACCGGGCTGAAGAACAGGAGGTTCTGCGCGGTGTAGGCATACAGCGGGGAACAATCCGGGAGATTGTCCCCGTTGATGTCGGGGCAGTTCTTCATGTCCACATTGATCCGCCCGGTCGCGGCCACGGTGATGGTGATGGGCGTGGTCCAGCCGCTGGGAATCTTCACGGTCACATCCCCGTTCACAAAATAAAGCGCTTCGTTCACCAGCCGGTAAGTGCTGAGGGTGTTCGAACCGCAGAGGCCCTCTGTAGGCGTATAGGGAGCCGTCGGGTCCAGGGTCACCCCCTGGGCGGAGGAGGGTTGCAGACAGAATTTCTGCCCAGCATTCTGCCAGTAAGTCCCTTCCGGCTGGAACTGGTCGATGGTATACAACGGCTCGAGGGTGATCGGCGAGGCTCCTTCACATCCCAGCCCGGCGTCGTTCAGGCCATACGCCTCTCCTCCATATTCGCACACCCCGTTCTCCAGCACCACGTGAGGGGCTTTGCGGGGATCCGCGCTTGTGAGGTTCAGGCCGGCATTCGAGTGAATCCCCCCGTTGATGTAGATGTCGCTCCCGCTCAGGTTCAGGGCGTTCTGATAGCAGGGCCCGTTCGTGTTTTCATTCTTGCACAGGGCGGTCAGGGCGTATTCGCCCGAGCTCCAGCCCTTGAAATAGATCGCCGTGGCCTGGGCTCGCACCTCCAGCCAGGCGTGGCCGATCACTGCCGCCAAGAAGGACCGGAAGGGGTTCCGGACCACCACCGCTATCCCCCGGGCGTTTGGAGGGACAGCGCCCGCCGGGATGGGGATCTGCTCCGCCTCCGAGATGTAGTAGAAAGCCTGGACGTTCGCGTTCTGGGCATCCCCCGGCTGTCCGCCGGCGTCCGGGATCCCCTGGGCCTCGACGACGGAATGGATGGCCTGCAGGATCGCCGTCTCACCGCCAACCCCATGCTGGGCGAACCACAACGCCCGCGTCCCGGCCAGCGCCCCTGCGTCCGCGGCGTTCTGAGCCCGCCGTCGCTGGGCATAGGCCTGGTTGCCATCGATGGCCAGGGCCGCCAGCCCGATCAGGGCCGTCAGCATCAGCGCCACCAGCACCAGCGTTTGACCGGAGCGTCCTCGCCCCATGGATCCCCTCCCTCCCTATTTATGGGCTCGGCAGCTGGCTCGGGCCGAAATACACCCCGTCCGGCGGGAACAGGGTCCGCCCGGCCCGATAGCGGATCGTCACCTGAGGCAGCAGGGCCTGGATCATCGGCGTCACCGGCGAGACGGTCACCTGAGCATCGATCACCACCCGATCCTCCCGCTTCAGCACGAACTTCTTATCGACCGAGGCGCACTCCACGGCCGGCTGGAATTGTCCGGTGTCGTAGCGGAAGGATTCGAAATACACAAAGTAAGTGCGCTGCGGGACCAGCGCCTGTTTCGGGGTCAGCACCAGCGTGGCCTTCAGGCGATCCAGCAGATCCCCATAGCAAAAGCTGCTCCACTGGGCTTTGGTCATGCTGCCGGTGGGGGCCTGGACGATGGCATACCGCAGGGCCTCCCGCACGCCCCCGCCCAGCTCCGCATAGACCAGCAGGATCCGCCCGAAATCGGCGATCGCCATCGCCAGAAACAGCAACAAGGGCAACGCCAGGGCAAACTCCACCAACCCCTGTCCCCTTCGCCGCATGATGCCCTCCGGGATCCTCCCGCGGGTCTTCTCTCATTCACTATACCGCACATCATCCTTATCCGGATACGCTCCTACCGTTTTCATACACTGGTTTATAATTTATAACCGCTTGATGCGATAGGGTTTATCTTTACATAACCTGATTGATGAGGATCGGTTCGGGATGAAGGGCGGACGCGGCCCTCTCGGGAACCGGGGATCCGCGCGGGCGTGTTGGGCTGCGAAGGAGAGATCTCCGGCGCTCCACGCTCCGCATGTCCCTTAGGGCTTTCGGTTTCCCGGGCGGGGGAGCCTCCGGCCTCGGGATGGAGGAAGCGGTGAATCGACGCCTTTCGCGGTCGCGGCCCGGAGCGCCCGGTGCGATAAGGAGTTCAGCGGGACCTCAGGGAGGGAAGGAAGGCGAGGGCCATGGCCGCGGTGGAAACGAGCATGGCGATCGCGGCCCCCACCCCGCCCCAGCGGGGGATCAGGATCAGGTTCCAGCTCAGGTTCAGGGCCGCCCCCATGGCGAAGACGACCAGCAGCCTCCCCGACCGGCCCGCGCTGATCCAGACCGTCGCCCCCAGGCTGGAAAGGAAGGCGGGGATCCAGGACAGCCCCAGCCACCGCAACATCGGGACCGCCGGGAGATAGCGGAGGCCAAAGGGAAGCCGGATCAGCGGTTCCGCCAGAAGCGCCATCCCGATCGCCATGCCCAGAGGAAGCGCCAGGTAGGCGCCGAGGAGGCGACGGGCCCGATGGGCAGGGGACTCCTCCCGGGCCAGCCGGGGAAGCAGCGCCACGGCGAGGGCGTTGCTGAGCAACAGCCCGGCCTCGTAAAAACGATACGCCAGGCTGTAAAAGCCCGCCTCCACAGATCCCCGCAAGCTCAAGAGCAGGAGGCTGTCCGCCCGCGCGTAGAGGGATCCCAGGATCCCAAAGGCCAGCATCTGGAGCCCCTCCCCCATCGCCTCGGGCGCCCACCGCCGCCCGGCGGCCGGCCAGAGCGGCGGCCCCACCCGTCGGGCGGCCAGCCAGAGGCCCAGGCCGTCCAGGGCCATCGCCCCCGCGAAGCCGAGCCACAACGCCGTCCATCCCCACCGCGCCGCCAGGGTCATGCCGGTGAGCCCTACCGTGCGCGTGAGGAACACCACCGCCGCCGCGCGGTCCAGCCGGCCAGCCGCCGCCAGGCGGGCGCCCTGCAACGGGATGAGCACCATCAGGAACAGCAGCGGGGTCAGCGCCGGCAGCTCCGGTCGGATCGCCGGGGGCGCCACCGCTCCCCACGCCGCCAGCCCGGCCAGCCCGCACAGGCCCGCGATCCAGAGCCCCCGCAGGATCATATACGTGCTCACGCGAGGGGTATCGCCGCGGGTCAGATCGCGAATGATGAGCATCGAGAGGCCGGACTCGCCGCTCTCGTGGCCGAAGCGCAACCAGCTCTGGAGGGCGCTGAACCGTCCGAAATCGGCCGGGCCCAGCCAGCTGGCCAGCAGGAGGGTTTGAAAGAACCCCAGGAACCGCGACCAGGCCAGCGCCATCCCCCAGAGGGCCGACTGGACGGCCAGCCGTTCCCGCCACCGGGCATATCCGCCCGCCCGTTGCATCGCCATCGTCTCGATGCGCGCTCGCAGGCTCATCCGTCGGATATCCTCAGAGATCGGCCTCAGGATACCATGGGCCTCGCAGTCGGTCGACCGTCCGCTCCGACTGTTCCTCTCAAGCCGCCGCCTGTATACTGGAAAGCAATCCACATCTATCCTGAGCCGGAGATTCTCTTCATCATGCGAGCGCACTTCCTTCCACATCCTGCGGAAACCCCCTCCGGGCTGCCCTCCGAGGGCTGGCGGGAGGTCTCCCTTCCCCATCAATGGGCTTTGGAGGGCATGGAGGCGGAGGTGGGCTGGTATCGGCTGGAGCTGCCGGCGGCGACGGGGCCCCGCCGCTGGGCCCGCCTGCGCGCGGATTACTTCGGCCGCGCGTGGGCGGATGAGCGGCTCCTCGGCGCCCACGAGGGGTACTTCGAGCCCTGGCTCCTGGAGCTCCCCCGGGAGCCCCACACCCTCTGGCTCCGCGTAGCGGCCCCCAAGGAGCCTTACGGCACCGTGTGGCCCCGCCTGAAGCGGCAGATCAAGGGGATCTTCGGCCAGCACGATTGCCGCCCCGGCGGCACCACCGCTCGCGGGCAGGAGCGGGGAACCGGCGGGCTGTGGGGAGGAGTCACGATCTTCGAGACCGGGCCGGTGGCGCTGCTCCATCTCACCCATCAAACCTTCCATCGCCCCCAGGGCTGGCGCCTCCGGATTCAGCTCACCCTGGACGCCCTCGCCGCCGGCCGCGCGGAGGTCACCTTCGCCCTCCGCCCGGAGAACTTCGAAGGCCCCTCCCTCACGACGGTGCGGACGCTGGACCTGGAGGCCGGACGACAGACGATCTCCCTGATCTGGGATCTCCCCGAGCTCCCGCGCTGGGAGATCTGGGAGCGGGGCTTCCCCCATCTCTACCGGCTGGAGGCCGCCCTGGGGGATCAACAGGCGGCGGCGCCCATCGGCTTCCGGACCCTCGGCCAGGAGGGCGCGTGGCTGCTCCTGAACGATCGCCGGGTGTTCCTGCGGGGCACCAACATCATCCCCACCCAGTGGCTGGCCGCCTACACTCCGGAGGACGCGGCGCGGGACGTCCGCCTGCTGAGAGCGGCGAACCTCAACGCCGTGCGGGTGCACGCCCACCTCACCCACCCGGCTTTCTACGAGGCCTGCGATCGGGAAGGGATCCTGGTCTGGCAGGACTTCCCCTTGCAGTGGGGCTACGCCGACGATGAGGCGTTCGCCCAGGAGGCCGTCCGCCAGGCGCAGGCGATGGTGGCGCACTTCGGGGCGCATCCCTCGATCTTTTTGTGGTGCGCCCACAACGAGCCCACCCACAACCGGTATACCCTGGCGCCCCTGGTGGCGGCGGCCATCCGGGCCGCGGATCCCACCCGACCGGTGAAAGAGGCCTCGGATTTCCGGGAGCACGCGTATCCCGGATGGTATTGGGGCCACATGCGGGACTTCCAGGCGTTGCCCGGCGCGCCGCTGCCCTCGGAGTTCGGGGCGCAGGCGCTGCCCCGGGCGGAGCTCCTCCGACGGGTCCTCGGCCCCGACGCCTGGCCGCCGAAATGGGAGACGTGGATGTATCACAACTTCCAGCCGGAGCAGACCTTCCGCGTGGCAGGGGTGGAGATGGGGGAGAGCCTGGAGGCCTTCGTGGAGAACAGCCAGCGCTACCAGGCCCGCCTCATCGAGTTCGCCATCCACACTTACCGCCGGGCCAAGGGGCAGATCACCGGTTACTTCCACTTTATGTTCGTCGAGCCCTGGGAAGGGATCACCTGGGCGGTGCTGGACGTGGAACGCGTCCCCAAGCAGGGCTATTTCGCCCTGCAGCAGGCTTCCACCCCGGTCCTGGTCTCCATCGTCCCCTATGTGGAGCGGGCAGGGGTGGGCCAGCCGCCCCTGCGGGAGGTCTGGGTGATCTCGGACCTGGACCGGCCGCTCTCCCTGCGGGTCTCCCTCCGCATGGAGGGACCGGTGGCCTTCCCCCTGGGGGAGATGACCGTGACCCTGGCGCCCCACGAGGTCCGTCGGGTGTTCGAGGTGATGGAGCTTTTCGAAGCCCCGCTGGACCAGCGGGAGGCCCTGGATGCGGCGAGCGCCGTCCTCCGGCAGCTGCCGCCCGGACGCTATTCGGTCATCGCGGAGGCCTGGGAGGGGGAGCGCCTCTGGTCCCGTCACGTCGTCGAGATGGAATACCTGGAACCCATCGGGCCGCAGGAAGAAGGGTTCTGGTGAGCGGATCCTTGCCTCCGGATTCGGAGCGAAGGGAGCGATGGGGAAACGAGGGCGCTCAGAGATCTCGTTGCGCGGAAAAGGGCGGGCGCTGTTCGCTGGCCTCGCCGAGTGGGTGGAGCCGGCGGAGTCGCCCCCTGCCCCGCCAGAGCCTTCGGTTTCGCGTCCTCCGGCCGAACCCTCCTCGGCCCCTCCGGTGCCGGAAGCGCCACCGGTCCCGGATGTGGAAGCCGGGGCCTCCGGGTCCGGGGATCGGGATCCCCAGGAGCGCCTTCCCTCTCCGACTCCCACAGGGGGGCGAGACGGAGACGGCTTTCGTTTCCTGGCCATGGAAGCGGCGCGAGCGGCGGCCGTGAGGGCCTCGCCGCTTCCCGAGGCCGCTCCCCCCTCCTGGCGCTGGGAGGCCCCTCCTCCGGCTTCGGAGGGGATTCAAATCGACCCGGAGGGGCCGATGCGGGCGCTGCGCATCCCGGGCCTGCTGGAGCCCGAGGCCGTGGGCCCCATCGCGCCTTCTCTCGAGACATCGATGGAGACCCCTGAAGAAGGAGAGGCATCGATGGGACCTGTGCCCACCTCCTCCCCCGAGCGGCTCTCCGCTTCCCGCCCTCGTTCCGTGGACGAAGCCCAGACCCGCCAGCTCCACGGGCGGATCGATGAGCTCTACCGGCGCATCGCCGGCGGGGCGATCCCGGACCCGGGCTCCGCGGAGCAAGCCCTGAGCTGGCTGAAGCAGGCCCGCGAGGCGCTCCTGAAGCCCGATGGCTACGATGAGGCGGAATATTATTACAGCCTCGCCCTGACCCGATATGCCATCGCCCGCCGGCTCTGGCGCTGGTCATACACCTACGGGCTCTTCGTGTTCCTGTGGGGGCTGGCCTGGCTGGGGGCGTATCTCTGGGCCCTCACGGCCGGGCGGGGCTACAGCGCCTGGGTGGTCCCGCCCGGCTATGAGGGGATCTGGGAGCCGATCATGTGGGGCGGCCTGGGCGGGGTCTGCGGGATCTTCTACAGCCTTTACTGGCACGTGGCCATCCGGCGGGACTTCGATCGCCAGTATGTGATGTGGTATCTCGTCCAGCCGATCCTGGGGAGCATGATCGGGATGATCATCTACATGATCATCACCGTGGGGTTCTTCACCATCCAGGGAACCCCCGCGCCGGCCAACCCGCTTTTCATGTATCTGATCGCCTTCATCGCCGGCTTCCGGCAACGTTTCTTCCTGGAGCTCATCGACCGCATCGTTCAGACCTTCACCCCCAACCCGAGGAGCGGGAACTCCTAAGCGAGGAGGGATGGAGGATGCCTCCGCGGCTCGCCTTCGTCTTCCCCGGCCAGGGCTCCCAGTATGTCGGGATGGGCCGGGCGCTGTATGAGCGCTTCCCCGAAGCCCGGGCGATCTTCGAGGAAGCCGATCGCCGGCTGGGATACGCCCTCTCCCGGCTCTGCTTCGAGGGGCCGGAGGAGCAGCTGAACGACACGTTCTACACCCAGCCGGCGCTGCTCACCGTCTCCATCGCCGCTTACGAGGCGTGGCGAACCCGGGGCGGGCTCCCCCCCGATTGGGTGGCCGGCCACAGCCTGGGGGAGTTCTCGGCGCTGGTGGCCGCCGGGGCCCTCGCGTTCCCCGACGCCCTGCGGCTGGTGCAGGAGCGCGGACGATGGATGAAATGGGCCGGCGAGCAGCAACCAGGGGCGATGGCGGCGGTGCTGGGCCTGGAACGGGCGGCCCTGGAGGAGATCTGCGAGGAAGCCCACCGCGAGACCGGCGAGGCCGTGGTGGTCGCCAACGACAATTGCCCGGGGCAGCTGGTGATCTCCGGAGGCCAGCGGGCCATCGCCCGGGCCGGCGAGCTCGCCCGGGCCCGAGGCGCCCGTCGGGTGATCCCCCTGGCCGTCAGCATCGCGGCGCACTCCCCCCTGATGGCCCCCGCCGTGGAACCCTTCCGGTCGGTGCTGGAGACCATCCCCTTCTTCCCGCCCCGCGTCCCGGTGATCGGGAACGTGGAGGCCCGCCCCCTCGATGGCCACCCCGACGCCCTGCGGGCGGAGCTGGCCCGCCAGCTCATCGCCCCCGTCCGCTGGACGGAGAGCGTGCGCTATATGGTGGAGCAAGGGGCGGAGATCTTCATCGAGTTCGGCCCCCGGGATGTGCTGAGCGGCCTGATCCGCCGCATCGCCCCGCATGTGCGCACCCTCCGGGTGGAGGATCCGGAGACGCTGACGCAGGCCCTGCAGGCCCTCGATTGAATCAGCGCTCCAGGACCCAGGGGTCGATGGCCCGCTCATAGGAGAGGATCTCGTCCTCGCGGAAGAACAGCCCGATCTCAAAGGCGGCGGTTTCCGGCCCGTCGGAGCCGTGGACCAGATTGCGCCCGATGGTGAGGCCGAAGTCCGCCCGGATGGTCCCCGGCTCCGCCTTGGCCGGGTCGGTGGCGCCCATCGTCTTGCGCACCACCTCGATGGCCTGGGGTCCCTCCACCACCATCGCCACCACCGGCCCCGAGGTGATGTAACGGATCAGGCCCTCATAGAAAGGCTTGCCCTGATGGACCGCGTAATGCCGCGCGGCCAGCTCGGGGGTGATCCGCATCATCTTCAGCGCCACGATCTTCAATCCACGGCGTTCCAGACGGGAGATGATCTCCCCGATCAACCCACGCTGCACACCGTCCGGCTTGATGAGCACCAGCGTCCGCTCCATGAAGCGCCTCCGTCCACATCGGGTTTTGAAGTGGATTCGACCAACGGACGATCATATCGAAGCCCGACGGGCCTCCAGCACCCCCGTCCCCTGAAACGCCTGCTCGACCCGCCAGAGGCCCTCCCCTGCCCGCTCGATCGGACACGGCCTCCCGTTCCATCGGATCTCCGGCACGCCTCCCTCATCCGGGATCCCCAGCCAGACGAACCCCCGCGCGCGGGCTTCCCGGCGGAGCACCCAGCGCCCCCAGGAGGCTTCCTCCTCCCCTTCCACGACCTCCGCACCCGGCGGGATCCGAAGGGTGGAGCCCACCCACTGCGGTCCGGGTCGGATCGGCCGCAGGAGCCAGAGGGCCGCTCCATGCGGCGGCAGGTCCACCGGGAGGTTCCCCGTCAGCCGCTGGGCCCGGCCGGACCAGCGCTCAAAGCCCCAAGCCGGCTCCGGCAAGCCGAGGTCCCTCAGGGGCAGCGCCGTTCGCCAGGGCCGATCCTCCGGATTCAGGAGACCCACCCACACCGCCGGAGCGCCGCAAAGAGTTCCCGCCCGGCGCATCACCCGGGGGAACTCCCGTTCGAAGAGATCCCGCACCTCGGGCCGCTCCCCCGTGGGGGGAAGCAACGCCGCCCAGAGCGCTCGCCGCTCCTCCGGAAGCTCCGCCACCGGGTCGCTGACCAGGACCATCCCCCCGCTCAAGGCAACGGCGGTGAGCATCAGGCGGACCTCATCCTCCGTGAGGGAGGTGGCACGGGCGCGCAGCAGCAGACAGTCGGGATCGTTCCACCACCATCGGCGATGCATCCAGGAGCGGGTGAGGGTGTTCCGAACGGCGTTCCGCGCCGCCGGGAGGCTGCGCTCGGCCCGAAAGGGACGGCTCAGGCCGAACATGCGGGGCTCCCAGTGGGGCGCCACATCCGGGCCGATTCGCATGCCGTCCACCAGGCCGATGGCGGGGCCTAAGGGGCAGCCACATCCGAGCAGGAAAGCGGACTCCCCAGCCGCCTCCCGGATGGCCCGGAGCCCCCGGCGGAGGGCCTGCGCCCGGGTGGCCTTCGGATCATAGCGGCGACCGGGCAGCGCCGCCGCATACAGGAAGTCCAGCTTCAGGTAAGGGAACCCCCAGCGATGGACCACCGTGCGGATCAGATCCTGAAGCCATTCTTCCACGCCGGGATGGGTGGGATCCAGGGCGCGGAGCCAGCGATACCAGTTGAAGCCGGCGGAGACCGGACGGCCCCGCGCATCCCGCAGCAGCCAGTCCGGATGCCTCCGGACGACCGCCGCCTCCGGCCACGTTAAGAAGGGCGCAAGCCACAGGCCCGGCGTGAAGCCTGCCTCCCGGATCTCCTGGGCCAGCGGGGCCACCCCCTCGGGGAAACGAGGACTGAACCGGGTCCATTCCCCCACCGCCGCCTGGAAGCCGTCGTCGATCTGGATCAGCTCCACAGGGAGGACTTCCCGCCATGCCGCCAGCGCCTGCAGGTTCGAACGGATATCGGCATCGCGCACGCGCGTGTAGTAGAAATACCAGGAGCACCAGCCGGAAGGAGCGTGCGGCGGGATCCGGGGCTGCATCGCTCGGGCGACCGCCTCCGCATAGTCCCCGAACGGATCAGGATCGGTCGCCTCCCGGGTTTCCACCCAGATCCACTCAGAGGGAACCTCCTCCTCCGGGTCGACGGAGATCCCGTCCAGCTCGGCATACACGTGCAGCTGGGGCATCCCGCGCGCGTCCAGCTCGATCTTGACGAACTGATCCGCCGTGGTGATCTGGCCGACGATCAGCGCCCGCTCCCCCACGATCAGGGCGGCAACCAGATCGCTGCGTCGCACACCCGAGGGTCCGGGAGGAGCCGCCACATCGAAGGTCATAGGGGCGCCCAGGGGTCCGAAAAGGGTCCCGGCGTCCCGGCCTTCCACCGGGGTGGTTCCGGCGAAGCTCCACGAGTGAAACCCGTTCCGGTAGAACCGCCAGCGGGAAGGCGGCAGAGGAGCCGCCACCGGCCCGGTCAGCACCGCCGCCCGGCGCAGGGCGATGGAGGAAGCCGCGCGCCGGCGCAGCTGCAACCGGACAGCCGTCGCCGCCCCGTAGCGGCGCAAGAGACGGATCGCCTCCCAGCCGGGCGCCTGGAAGACCTGTCGGAGCTCCTCGCCGGATCCGTGGAGATCGGAGAAAGGGGAGCGCTGTTCCTCCACCAGACGCCAAACGGTCGACGGCCAGGTCTGACCGTCGACCGCCTCAAGGGCGATCCCCGCGGTCCACCGCAGGCCGAAGGGGTCCAGGAAGGTGAACATCGATGAACAGGCCTCCGGGGAGCGCGGATTCAGGCTATGGGATCAGCAGGATCTTCCCCACCGTCTGGCGGGAGGCCAGGCGGCGGTGGGCCTCGGCCGCCTGCTCCAGCGGGAAGGTGGAGTCGATGAAGACCTTCAGCTGGCCGGTCGCCACCAGATGGAGCACCTCCCCGGCCCGCCAGAGCAGCTCCTCACGGGTCAGCAGATAATGCCACATCGAGGGACGGGTGAGGAACAGGGAGCCCTTCTGGTTCAGGATCTGCGGATCGGTGGGCGGGACCGGCCCGCTGGACTGGCCGAAGAGCACCATATAGCCGCGAGGGCGCAGGCAGTTCAGGCTCTTCTCGAAGGTGTCCTTTCCCACGGAGTCGTAGACCACATCGACGCCGCGGCCATCGGTGAGGCGCTTGACCTCCGCCTCAAAGTCCTGCTCGGTGTAGAGGATCACCGCGTCCGCCCCCAGGTTGCGGACGATCTCGGCCTTGGCGGGGGAGGAGACCGTGGCGATCACCCGGGCGCCCCTTCGCTTGGCCATCTGCACCAGCAACGTCCCCACGCCTCCGGCCGCCGCGTGGATGAGACAGGTCTCCCCGGGCTTGAGGGGATAGGTGCTGACGGTGAGGAATTGCGCGGTGATGCCCTGGAGGAGGACCGCCGCCGCCTGCGGGAAATCGATGGCGGGGGGGAGCTTCACCAGACGATCCGCGGGCACCACGTTGTATTCCGCGTAGGAGCCGGAGACTCCGGCGTAGGCCACCCGGTCCCCCTCCCGGAACTCCGTCACCCCGGGGCCGACGGCGGCCACCTCGCCCGCCCCTTCCTGCCCGGGGATGAAGGGGAGCGAGATGCGGTAGAGGCCGGTTCGGTGATAGGTATCGATGAAGTTCACCCCGATGGCCCGGAGGCGGACCAGGACCTGGCCGGGGCCAGGGGTGGGGGTGGGGATCTCGTCCACCTGGAGGACTTCGGGGCCGCCGAACTGATGGATCCGAACCGCGCGCATCGTCTCCTGCCTCCGCGTGAGGATGAACCGCCTCGGTGGGCGCCTTTACGGGCCCGCCGGGGAAAGCGCGCTCCGAACGGCCTCTGAGCGCGCCGGCGACGGGAGCGGATGGGAATCGAACCCACCCCGGGCCGCGCCGCGGCCCGACACCGGTTTTGAAGACCGGGGGCCTCACCAGAGGCCAACCGCCCCCAGAGAGGGATTATAGCGATTTTACGCTTCCACAGAGAGAGGCAAAACAAGATCGGGGCAGGGTTCTCCTGCCCCGATCCGGTGCCCTGGGCCGGAATGGCGATGGACGGCGACGGCTTATTGCGGCTTGGCCGGCGGCACGTTGGTCTTGATCGTGCCGTCCTTCAGTCCCTTCTCGATCTCCGCCAGCTTCTGGCGGACCTCCTGGGGGACCTGGCTCTCCAGGTCGTGGAAGGGCGCCAGGCGCACCGGGCCGATCACGTTGCCGCCCTGCCACTTCCCTTCATAAGCGGCCTTGATCAGGTTGAAGGTCCCCTCAGTGAGGTCCTTCATCGCGCTGGTGAGGAGGACGCTGCGGGCCTCCGGCACCGTGTAATACTGATCGACGTCCACGCCGATGGCCAGGCACTTCTTGGTCTCCGCGCAGGCAATGAGGGCCCCGTTGCCCGTCTTGCCGCCCGCCCCGAAGATCACATCCACGCCCTTGTCCACCAGGGAGAGGGCGGTGGACTTGCCCCACTCGGGATCCGTGAAGGTCTTATCCAGCCCCACGTCGTTGTGGTAGACCACCAGGACCTCGATGTCGGGGCGGACGTATTTGGCGCCGGCGCGGTAGCCCTCGCCGAAGCGCCACACCGGCGGGACGGCATCGGTGCCCAGGACGGCGCCGATCTTGCCGGTCTTGCTCATCAGGGCGGCCAGGGCGCCGGCCATGAAGCCCGCCTTGTCCTCCTCGAAGATCAGCCCGGCGACGTTGGGGATGGTGCTCTCCTGGAACTGATCGACGCCGATGAACTTGACGTTGGGATACTTCTGGGCCGCCTCGCGGGTGGCCTCCCCGAGGGCGAAGCCCACGGTGACGATGACGTCATAGCCGGCGTCCGCGAACTGGGCGATGTTCTTCATGTAATCGTTGGGGTCCTGGGTCTCGATGTATTTGGCCTCCACGCCCAGCTCCTTGACCGCCTTCTGCACGCCCTCCCAGGTGCCCTGGTTGAAGGACTTGTCATCGATCTTGCCCACATCGGTCACCAGGCCCACCCGGAAG
>Ga0272449_1003508_pt1 | contig 13446 bp, 15 predicted proteins | sample YNPCB0241_FD_198679 | JGI IMG/M metagenome (GOLD analysis project Ga0272449, IMG submission 198679) | Hot spring sediment microbial communities from Yellowstone National Park, WY, United States - YNP-CB-024-1 | ecosystem: Environmental > Aquatic > Thermal springs > Hot (42-90C) > Sediment...
GGGTGAGCGTCTGGTAAAGCGTCTTGCCGGAGAGCTGAAAGCTAAAGGTGTGGGGCGGGTTCCAGTTGAAACCATGACTGAGCTTTATGACTCTCATGGTGTTCCGCCGGAAATTGTTAAAGAAATTGCTGAAAGCGAGGGTTTAGAGGCGCCTGTTCCGGAAAACTTCTATGCTTTGATTGCTGAGAGGCACATGCAGACCCAGAAGCTCAAAGAAGAGGAGGCTAAATCTGAAAAGTGGCTTGAAGACGAGGTGGCTGGTCTTCCCGAGACCGAGGCGCTTTATTATAAAGACGCGTATATGAGGGAGTTTGAGGCTAGGGTTTTAAAGGTTGTTGGCGGCAAGTACGTTGTTCTTGACAAGACTTGTTTCTATCCTGAAGGTGGTGGGCAGCCCTCTGACACTGGCTGGCTTTTCTTTGACGGCGGCAAGGCTGATGTTGTGGATGTTCAAAAAGTTGGAAGAGTGATAGTTCATAAAATTGGCGGTGGGAATGCTCCGAGGGAAGGCGTTGTTGTTAGAGGCGTTATTGATTGGGATAGGCGTTATGCTTTGATGAAGGCTCATACAGCCACCCATATTGTTAATGGGGCTGCCAGGCGGGTTTTGGGACAGCATGTTTGGCAGTTCGGCACCCAGAAAGGCGTTGAAAGTTCTAGGCTGGACATCTCCCACTATCGTAGGCTCACGCGGGAAGAAGTGCAGAAAATTGAGGCTTTAGCTAACGAGGCTGTTTTTAGGGGCATACCTGTTGAGACTGTGTGGATGCCTAGGGCTGAGGCTGAAAGCCAATACGGTTTTAGGCTTTATCAGGGAGGGGCTGTTCCAGGAAGGGAAATCAGAGTTGTGAAGACTGGAGATTGGGAGGTTGAGGCTTGTGCCGGTACCCATGTGCGGAACACTGGCGAAATAGGCTTTATCAAAATAATTCATTCAGAGAGAATTCAAGATGGTGTGGAAAGACTTGTTTATGCTGTTGGAATCCAAGCCTTAAAGGCTGTTCAAAAGAATGAGGAGCTTCTCTTGCGGGTTTCAGAAATCCTTAACGCTCCGCTGGAAAAACTGGATAAAACTGCTGAAAGACTCGTCAAGGAACTGAAAGAGGTGAAGGCTGAGAGAAGGAAACTTGTCGAGAAACTGGCTAAGCAAGCTGTTGTCGGTGTTAAAGCAGAAAACCGCGTTGAAGTTGTTCGCGAAATTGACGGCGTTAGACTCGTGACACGAGATTTTAAGGATGAAATAAACGTTGATGTGATGGTTCAAACAGCCAACGAGATAATCAGAAAGGATTATGCGACGGTTGCCGTTTTTTATGGTTCTGACGGGAAAACCGCGCGGATAATGGTTATGGCTGGGAAAAAAGCTGTTGAAAAAGGTGTGAACGCCGCTGAAATTGTTAGGGAAGCCTCAGCAATCATTGGTGGTGGAGGGGGAGGAAGGGCAAACTTTGCACAGGGCGGAGGAACACGCCCTGAAAAACTGCATGAAGCTTTAAAAAAGGTTGAGGAAATTTTGAGAAGGCAGGTTAAGGGCTAATTTTCTGAAGTTTTCTATTTCTCTGTATTTTGTTCTAGAAAATACCTCTGAAAGAAAACTTCAGAAGGCATTTAAACAAAACTTGTGAGAAAATAGTTGTGTACGATGGGGGACACATTCGACGAAAACCTTGGTTTCAAAGGTGCTTGAGCTGCTTGAAGATGGGGAATGGCATTCAATAGAGGAGATGCAACAGAAAACAAGGCTTAGCCGTCGGGAACTGAAAGAGGTGATAGATTTTCTTGTCAAATATGATTTTGTTGTGGTTGATGAGCATGGTGAGAGGATAAAGCTTAGCGAGGTTTTTCTTAAAACTTTATCCCATAAGCCCTTGTAAACCCTTATAGGTTTCTAAAAAGCGTTCACCCTTCTCCGTAATCTTAAACAGGATTGCATCGTTATTGTCATCTTCGACGGCGCTTATGAGTCCCCTTTTTAATAGGAGGTTTAAGTAGTTTTCCAATTGTTTAAAGCTTAGGTTGCATCGGTACATAAAATACGTTTTTCTTGTTTTTCCCTTTGAGGCTTCTAGGATGTCTGCGATTATTTCTAGGCTTCCTCGATGTTTATTGCTGCGTTTCGTGTTTGCCTTCGGCATATCAGATAAGCAGCCTCCTTTTAGAGGCTAAAAGACTCCCTTCTCCAGTAGAATAAAAAGGGCGAAGGCGAATTTAAGTGTTCTGAAAAACGAAAACGAGTGGGAAAATTAGGGGAGGTTTGCCCTAAGCCCTTTAAAATGTGTGGAGTTTTTTGAGAAGTTTTTCTATGTCTGCGTTTTTCTCTAGGAATAGGCTTATCCTGTTTTCGCCTATTGTTAGGGAGAGGACTTTTACCTCTTTTCCTTCTACTAGGATGTTGTCTACTTCGCCTAGGCTGAATAGTTCTGATAGTTCTTCTGCTGCGTCCAATGCTGAAGATGAAAGGACGGCATACTCGATAAGTTTTGTTGGATCTTTTAGGTCTATTGCCGCTGACTTAGCATTTCGTAGGATGTACCCAATAACACCGTTGATGCTTTTAATATCTTCTAAACGTGTTTTCAGGTGTTCTGTTGTAGTTGTTTCGATGACGATTGATTGGGCTGATGCTTCTGTCATTGCGGTTTCTTCCATGTTTTTCTTTTTAGTCATAACATGGGACTCCATTTTTATTCTATTATAGGTTTAACTAGTACAAGTTCGCCTTTTTTGATCTCTAGAGTTAGTTGAATTTTTTCGGGGATTTGCACTACTCCTTTTGCGGAGTATTTTAAGTCTTTTATTGGTTTAACTTTGCATCTTGTTGTCTTCCCATTAAGGGTTTCAATTTCGACGTATTCTATTTTCTTCCCATTAAACATGTCTTCCCATAGCTTTACGGTTTCATTGTCTACATACACTGCGTCAGATCGTTTTAAGAGTCCTCGGATGCGTGAACCTTCAAAGTCTTCAACCATGAGCTGTATTGCTTGCGGCTCGGTAGTTGATGTTTCAGGTTTAACGTCTCCTCGATGCTCTTCATCAGATTTTTTAACTTGTTCTTCGTTTCCAGTTAGGTTTTCAGTGCTCGTGCTTGGTGTTTGTGATGAATCTTTGGGGGAAGGAACTTTTTTGAGGGGGGTAGGGCTGATTTTATCCAAAATTGTTAGGACCGTTGGAATCAGAATGCGAGTTAGAGTATTTAAATAGTTCAGATTGCTCTTGGGAGATGTGACCGTGACTAGGTAATGTTCGCCGAAGACTTGAAAGGATAGCGTGCCTTCGCTACATGTAAGGGTTACTGACTCAACGCCGCCTATTGGAACGGCCTTTTCTAGTAGGCTTCCAAACGCGTCTACAACGCGAAGCATAACTCTTTCTGGAATTTCCGTGTCTCCAACAACTATTTCGCCTTTTTCTTTAAAAATAAAAGCATGTTGTATATTCTGGCATGTTTTTCTTATTTCTTCCAAAGCATTTTTTAGCGCAACAGCATGCATATCGTTTTCTGCCATGATTTTCACCTTAAAAAAGGGAGGATTTTGCTACGTTATTTTGAATAGTATGCGTTCTGGCACGCCATCATTTACAACGACAATGTATTTTAGGCCTTCAGTATCGCCTAGCTGATCAAGCCATTTCAAGGCTTCGCGGGCTCTCTGCAAAACTAGAAGCCTTTCCTGGTAACTTCGGACGACCTGTTCTATGGCTGTTAACTCGTGGAATGGGTTTGCATCCAAAACAATGTTCAGGCTGCCAACGGTGATTTCGCCAAGACTTTCAGCAGCAGCTTTTTTACCGGCCAGCTTCATGACAACTTCGCGGATCTTCTTTGACTTTTCAGCTAAAGCCCTAATTTCGTCAAGTCGTCGCAGGTATTCGCCTAAAATGCTTTTAGTTTCGGCAATTTGCTTTTCCAAAGTTTCAGCAATGTCTTGAGCCGAAGCATACTCCTTTAACTCTACCACCATACATTTTACACCCCCACTTGTGAACATGGAATAAATGGGGATTTAGGCTTGTTACCCTACCCCCAATCTCAAATGTTTATGGGATTGCTATTAAGACGTTGGCGCAGTTACAGTGTAGAAGTACTGATTACCCTTTGCTGTTACAACACGTATTTGATACGTGAATCCTTGATTCCATGAGTATGACAATTCCACTTCTTTCTGATCATTCGCTGGTATTGTTACAGGGGTGCCTAATAGATTCGTGGTCGAATCTTCTCCACCAGCGATGTATATTTCATTCACGGTTATTGGAGATGATCCTGTGTTACGAAGGATCACTTTTACTTTACTCTCGTCTGGAAAAACGACTTGTATGATGTGAAGGCTTTCTGTTTGCATCTGCCCTGTAGTTAGTGATCCCATCCATATGGCTACTGCTAGGCTGACGGCGACTGTTACGGCTATGAGTATGATTGATGCTACTACGGGGCTTAGGGCTTTCTTACTCTTAAGTATTTTCATTTTCATTTTCTTTCATTCCCTCCTTTTTGTTATCAAGTATTTTAGTGGAAGCTGATGATATAAATCTTACGACTTAATACACCATATTAGCCATTTGTATAACAAAACAACAAAAACTAGAGAGGGGTAAACTTGCTATTGGCTTTCCCATAAGCCCAAAAAATAGATAGGGCTAACCAACTTTGCAGTCCCACGCCTATAGCAAAATTAACATTTAAATGTCAAATAGAAATCACTATACATATGAATATGTTGGTGAAACCGAAATGGCAAAAAATAGCCATTTCAGACGATGTATACGAACTCCTCTAAAAGCAAAACTCCCCAACGAAAGCTTCAGCGACGTCATACGCAGGTCAATCAAAAAAGGAATGAAAATAGCGACATAGCAGGTTCAAAAACCATAAGCGAAAAAGAATGGAAGAAAGTTTTACAGGCCTTCAAACTTCAAAGAAAAACCGACGATAAATAGAAGATATTCTCCTAAACATTAAACCTAAAGTGTAAACTTCTAGGCTATTCTTTCCCTTTGCATTTGCATAGCCGTACAATGAGAAGGCTTAGGCGCCAAGCTTTTCAAAGAACTCCAGAAGAAGCCTCGCCACCTTATCGCCAAACTCTGTCTTCTCATACTTCCTCTTCAAGGGGTCAATGCGCTCGCTTTTGGCTAAGCCAAGCTCCTCAATCTCAATCATCCTAGCCCTAAAAGTGCCATCACTCAAAGTCAAACCATTAGCCCTCATAAACTCTTTGGCCTCCTTCCACTTCCCCCTCCCCATGTAAAGCAAAAATATACAGTCAATGGCATGGTCCTTCTCCAGCATAGCCTTAATAGCCGAAAGCCTAGGATCCGTCAATATACGCCTAATCTTCTCCTCTTCCCCACTTCTAACCATCCAAACTCAACCTTCCACAGCTCTCTGTTATAGAGCATTCTGCTTAAAAGATTTAACCTATATTACGATTTATGACTTATTATTCAGATTTATGACATAATGACATCGTACTATTTCCCTTCGCAGAATATCCTGCTCCATTAAATTTGCAAGCGAAACTCAAACCAAAATTTTGGTGAGTTTATCGCTCCCTTCATAAAGCTTAAATGACGGTTTCTCCCACTTTATTATGGTGGGAAATTGGACGAGATTCAAGTCAAAGTAGACTCAAAAGGTAGGCTATGTATCCCAGCAGACATGAGAGAGCAAATAGGTGGCACGGCAATAATTAAAAAAACAAATGAAGGCTTTTTAATATTGCCTGGCAAACCCACAAACTTCATGGAGGAATTCCGTAAGGTTATAGCATCTGAGCCTCCTAGAACGGGTAAACCTGAAAACTGGCCTCCTTCTAAAATGAAGGCGGTATGGAGCCCACTCTAAATTGATAGGATTAGACACTAATATTCTTTGCTATGCACTTGACCCTGCCTATCCCGAACATGAGAAACTTAAAAACCTACTTTTCAACCTATCAACGGAAAATCGTATAGCCTTAAACCCCACAATACTGCATGAAACATACCATACACTTGTTTACGGCCAAAAGTGGTTTTCAAGCGAAGCTGTAAAAAGGCTGAAAATGCTTCTTAAACATCCTTATATCGAATTTTTCAGCCAAACAAAGAAAACATGCACTGTCGCCCTCACCCTGGCAAACCAATACAAACTCGGGGGAAGAGATGCTCTAATAATAGCAAACTTTCTAACAAACAAAGTTCCAATAATCTACACCCACGACCAAGAACTCTTAGCCCACAAGAACGTCACGTGGAAAAACTTTACAATAACCTTTAAAGACCCCCTAACCGAAACATAAAAGGAACAACAAAAACGCCGGCTAAGAGCCGTTCAGATTTTCCAAACCATTGTTCGTGTTTCAAAACTTGTTTCACGAGAAATATGCTCAACAAACTTTTCCGGCGTGTATTGCAATATGCCCCTCGCCTGATAAGCAAAACCCCTAGCAACAAGAACCCTCAATATCTTCTCCGGAAAAAGACGCTGCCTAATCAAAAGCTCAAGAGCATGTGTATAATTACGGTTAAGCTCCCTAACAGCCAAAACTTGCTGCTTGCGGGATAAGGCATAATCCTTGCACTCAACAAGATAAGCCAAGCTCATGTCAGGCTTAACCGCCAAAACATCACAGTGATTCTGCCTTGTAAAAACTATAAAGCCCCTCTTACGGAAGGCTTCCGAAACAGCATCCTCTAGCACTGTGCCGCTCATTCCCAAATCCACGGGTTAAAAATGCTTTCCAAACGCCTTGTTAAGTGTTTTTCTGCCGCGCTAAACTAGGAAAGTTTAAATAAAATATGATTTACTTCTAGTTTGCAAACAAGGGAATGATGCGTTAAATGTCAAGGGAATTCCGCCACATACTAAGAATAACAGACACAGACGTAGACGGCACTCTAAAGGCGCCCTACGCCCTGAGAAAGATTAAAGGCATAAGCCTAAACCTAGCCAACGCCATACTAAAAAAGGCTGGGATAGACCCAAACATTAGAGCCGGATTCCTAACAGAAGCCGAAGTGGAAAAAATAGAAGAAATAATCAAAGAGCCAACAAAATATGGACTGCCCCCATGGCTTCTAAATAGGCGGAAAGATTTAGAAACGGGAAAAGACATGCACCTAATAAGCGCCGACCTCATTTTAAGAACAAAAATGGATATAGAAAAAATGAAAGAGCTGAAATCATGGCGGGGATACAGATACGCCTATGGATTAAAAGTTAGGGGGCAGAGAACAAGAACAACTGGAAGAACAGGCAAAGCCGTTGGAGTTAAAAAGAAGGCAGTTGCAAAGCCTGGAGGCGGTGGCGGATAACATGGGAGATCCTAAAAAGCAGAAAAAGAAGTATGAAACTCCCCGTTTTCCATGGCGAACAGACATACTGCAAGAAGAGCTTAAACTTCTGGGGCAATATGGATTAAGAAACAAACGTGAATTGTGGCGCCACAAAACCATGCTTTCAAAGTTTAGGGGAATTGCCCGCTCCCTAATCGGCAAGTCCCCAGAAGAAAGACAAAAAATGGAAAAGGAACTTCTAACTCGTCTCAAAAAGCTTGGAATAATCCATGAAACAGCCGTTTTAGACGACGTTTTAGACCTAACAGTTGAAGACATCCTTGAGCGACGCCTCCAAACAATAGTTTTCAGAAAAGGACTAGCCAAATCAATTTATCAGGCTAGGCAGCTAATAAACCATGGACACATAGTTATCGGCGACCAACGTGTAACAGTGCCAAGCTATCTTGTCACAAGGGAAGAGGAGGAAAAAATTGCATATGCACCAGACAGCCCCCTTGCAAATCCAAGTCACCCACTGCGTCAAATGATAGCCGTTGCCACCACAGCACAAACTGGCAAGAGGACTGAAAAAGAGAGAGGTGAAGAATAGAATGAGCAGTGGCAGTGGAGGTAGCGGAACAACCACAACCACGACAAAAAAGACCGAAAAATGGGGCGTAGTCCACATATACAGCTCCTACAACAACACAATAGTCCACATAACAGACCTTTCAGGAGCAGAAACCATAGCGCGTACCTCAGGCGGAATGTTTGTAAAAGCCGACAGGCTAGAGTCATCGCCATACGCAGCCATGCGCGCAGCCTCAGCGGCTGCAGAAATAGCAAAAGACAAAGGAATAACAGCCATCCACATTAAAGTCAGAGCCCCAGGCGGACCTGGACCAAGAACACCCGGACCAGGAGCCCAAGCAGCCATAAGAGCATTAGCCAGAGCCGGATTCCGCATAGGCAGAATAGAAGAGGTTACGCCAATCCCGCATGATGGCACAAGAAGACCAGGCGGTAGAAGGGGAAGAAGAGTCTAAAGACTTAGTATACCCATTTTCTGTTTAATACGAACTAATAACACTTTTTATAGCCCTAAACCAAAATAGAGGCTGGTGAAACCTTTGGGTTATTTAGCCGTCTGGAAAGTTTTAGAAGAGATGATTACAGACTTCAAGAAAAAGGGTGTCCCAGTTCCAGCAAACGTGCTTAACGATTTAAAATATGCAAAAACCCTAATCAGTGTTTTAAAGGCCGACACAACAAGACTTGAAACAAGCCAAAAAATAGAAGATTACCTAAACAACATTGAGGCTTACCTTATTTCTGAAGCACAAAAGTTTGGCGATAAATACGTTGATGAATGGGTTAAAAGACTTGAAGACGCCACCGGGAAAATTTTTGAAGAAGAAGAGGAGACACGCTTTGTTCCCGGACTGCCGAGGGAACAGCGGTGGATACGCGTCAAACCTTCTGTGGAGATGCCCATTGAAGCTTTGAAGGCTTTAGCTGACGAACTAAACCTATCCTTTGAAGTGCAAAAAGACGGCTACTTGCTCGTTTACGGCGAAGATGAACGCCTCAAAGATTTTGTCAAGAAAATGGCTACAAAATATGGTTCCAAGACGGGAAAATAGCGTTAAAAAGTGCATAACCGTTAAAACATGGGCAATGCAACACTTTTATAAAGAAACGACATAGAAATCACTCCAAGCAGAATGCTCACGGTTTCATCTCGAGGTGAGGGCCAAGTTTAATGCCCTACATCAAAAAAATAGAAATTAAAGGTTTCAAATCCTTCGGACAGACAGCAAAAATAGTCCTAGATAAAGGGTTCACAGCCATAACAGGTCCAAACGGAAGCGGGAAAACAAATGTTGTTGACGCAGTCCTGTTCGCATTGGGCGAGATGAGCACCAAGAGGCTGCGCGCTGAAAACGCTGCGAAGCTGATTTTTCACGGTTCGGAGAAGGCTGGGCTTGAAAGGGCGAAGATGGCTAAGGTGGTAATTCAGTTTGACAACTCTGATGGGCGGATACCGGTAGACACGACAACGGTTACAATATCCCGCGAAGTCTACAGAAACGGGCAGTCCGTTTATAGGCTTAATGGAAGGCGAATTTCAAGAGCCCACATAATGGAGATCCTCTCCATGGCTGGCATAAGCTCCACAAGCCAAAACATAATATTGCAAGGCACAATAACCCGCCTAACCGACATTTCGCCAATGGAAAGGCGAAAAATAATCGAAGACCTTGTTGGAATAGCGCAATACGACGCTGAAAAGGCGGAGGCTGAAGAAAAACTCAGGGCTGCAGACATTTCGATACGAACCGCCATGGGAAGAATCGACGAAGTTCAAAGACGAGTTGAAGACCTAGAAAGGGAACGTAACGAACTACTACGATACAACTTCCTAAAAAACGAGATTAAAAAATTTGAAGCCGTCAAACTTTCCCATGACATTGCACAAATACAAGAGAAAATTAAAAGGGACTCCATACAAGCGGAGAAAATTAAAAGCAGACTTGAAAAAATTAGGGCTCTTCGTGACCAGTATAGGCAAAGACGGAGGGAAATTGAGGGCGAATGGCGAAAACTAAGCTCTGAAATAGTTGAAGAGGGCGGTTCTCAAGTTTTTAGGGTTCAAATGAAAATAGGTGAACTGAAATCAAAACTAACGGAACTAACAACAAAGATAACCTCTGGAAAAACAAGCCTGGAGGGACTGAAAAAGGTTAGGGAAAACAGTCTCCAACAGTACCAGTCTATACGTAATGAAATCCGTGAAAACCGACTTAAGATTAGGCGATTAAGAAGCGAATATGAACGCATAATAAGCCAAATCAACGCCAAACAAGCGGAGCACGATGCACTAGCGCAGGAAGCAGCGCAACTATGGGAGAGCATAGGCGAAAACAGCAAGAAAATACGCGAAATAGAAATCCAGCTTGACAAAGACTACAAAAGACTTGCCTTCTTAAGATCTGAGCACGCAAAAAGCCAAACAGCCATTAAAGTCCGCGAAAGAAGACTTAGGGACTTAAACGAGCGAAAAGAAAGGTTCGCCTCAACCCTAGGAGAACTCGGAAAATCCTTAGCAGAGCTGATAAAAGTCCAGAAAGAACAGAAAATACAGCTTAAAAATTTGAAGCGTATGCTCGAACGCCGAATAGCCCAAAAAGAAGCCATAGAACGGGAAATAGCAGAGGCTGGGAAAATAGCAGAATCAGCCCGTGAAGCGGTCGTGGAGTTTGCCACGCAAAGAGAACTTGCAGAAACAATTGCAGCAGAGGAAAAAGCCCTAAAAAGCATTGAAGAACTCGGCGAATTAGGCGTCATCCAAGGCGTTTATGGACGCTTACGCAACCTAATCAAAATAGACAAGGCATACCAACAAGCAATTGAGGTTGCAGCTGGAGGATGGCTTGACGCCTTAGTCGTGAAGGATTTCGACGCAGCTTTTACATGCACAGAAACCCTTCGAAGAATGAAGCTTGGGAGGATAAAAATAATTCCTCTCGAAGCAGTTTCAAGCGCAAAGCCTGTCAAGGTTCCAGAAGGCGAGAATGCTGTCGGCGCTGCATTCTCCTTCATAAAATGTGCGAAACAGTATGAGCCAGCCGTCTATTTTGTTTTCGGCGACACGCTTGTAGTTCCAGAAGATAAAACAGCCTTTGAACTTTCAAGTAAAGGCTACCGTGCAGTCACAGTGAACGGCGACCTATATGAACCGGGCGGCGCTCTGGAGAGCGGCTATTATCGTGCACCCATAGACTTTTCAGCCATAATACCCAGCGAAACAGCCATAAAAAGCTTGGATGAGGCCGTTAGGGCTTTACAACAACACCTTTCCAGAAGGGATAGCGACATAGCATCCCTTGAAGAAGAAATAGATAGAACCCGAGTTGAAATTGCCCGACTATCAGAAGCCATAACAACCCTTGACAGAGAAATTGCCCGCGTTAAAAGAAGCGTAAAAAGGACAAAATCAAACGTTGCGAGAATAGAGGCCAACATCAGAAGAATTGGAGGCGAAATTGAGGCTGAAAAGGCGAAAATATGGACTTATAGGGCGGAAAGAAGCACACTCCAAAAGGAAATACGGAAGCTTCAAAGCGAATTGGCCAGCTTAAGGCGTAAGGTTGACCCAGCGAACATTCAGGAAATGGAGGTTAAACGTGAAAAGCTGGCTGAGGAAATAAACACTTTGAGGCAGAAGCTTGGAACAGTGCAGATAGAAATTTCAACGCTTCAGTCACAGTTTGACAACGTTTTAAGGATTGGCTGCAAAAACGCCAAAATCCAATTGGCCAAAGTTGAGCAGCAACTCAGAAAGGTTGAAGGTGAAGTTGAGGAGGCCCTTCGAGAAAGAGAAAAACTTAAGCAAGAATTGGCAGAGCTGGAGAAAAGCCGCGTTGAACTTTCAAAAACCGTTTTATTCGCCAAAGAAGAGGCTCAAAAATTCTCAACACAACTAGATGAGATAGACAAGGAACTCCGCAAAATCGAGGCTGAATATGAAGAAACCGACCGTTTGTTAAACCAATACCAATTGAACATTCAAACATCCCAGATGCAGATGGAGCAGTGGCAAAACCAGCTGAAACAGTTTGGCTACGAAAAACCACTAGAAGTTACAGCCAAAGAGGTTGAAGAGGCTTCTGCATCATTGCAGATGCTTCAATTTGAACTTGAAAGGATAATCGCAGTTAATCAGCTTGCCCTCTCTCATTATGCCGAGCAAATCTCCCGCTACAAAGAGCTTTCCTTAAGGATGAACGAGCTTGAAAGGGAGAAGCAAGCAATTTTAAAGTTCATGGAAGAAATTGAAAGCAAAAAACGCAAGGTTTTCATAGAAGCCTTCGAAAAAATCAACCAAAACATGCAAAAATATTTCTCAAAACTCACCGGAGGCGGGGCAGCCACCCTAATTTTGGAGAATCCAGATGAACCTTTCTCTGGCGGCATAGACATGATTGTACAATTCCCCAACAAGCCGTCAATTGTTGTCAGCGGCGCCAGCGGTGGCGAACGCTCAGTAGCCGCAGTGGCCTTCTTGTTCGCTATTAAAGATTTTACGCCAGCATCCTTCTACATACTAGACGAGATCGACGCCCACCTTGATGCCTTCCATGTTTCAAGACTTGCCGACGTTTTGTTGGAAGAATCTGAAAAAGCCCAGTTCATAGTTATCACACTTAAGCCTGAAATGGTTAACAAAGCCCAAAGAGTTTATGGAGTTTACGAGCGCAATGGCGTCTCCAACATTATTTCAGCCAAGTTCCTAGAGGTGCCAAGCTAGGATGGCCACAACAGCCAAAAAACCATTTTATCTTCGCCCACCTTGGAACATTCTCTTTGAATTCCACAAACTTGAAAAGCTCACACCATGGAACATAAATATAGCATATTTACTAACAACTTTTCTTGAAGAAATGGAGAAAACCGGGCAGATTGATTTTAGGGCTTCAGGCGTAGCCCTAGACTCTTCAGCCCTCATATACCTCATGAAGTCCAAGCTACTTCTGAAACTTGAGGAGCCACCGCCACCGCCGAAGGCTCCACAGGATTTTATTCCCCCGCCACTTTTTCTACCGCTCAGACGTGAGTTAACATCAACAACCATACGCCATTTATTAGAGGTTTTAGATGACGTTTTGAAGGGTGAGAAGCTTTTCAATTTAGAGAAAGCCCAAGCTGAGCCTGTTTTGCCGACACCCTCCGAGATTCTCCCGCAAATAGGCTATTATCTCATGGAAATCGAGCTTCAAATGGAAAAGTTTTACAAGTCTCTTTCTGAAATGGTGAAGGGCGCCGGAATAATACAGTTCTCAACTCTAATTAAGGGGATGATGCGCCTCGAAGCCATTCGCACGTTCATTCTCTTATTATTTCTCGCTCAAGATGGAAAAATAAGCCTATGGCAAGATGAAGAAACAGAGGAGATATACATCACAATTGGAGGAAAAGACGCTGCAAGAGACGAAAGCCCAGTCCAGTAACACAGAAGAAGATTTGCAGACTAAAAAGGCGAAATCTTTCAGCGACATCTCATTGGTTGAAGCCGCCTTATATGTTGCTGGCCGACCCCTAGACCTTACAGAGTTATGTTCAGTTTTAAAGACGCGTTCAAAAAATAAGGCGAAAAAACTTGTGAAGATGCTCGCGCAAGAA
>Ga0272449_1003511_pt1 | contig 13440 bp, 14 predicted proteins | sample YNPCB0241_FD_198679 | JGI IMG/M metagenome (GOLD analysis project Ga0272449, IMG submission 198679) | Hot spring sediment microbial communities from Yellowstone National Park, WY, United States - YNP-CB-024-1 | ecosystem: Environmental > Aquatic > Thermal springs > Hot (42-90C) > Sediment...
TTCTTCATCATTTCCTCCTTATATCCTTTCAATCCAGTTTTTATCTATGTATTTCTCTTGTTTTTTTGTATTTACTAATGTGTAGTAGATATCATTTAATTCAAAATTATAAAAATTTAGATTAAATCTCTTTGAAATGCCCCTCATTATTATCTCTGAATGTTTTTTAAATTCGTTTCTTGCGTTTTCAAACTGGAGTGATGCCTGATAAAGAATGTAATCAGAAAATTTTCTAATGGCCCCTCCAAGGACTTTTTTGCCGTTATATAAAAGATCCATATCAACAGGCTTTCTAAAGCATTCCATAATTGGATTGTTTATATTGTAATTTGAGTTTGAGATATTTGCTATATCTATATTTATTCCATTTTCTATGTATTCCTCAAAGATTGCTGAGTGTATAATCTCGTATGTTTTTTTAGGATTAAATTCTTCAGGACTATAGAATATAAATGAGAAAGTAATATCCGTTTCATGTATGACAACTCCACCACCTGTAGGTCTTCTTGTAATATCAAAACTTTTTTGCCTTTCATTAAGGGTTTCAATTATATTTTTATATCTTTGCGCAAATCCAAATGTAATTCCTGGTTTTTTCCAATTGAAAAATCTAAGTATATATTTTTCTGGCATTGTCTCACACATAACTTCATCACATGCCATCTGTTCATAGACATCCATTGGGCGGGTTGAAACAAGAATTGCCTTTTTCATATCCTCTTTTTGCAATATCTGGATATTTTGCATATATCACATTTTGGTTTCTTTGCATCGCAGATGTATCTTCCATGAAGAATAAGCGCATTGGATAAAAATCCCCAATCATCTCTATCAAAGAGTTTCATTAAATCCTGTTCTATCTTTAATGGGTCTGTATTATTTGAAAGCCCTATTCTATATGAAATTCTCTTTACATGTGTATCAACAACTATTCCCTCGTTTTTGTTAAATGCATTTGAAAGAACAACATTTGCTGTTTTTCTTGCAACACCTTTAAGTTTTAAAAGGTCTTCCATATTATCAGGGACTTTTCCACCAAACTTTTCAACAAGTATCTTTGCTGTTTCTATTATGTTTTTTGCCTTGATTTTATAAAAACCTGTTGGCTTTATTATTTTTTCAACATCCTTTAAATCTGCCTCTGCAAGTTTTTCAGGAGTTGGATACTTTTTAAAAAGAATTGGGGTTATTTTATTTATTGTGGTGTCTTTTGTTTGTGCAGATAGTATTGTTGCAATTAAAAGTTCAAAAGGATTTGAATGTTTTAACTCAGTTTTTGCATGAGGATATTCTTTTTTTAGAATTTCTACCATTTCTTTTATTTTACTACTATTCATAATCCCCCACTTTTACTTAAATTATAGAAATAAATCCCCATATAAAGGGGATTATCTACAAAGTTTTGTATATTTTCTCTTATAGCTATTATTCCTGATGGGTGTATTGTATATATCTGATAAACCTCATCGTTTGCCCTGTTTATTATTTTTCTATAGATTTCTTTTCTCTTTGAAATGTCAGTTTCTGATATTGCTTTTTCTATTAAAGTGTCAAGTTCTTTATCTGAAAATCCTTGTGCTTGTGGATATCTTCCTTTTGAGTGGAAAAATGGGAAAATAAAATTATGAGGGTCAGCATAATCTGCAACCCATCCTCTTGTAAAAATAGGCATTTTATGGGATTGTGCTTTTTCAATGTATAATGCCCAGTCAAGAGGTCTGATATTAATTTTGAATTTCGGATTTATTGACTCTATATTTTTTTTGAGTATTTCACAGGCAGTTTGTCTTATATCGCTTCCAGTGTTATATATAATAGTGAGTTCAAAGCCATTTTCCCAGAGTTTTCCATCAAATGCTTTCTTGAAGTATTCTTCTGCTTTCTTTAGGTCAAATTCATATTTCTTTATATCATTTATTTGCATTATCGAAGGTGGAATGGGTGAGTATGCTCTCTTTGCCTTTGATTTTAGACTTTCTTTTATGAAGGTATCATAATCAAATGAGTATGCAAATGCTTTTCTTACATCTTTATTTTTAAAAAAATCAGGTGGAATTCCTTTTCCATCAAGTTTTCCACTTCCAATATCAGGATTTCCTTGTGGGTTTATTTCAAAAGTAAAGAAAAATACAGGGTCTGTCATTAGGCGTGGAAGGTCTGAGTAGATTTTTACTCCTTTTATATTTTGCATTTGTGTTTCATAAATTCTTGGAATTTCTATAATATCTGCATCGCCTTTTTCAATCATAAGCCTTCTTGTAGAAAACTCATCAATTGTTTTTTCAATTACAATGTTTATCTTTGCCTTTCCTCTGAAATAATCCTCAAATGCAGTAAGTGTTATTTGCTTTTGCTGTCTGTCCCATCTAAGGACCTTATAGGGACCACTTCCGTTTTCTTTATCAATGATTTTTGCATTTTCTTTTGGTCTGTTTGTAAAATCTTTTATTGTTGAGTATTTTCCATCCCACTCACCATTTTCAATACACCATTTTTTATCCATTATGTATGACCATCTTGCAATTATTGATAGAAATGGTGCAAATGGCTTTTTTAATAGTACAATAACTCTGTCTCCTTCAACTCTTATTGCGTCATTAAATTCTTTTTCAGTTATCTGAATATTTCCATCTTTATCCCTTATCGATGTTATTCCAAAAATCGGTTCAAGTAGTAAAGATGATGGACCTCCTGGAATATCCATTATCATAAATCTCAAAAGTGAGTATTTAACATCTTCACTAGTAAGTTCATCACCGTTATGAAATTTTATTCCTTTCCTTATTATAAATGTATATTTTCTACCATCTTTTGAAATAAGTCCATTTTTTAAGGATGGGACTTCTGATGCTATAAGTGGTATATATTCATCAACTTTTGGTCCGTTAAATGTTATGAGTGTGTCATAGATATTTAAAAGTGTTGAGTGGGTAATTCCATCATATGAATATACTGGATCAAGCGATGTTATCTCACCTGTATGTGCAAAGACAAGAATATCTGTTCTTTCTTTTTTAACACATGATGAAATAGATATCAGAATGAAACTTATTGTGATAAATGTTTTTTTCATATCCTCTCCTATAAAATATTTTATAAAACTTATAGTGGAAGTTTTTTTATATCATTAATAATTATATATGAGGTTCCAAATTTATTTCCTATCCATACCTTTTCAAATTCTTTCTGGTTGTAAATTCTTTCCACGCCTTTGATGTCAGGTGAAGCTGGATCATTTACTATTATATCTCCTTTTGAAGTATATCCTTTTACTACAAGAAGATGTCCTTTTGTTTTCTTTAATGGTGAGTTTGAGAGTTCATTTTCATCAAATGTTATAGATGCAATTATAGGAATTTTTCTGTCTAAAAATTCAAATAGTTCTTTTATTGAATTAAATCTATATACAAATGAAAAAAGGGATTTTGTAGATACAAACATTGTATTAAATATCCAGTTTCCAAATATTTTTGAACCATTATCATAAACTAAAGATGCTATTTTAATTGGTGAGAGTTTTATTCCATAATAGTCAAGCACCATTGAAATAGATGTCGGGCTGCATATGTCAGATGCTTTTGATGTTTTTTGAGTCATTTGAGAGGTTTTTATTATATTGAGTTTAGGAGTTTTTCTTGGTTTTTGTAGTTTTGACGGGATAAATTTCTTTTTTCTATTTGAAAGAATTATATTTATAAGTTTAATTGAAGAGGGTTTTTTAGTTTTGCTTTTAATCTTTATTTTTATATCAAAATTTTTTATTAGTTTTTTTAATTTAAGTGTATCAGCAGATATAAAACCTATATTTTTTTCAACATTAAAACTTTTTGATCCTGAAAGTGAAAATTCTCCAAAAGGAAATTCTTCTTTATCAATTATAACTGAAATACTTATTGTATCCTTTTTATAGAGTTTTGGGGAAACTGATATAATCATTTCATTAAAAATAAAATCATTTTTTACACTGAAAATTATTTGACTTGCTTTTTGAGGTTTTTTTTGTATCAAAAGATTTGGAGATGATGAAATTATAAAATTTTTTATATTTTTTATTTTTATATTTTTAAAATCTGTTATCAAAATATTTTTAGATCTTTGCTTGTTTTTTAGCATCACAACTAAATTATATAATAATTTTTGTGGAAAAACTTATTAAAAACAAGTTGTTTAAAAATATAGTTAGAGTTATAGTTTATCCTTTTGTTATATTTTTTATAATCTCGATTGTTTATTTTTATCTTTATTCAATTCCACGAAGATATGTATCTGAAATTAAGCCTTCTGATATAATGCTTAAATACGAGAGTGTGAAAATCAGAACCTCTGATAATATTGAACTTAAAGGATGGTTTATTCCATCAAGTATTAAAACTGATAAAGCAATTATTCTTCTTCACGGCTGGGCAGCAGATAAGGGAGATATATTTTCATTTACAAATTTTCTTTCCAAAAGATATAATCTTTTATATATCGATTTTAGAGCAATGGGAGAAAGTGGTGGAAGATTTTCAAGTGGAGGATATATTGAACTTAGAGATCTTAAGGCAGCAATTGATTTTCTTAAAAAAAGAGGGTATAAAGTTGGAGTTTATGGATATTCTATGGGTAGTTTTGTTGCACTTCTTTATTTATTTGAAAATAATGATATAAGTTTTGTTATTGCTGATTCGTCTTATGATAGCATTTATAGCGTTTTGAGTAACTTTTTTAAGATTTATGGTATATTTTCAAAACCTATAATTTGGCTAATGAATTTTGAATATAAAATTGTATATGGTAAATATTTATCTGAACTCTCAATTCAAAAAAATATAGAAAAAATAAGAGTTCCTGTTCTTTTTATATGCGGAACAAAGGATGAGATATGTTATGGAGATTACATCAGAAATTATAGGGACAGAAATCACAATATAAGTGCTTTGATTCTTGATGGTTTTGGACACAATGAGACGGTTTATTACAAAAATTATGAAGATATTTTGTTTGATTTTGTAGATGAAAATTTTTAAGATATAGATATGAAGTATCTTTTAATGATTTTTTTAACATTAAATCTTTATTCTGTTGAATGTGATAGAGCAAAAGAATCTAATCCTTGTTATGGTGAGTGTGGAAATTTCAGAGATTTAAATTCTAATGGGATATGTGATGTATGGGAGAGTTATCACAAAAATTTTAAGATAGAAAGAAAGGATTTAAATCTTAAAAATAATGTAAAAAAAGAAAAAATAAACAAAATTGGTAATGATAAGTTATTAGAAGAAAAAAAACTAAAAAATTCGTTTGAAAAAAATAAAGATATTAAAAAAGAGGATTTAAAAAATAAACAAGAAAATAAAATAGAAAATACTGATTTAAAAAAGTACAATGAAAATAAAATTATGAAATTTGGAATTTTATGGATATTAGTAACAAATATTTTTCTTGTTGTTATTTCTGAGATTTTTGCCCGAGGAAGTAATTTTTTGAGGATATTGTGGAACTGGGTTCTTCTTATATCTTTTGTTATATGTTCTTTAAGCGGTTTTTTTATGTATTTTGGACTACTTTTAGATATTAAATCAACACTTTTTAAACTTCATATGCAATCATCAGTGATACTTTTTATCACTGGTATGTATCATCTTTTAAAGAGATTTAAATGCATGATATAAATCCTTATACAAAAGATTATTTTTTAAATGAGTGTGAGGGGTATAAGACATTTCTTTCATCAAAAGGACTAAAACTTTCAAGAAGGCTTCTTAAAATATATCAAAAAGTTATAGAGTTAAAACCTAAAAGGGTTCTTGATTTTGGATGCGGAAGGGGAGAACTTGCATTAAATTTAGGTCTTAGTTGGATAGAAACATATGGGATAGATATATCAGATGATGCAATTTCTATATCAAATGAAATAAAAAATTACTGGATAAAAACAAATCCTGATTTAAAACTTAATTTTATTAAAATAGATGGTAAAAAACTTCCATTTGAAGATAATTTTTTTGATACTGTTGTTATGAGTGATGTAATTGAGCATTTAAAAGATGATGAGATTTTGGAAGTTTTATCTGAGATAAGAAGGGTTTTAAAAAAGAATGGAAATATTTTAATACACACTTCACCTAATAAAATTTTTATAAATTTTGGCTTAAGGATTTACTGGATAGTTGGATTTCTTGATGGGATAAAACTTCCATTTAATATGAAAGATAAACTTCCTGATGGTCTTAAAGATAAATATCATATTAATGAACAGACATCATTTTCAATAAAAAGATATCTTAAAAAAAGTGGCTTTAGAAATATTCAAATTGAGTTTTGGAAAAATCCACATTATGTTTATTATTTTCTAAAAGATGATAAATATATAAAAAAATTAAATTTTATCTTTAAATTTCTTCCAATAAAACATCTCTTTTTTGCTGATATATTTGCAATTGGAAAAAAGTAAGTTCAAAGTTTTTCAATTCTATCAATATATTTTTGCATTTCAAATTTCTTTTCAAGACCTTTATCATTCATGTATCTTATTTTTCCAAATATTGGTCTTTCAAAAAAAGGTCTATCAAATTTACCAAAACACCAGCATATTGAAGCATAACCATTTGGGTCTCTTCCATCTATTGCATATTTATCATTTAGATAAACAATTATATCGAATGCTTCTTTAAAATCTTTCACCCATTCTATTATCTTTTTTCCCCAATACATTCTCATATAATTATGTATTTTACCTGTAATTAAAAGTTCTTTTTGAGCAGTGTTCCAATATTTATCATGTGTTTTTGCGTTTTCTAAATCATCAAGTTTATAATTATATATTCTTGGATCATTTGAATGTTTTTCAAGTTCATTTTTTGCCCAAAGAGGGATAGCGTCAAATGTGTCATAATTTTCTTCATAATAACAAAAATTTCTTGAAAGTTCACGCCATATAACAAGTTCGTTTATAAAACTCATAAAAATATCAGGATGGGGATTTGCTTTTTGAACTCTTATTATTATTTCAATTGGAGATATTTGTCCAAAATGAAGATATGGGCTTAAATTCGAAGAATAATCCTTAGATGGATCAGATCTTAGGAGATAGTTTTGGAATTTTCTTGAAATAAAATCCTCTAAAAGTTTTATGGCATTGGAATACCCACCTTTGAAGTATTTTGAAACTATTGATATTTTTTTATTAACTTTTAAGTTTTTAAGAGCAGTTTCTACGTCTTCAAATTCGCTTCTTATGGGTATTTTATTTTTGTTTTTTAATAGAGGGAGTTTTAATTCTTTTATATATTTATCCAATTTTTTTATTATTTTAGTCCTTATTGTCATTGCATATGGTTCTGCTTTACTTGATACATCGCTTACTGGCACAACAACATCGCTTTCGACTGCTATTAACTTATTTTGAGTTTTTTCTGCTGCTTTTTTTCTTATTTCTCTTTGAAATTTCAAATATCCATAATCTGTAACTGTTAGAAATGCTTCTTTTGATAATTCAACTATCACATCCTCATACTTTCCAAATTTTACAACAAAATTGATGTTTAGTTTATCAAATTTTTTAGAAAGTTCATCTATTCCTTCGAGCATAAAATTGTAATGTCTAATATTTGCATTAGGAAAGTATGGCATTATAGAAAAACCTACAAGAAGAGGAAGATTGTTCTGGTTTGCTTTTTCTATGGCGTATATAAGAGCGTGGTTATATTCTATTCTTTGTGATGCTTGCATAAAGTATAAAACATACTTTCCGTTTTTATTTTCAGGTTTGTTATTCAAATTTCTTATCCTTTCTTTTTCAACAATCTCAATCATATAATAAAATTTTAACTTAAATAAGTTTATTTTAAAAATCTTTTTTTATTTGCAACTGCAAAAAAAAATGTTAAAATAAATGTAAAAGAATATAAAAGGGGATGGAATATGGTAAATAATCAGAAATTAGAAAATAATTGCATAGATTATGATGATTTAGTTAAGGGAATAATGAACCTAACATTGAAAAAGTTAAAAGAAAAAGAATTATTTTATACTTTTTTGCTTTCAAGAACTGCTATTGAAAGAATGGTACAGTTTGATTTTGCTTATACTGCTTATGAGTATTTGAGTGAAAAAAAATTGGATAGTTGGCAAGTACGTTTAGAGTGGAATAGAATGGATGTCGCATTGTTAGAGAACAATAAAGAAAAAATTATAATCCAGCTTAAAGCTAACCAAGGACCTATTAGTAAAAAAACTAAGGAGAGTTTGATTACTGATTTAAAGAATAAGGTGAATGAAGATACTGAAAAATTAAATAAATATTTAAATAATGTAAAAAGAAAAGATAAAGAAATTGTTGCATATATTATTTTTTTTCAAGCGCGCTTAAAAAATTATGAGACTCCGCAATGGCACAATCAATGTGATGAAAAAAAATGTTGGTGGTGTAGTAAGAATTTTAATCAATTATATGAGGAAATAATAAAAATAATGGAACCGCAAATTGCAACTGAGACGGTAAACTTTAATAATGATGAATTTGAAGGTTCCTTTTTTATGGCATTTAAAGTGAAATAAATTGGAAATAAGATTAAGATTAAATGACATTCCATAAATTGATAATTGGTAATTGTGTGGAGATGAAGGAAATTGTGGATGATAGTGTGCATTTGGTGGTTACTTCTCCACCTTATTTTAATGCTCCTTTTGACTATAAAGGGTTGTTTAAAAACTATGACCAATATTTAGGTGTTTTAAAAAAAGTTTCTAAAGAATTATATAGAGTACTTAAAGAAGGAAGAATAGTGGTTATTAACATTGATGATATGCTTGTAGATGGTGAAAAGTTTCCAATAGTTGCTGATGCAACTAAGATATTTTTAGAGACTGGATTTAGATATCGAGATAGAATTATATGGAAAAAACCTGATGGATATTTAAGAATAAGCAAAAGAAGTGGTGTTTTACTTCAAAACCCTTATCCTATGTATTTTTATCCTGATAATTTATTAGAAAGTATTTTAATTTTTCAAAAAGGTAAATTTGATTATCATTCCATTTCTAAGGAAGTTAGAGAGGCTTCTAAAATTAATGTAAAAGAATTTTCTGAAAATAAATGGTATATGACTTTATGGGAAATGACTAATGTCTTGCCTGGCTCAGAATTGGAAAAAGAAATTGCTGCATTTCCTGAGGAATTACCATATAGAATAATAAAGTTGTTTTCTTATGTAGGAGAAACCGTTCTTGATCCATTTTGTGGAAGCGGAACTACAATGAAGGTTGCAAGGAAACTCGGAAGGAATAGTATAGGTATAGAAATAAAAAAATCACTTATTGATGTTATTAAAAAGAAGGTTGGTTTTGATGTAGAAACTTTATTTAAGGAAAATGATGATCAATTTGAAGTTATAATAAGAGAGAATGGAAAATATGGACCTATTGGCTAGCATAACAGGTATAGTATATAAACCATTTTTAACTCGCAAATTAAATATTTATAAAATTTCGGAATTGGATATAGCATTTTCAAGAGATGCATCTTTTATCCTTAATTTAGTAAAAAACAGAAATATAGCTTTGAGTTGGTGGGTTTCCCCTAAAAGAACTAGGTCGTATCCATATGCACGGGTATATGATACTTTAAGTTTTGAAGGGAAAAAAGTAACAATAATTCCTTTAATGAAAGATGAAGGTAAAGATGGTGATAGAGATTTTTTGCAATGGGATACTGTATCACTTATGAGTTTGCTTGGTATATATGTTATTATTACTTATTATAAGAGTGCTGAAAAGAATATTAGATATGAGAATAAAATAACAAATCAAAAGTTTGACTTTAAGCATATTAAAAAAGAATTAAATTTATTATTAACTTATCAGTCGGATGCGTTACATTGGAATTTATCTCAGATAGAAAAAATAAATCATATTGCAAACAAAGCAATAAATTCTTATACAAAAATTTCTAAAATTACTGGTGTTGAGTTGCATTCTGATGAATTGGCAAAGAAAAGAGTATTGGAAATAACAAAGAGTAAAAATAGTTTTATGACTCTTTCAAGAGAACTTGCCCAAAAGGCTCAAAAGAGAGAAAGTATTACCAAACAACCAAAAGAAAAATTGTCTGGACTGAAAACAACAATAACGATAAAAAATTATCTTGGTGGATTCTATTTTTTTACTTGCGATGAAGTAAAAATTGTTGATAAATGTCTTTATCTTGTAGAAGGAAAACATAGTAAATATAGGATTATTCCTTCTGAAGAAGATATTAAGGATGGATTAATAAAAATGATTTTATTTACTAATTTAAAAGAGATATATCTAGATGGGAAAAAATACTGTTATAAACCAGTGTTAAAATTAACTAGTGATATGGATTATAAGAAGAAGCGGATTCCTGAAAGTGATATTAATATTTTAAAAACATTAAATAATGAATCAATTTTTAATGGATTTAAAGTTACCCTTAACAATAAAGGATTATCTGAGATAATAAAGGATTTATGAAAGGAAAAAATTTGAAAAATAGAACTATATTTTCAATAACTAAAAAAGAAGTTCAAAATCTTGCTAAAGAGAAAGTTGAAAGATTTTTGGATGAGATTGAGTTAAAAGAAGTTCAAAAAAGAATTGAGTTTGGACTTGAATGCTGGGAAGATGTCATAATTTATGCAATAAAAGATGTCTTAAGTAGTAAAAGTAAATAATTATCTTATCTTTTCTACGCAACACTCACTGCATATTGGAAGTTTTTGAGTTTCAGAGATAAGTTTTATTTCGTTTATTTTTTCTATATTTTTGTAATAAACTTCTTTTAAATCGTTTTTATATATGTTTCCTATAGAAAGATTGTTTAACATTGGGCAAATTAAAATGTTTCCTTTTGGGGTTATTATTAAATCATTTGAGATAAAATGACAGATTTTGTTTTGAGTGTAAAATATTTTTTCAAATTCAAGGTTTCGGTATTTCTGAGTTAGTAGAGTATGTTTTTCTTTTATAAATTTAAATGCCTCATCAGTTTTTATTGAGTTTATATAAGAGTGAGTTATTATTGAGTTTGGAAATATCTTATTTGTTTCATTTATTATACTTTCAGTTATATTTGCTGCTAATTGAATTCTTATTTTATTTGGATTTATTGATTTTATTAGATTTATTGTTTTTTCTAAGGTTTTGTAATTTTTATCCCATACTGTTATATATATAAGTATTCGAGGTTTTTTGAGTTTATTTTTTGTTTTAAGAACGCTTAATTTTTTTATATTATTATAAACTTTTTCAAAGATATCTTTTCCTCTTATCTCATTATGAATTTTTGGGGGTCCATCTATTGAAAATATAATGTTTTCAAATATTTGCTTTTCTATTATTTGGTTTATTTTATAATCATCAAGAAGTGTTCCATTTGTTACAACAGAAGGAATTAAGTTATATTTTCTTGAATTTATAGCTGTTTCTATTAGATAATCTTTTAAAAATGGCTCTCCACCTATATAGGTTATTCTTTCTATTCCAAAATCTGATAATTTTTTATATACAATATCTAAATCTTTTGCATTTATTATTTTTTCTTCATTTCTTTTTTTAATATAATTATTTTGCCATAGAGAGCACATTTTGCAGTTTAGATTGCAGGTGTATTCGGTTTCTATTATTGCTCTTTTTGGAGTTTTAAATGTCATATAATACTAAGATAACATATTTTGGAATTGTAAGAAGCATATCAAGTTGGTCAAAAGTTGCAAGAAATATCTTAAAAGAACTTTTAAATTTTAGGATTGACTTAAATATATATGAGAGAAAAGGTTTTTTATATGACAAAAATTTTAATCTTGGGGAGTTAGAAAGATTTGTTGATAATAGTTTTAAAGGTGATATAGTATTTACATTTGAACATCCAAAAAATTATATTTATCTTCCTAAAAAAACTTTAAATGTTGGTTTTCTTGTGTATGAATATACATCACTTCCTTTTGATTGGGTTTCTAATATAAACAAATATCTTTCTTTTGTATTTGTTCCTTCAAAATTTACATATGATGTTTTTTTAAAGTCAGGTGTGGAGGAAAAAAAATTAAAAATACTAAGATATGGAGTTGATAGAAAAATTTATTTTAAAAAAGAAGATATAGGAAATAATAATATTAGATTTTTTTCAATAGGGTCTCCACATAAAAGAGAAGGCGTTGATCTTCTTCTTAAATCTTTTTATTTAGCGTTTAAGGATATATATGATGTTGAACTTATTCTTAAACTAACTTATATTTCAAAAAATACAAAATCTTTTGAGATTAATGATTTTAATAAGTTATTAGATGGGTATAAAAAAAATCTTAGAGAAAAGTTAATTATAATAACAGAAAAACTTGATGAGTTTGAAATTGCAAAATTATATAGAAGTTCTAATTATTATTTTTCACTTTCAAAAGCAGAATCATTTGGGCTTTGTTTTTTAGAGTCACTTGCATCTGGAACTCCAACAATAGCTCTAAATTATAGCGGTCAAAGTGATTTTCTAAATGAGGAAAACTCTTTTTTTATAAAACATAGTATAAAAGAAACTGATGGTGATGAGTATGAAAAAACTGAATTAAAACAATATTGTGCATATCCTGATATAGATGATTGTGTCTCAAAACTTAGAGAAATTTATTTTAATAAAATGAGTAAAGATTTTAGTTTTGATTACGATTACTTTGACTGGAAAAAAATTACAGAAGAATTTCTTCAAATTATCTTAAAGTAATACCCAATTTTTTAATCCATAATCTATAATCCACAATCCATAATTTCTAATTGCCACTCCCCACTCCCCACTCCCAAATCCCTAATCCCAATTCCCTAATTATTTATTTCCCAAATTCTTATATAAGAGTCATTTGATGCAGTTATAAGTTTTCCGTTATGTATTTCTATTGAATAAACTTCATCTTGATGATAATCGTTTTCTGCTATTAAATTCATATTTTTATCAAAAACCAAAATTATATTCGCATTGGCGATAAATATTTTATCTTCATAGAAAAGAATATCATTTATCCAACTTGAAATTTTTATTTTTTTTATTCTTTCAAGTTTTTCTTCATCCCAGATTTCAAGAGATTTCTCCATTGAGCGAGATACATAGAGAAAATTATTGTTATTTTTAATAAGATTTATCCCATAGATATAATCATCATCTTCTTTTATTTTTTTAAAATCTTTATTTAATATTTGTAGTTTTGATCCACCAAGATAAATATAATTTTTTGTAACTTTCAATGCATTTACATCACCTATCTGAGGCTTTATTTCTTTATAACTTTTTGAAGCAATTTTATATACTCTTACAGTAGAATCATCAGAACCAGATATAAATGTTTTTTCATCTATAAAATCTATTAGATTTACATCTGAGTTATGTGGTTCATATTCATAAACCAAATTTAAGTTTAAATCCCATTGTTTTATATAACCATCACTTGAGGT
>Ga0272449_1003513_pt1 | contig 13437 bp, 12 predicted proteins | sample YNPCB0241_FD_198679 | JGI IMG/M metagenome (GOLD analysis project Ga0272449, IMG submission 198679) | Hot spring sediment microbial communities from Yellowstone National Park, WY, United States - YNP-CB-024-1 | ecosystem: Environmental > Aquatic > Thermal springs > Hot (42-90C) > Sediment...
AGAGATTATTTCAATGTTTGGATGTCGCCCAACATCAACCATTTTTGGTCCTTCAATGCATATGGAGCAGTCCAATGTTGGAAATGTCTTGTCCAACTGCGCCATGTGCCCGCCAATGCTCTCGCCCTTTTCCAAGAGGTAAACTTTGAAGCCCATCTCAGCCAAGTCTAAGGCTGCATTCATTCCAGCTATGCCGCCGCCGATAACCAACGCCTTGTTAATGACTGGCACCTCGATGGTTTGAAGCGGCATCAAGAGCCTGGCCTTTGCCACAGCCATCTTGATAAGGTCTTTAGCCTTTTCAGTCGCCTCTTTAGGAGTGCTTGGGTGGCACCATGAAGAGAATTCGCGGATGTTAGCCATCTCAAAAAGGTAAGGGTTCAAGCTGGCTTCAGAGACTGTTCGCCTAAACGTGACTTCATGCATTCTAGGTGAACAGGCAGCTACAACGACGCGGTTAAGCTTATGCTCCTTTATGGCCTTTCTAATTTCTTCTTGCCCTGGGTCTGCGCATGTGTAGCGGTTGTCCTTAACGTAAACAACGTCTGGAATTGTTTTTGCAAATTCGACAAGCTCTTTTACGTCTAAGACTCCAGCAATGTTCAAGCCGCAGTGGCATATGAAAACGCCTATGCGAAGCTCTTCAGGCTTGTTTTGGGTTTTCTTTTCCTTTTCAGCCATTTTACGGTACCCTCCAGCCTAACCTTTTCTCAACGGATTCCAAAGCCTTTTGAGAACCTTTAGCTTTCAACTCCTTAGTTATTTCAAGGGGAGAGGCAAGCCTTTCTAAGGCTTTATTCCAAGCTCCGGAGCGAACAGGTGTATGCATTATCTTTGTTCTTTTAAGTTCTAAGGCTTCAGCCACTGGGCAAACAATCTTGCATGCTCCACAATAGACGCAGAAAGTTTCCTTCACGTAAACCTTCTTATCAGCATCAGACAAATAAAGCGCTCCATTTATGGGGCAAACATCAAGGCATTCCCTGCAACCTTCGGGACACTTTTCCTGGTTTATGAGTATTTTTCCATAAAAGCTCTTGCGTACATGAAGAACACCCTCTGGACATTTAAACTCGCAAAGCCTACAGCACGGGCACGATTCCCTCTTAATATTAACGTTGACTTTCAAGTTTTTCCTTTCCCTTTTCGTTAAAGTGCTCAAATCTTCGACCGTTTTTCCGTCTGGGGTTAGCCACGTCACCTTAATCAAGTTGAGGGGACAAGCTTTTTCGCATTCCACACAGTCAACTGGGCACTTGCTCATGTCAACTTGAATGTCGCGGACGAGTTGCGGAAAACTTTCCTTCTCCACAACATTTAGGACATGCTCCCCGTTAACAGTTACTCTAATTGCCCCGTATGGGCATAGGATGTCGCATATCCCACAAAAGTTGCACTTTTCGAGACTTATATCTACTCTAGCGTGCTGTGCTTTGCCGTCTGGGTTTCTGGGCTGTTTTTCAAGTTTTATAGCTTCCTTTGGACATGCAAGGCTGCAAATTTCACATCCAACACAGAGCTTCCTGTCAAGAGTAAGCTTGTAATTTTTCACGTGTAAAACCCATTCTAGGGTTAAAGCATCTGCGGTTTCCCTCTTAAACGTTTTAAGGGGCATCTGTCAACACCAAGTCCACACGTTTTCCGTTATGTGAACCGTATGAGAGTATAGCTCTAACCATCCACTTTCATATATAGTTTAAGCTGTACGCCATGGAATTTAACGATGAGAATGCTTTCTACAAACAGCAACATAACACTTTAAACGCTCATCGCCATTCAGAATTTCAATCAAATTTAAACTAGGTTTAAGCAATAGGCTCTTAAAATCTTCTAAAGAAAACTTCTTCTTCAAACCCGTAACAACAATATATGCATTTTTCTCCGCAACCCTACAAATTTCCGTTAATGTTTTCTCTGGATTAGGCATGTTTTGAAGCAAAGTTATGGCGAAAACGTGACTGAAGACCTCATCTTTAAACGGTGTGTAATCAGCATCGGCCAAAACTAGGCTTACATTGTCAAAGGTTTTAGCCCGCCTTTTAGCCTCAGCCAAAATTCTCCTTGAAATATCTAATCCAACAACCATTTCGGCTTCTTCGGCAACATGCTCAAAGAGCAGTCCGGTTCCACAACCACAATCCAAAATTAAGCCGTGTCCGCACAGTTTTATACGGTTTAAGGCTGTCTCAATCTTTGCTTTCTGCTCCTCAGCATATTGTGCATCATAGCTGCTGGCCGTTATATCATAATGTTGCATATTATCAGCTTTCTGTTTCCACTCACTCATAAAGGGTCTTCAGAAGTTTTATCTAGCATAAAGGCTTCTAAAACTATTTGGCTGAAAACTTGTCCGCTTCAAAGCAACCAACAGTTCTTATAAGCCCAAACATGGCTGAGGCTGGAGAAATAGTTAAGGAGGCTTTATCCCAAAGAAAAACCATAATCATGGTCGGCAATTGCTGGGTGCATTATCTTGGCAGAGCTAGGTCAGAGCTTGAACCAGGCGAACGAATACTAATCATAAAGGAAGACGGCTCTTTACTTGTGCACCGCTCGGTGGGCAATGAGCCAATAAACTGGCAGCCGCCAGGCTGTATATTCCACGCCCAAGTTAAAGATGGGATATTGGAGATTCACGCCGTTAGACGGAAGCCCCCAGAATCTGTAAGAGTATTTTTTGACAAAATCCAACTAGTTTCAGCCATGACACTTGCCGATTCAGGAGAGTTTTCGCTCTACGCAAGCGAAGAGGACATGCACAAAGCCATTCTTCTAGAACCTTCGCTTCTTGAGGAGGGCTTCAAGCCTATAAGCTATGAAAAGAAGGTGGAGCCGGGATTCGTGGACGTTTACGGCGAGGACAAGGACGGACGCTTTGTTGTTGTCGAGATTAAACGCAAAACAGCTGGAAAAGAGGCTGTTTTCCAACTAGCCAAATACATAGAGGCTGTTAAAAGTAGAACAAACCGTGAGGTACGCGGAATCCTTGTGGCGCCAAACATAGCTAAAGACGTGCAGAGACTTCTCGAAACCCTTGGACTTGAGTTTAAGGCTTTAGACCCTAAAAAGTGTGCAGAAATCCTAAAAAGGGCTGAAACCAAGCGGCTTGAAACCTTTTTCCAGGAGGAACAAGCCTCATGATTAGGCGGATAATCCCATTAGCCTTCGACAGTTTTGGTGTCCGTTCCATGGCAACCTTCGTGGAAACAGACAACCTGAAAATCCTAATAGACCCCGGCGTTTCTTTGGCGCCTTTACGTTATGGTTTGGAGCCCCACCCGTTAGAGTGGCAGAAGCTTGATGAAACATGGAATGTTATAAAGCAGTATGCCCAAGAATCCGAAGTGCTCATTGTAACACATTACCATTATGATCATCATGACCCAGACTATCCAGAACTTTACAGCGGGAAAACAGTTTTCATAAAACATCCAACCCAAAACATAAACAGAAGCCAAAGGGATAGGGCAGCCTTCTTTCTAGAGGCAATTAAAGGGTTGGCCAAAAGGCTTGAAATTGCCGATGGCAAAAGCTTCCAATTTGGAGAAACAATCATAAGTTTTTCGAAGGCTGTCTGCCACGGCACAAATCCAAGGCTTGGATATGTAACAGAAACATGCATAAAATGTGGCGGCGAAAAGTTCCTCCACACGTCAGACGTTGAGGGCCCGTCATTGGAAGAGCAGATAGCCTTTATCCTAAGTGAGAAGCCAGACATTCTCTTTGTTGATGGACCGATGACATATATGTTGGGATACCGCTATTCCTTCAAAAGCCTTGAAACATCCAACGCCAACCTTGTCAGAGCCATAAAGGAGACAGGCGTCCGCACACTTGTTTTGGACCATCACTTCTTAAGGGACATAAACTATAAGATGAGGATAAAACCAGTTTATGAAGAAGCCCAAAAGTATGATGTAAAAGTTATTACGGCCGCGGAGTTTTCCGGAAGAAAAATTGAGATGCTTGAAGCCCTAAGAAAGGAGCTTTATGCCAAATATGGTGCGGAAGGCTTAGAAGTTAAGAAACGTCCACTGAGGGAGGAGTGAATAAAAACCTAAATAGTTAGCTACCAAGTTTGCTTTAGGTGACCCTTTATGAATTTGTGGCGAGATATCCCGTGCGGAGATAAACCCCCACAAATCTTAAATATGATTGTCGAGGTTATCAGCGGTTCGAGAGACAAATACGAGTATAACATTAAATGGGAGACATTCGTTCTAGACCGCATAATACCATCATCGGTCGTTTTCCCAGTCGAGTACGGTTTCGTTCCCCAAACATGGTTTGACGACGAAGACCCCTTGGATATAATGGCACTAAGCTACGAGCCCTTAGAAGTCGGGTGCCTAGTTAAGGTTAGAGTTATAGGCGCACTAATAATTGAAGACGAAAAAGGCGAAGACCCAAAAATACTTTCGGTGCTTGTGAACGACGCACGATTTGATGGTTATAAAGACATAAGCGACATTCATCCCCACAAGCTTAGGGAGATTCAAGAATTTTTTGAAACCTATAAGCGTTTAGAGCCCCACAAGTGGGTTAGGTTTAAGGAGTGGAAAAACGCCGAAGAAGCCATGAAAATAGTTGAATATGCCATTAAAAAGTTTAATGAACTTGAAACGAAATAGCACTAAAGTGTCGTTAGCCTCTAATTTAGAGCCTCAAACTCCTTGTCTGAAAGCCACCCCTCATCTTTAAGCTTCTTCAACCCGTCCTCCAATGGTTTCCGTTTAGATTTTTCGCCGAGCATGTTGGTTTTCTCTCCCACTTCATGAATTTCTCTTGTGAAAGCTGCGTCCTTTTCCATCAAAGCTGGAAGTTTTTCCAGAAGCGATGTTACCGCCTTAAACCTCGGGGTTAAAAACTGTTTTATTCTAGCTCTTCCAAGGGCGCCTTTAAGCTTTGCAGTAAATCCTATGCTGTTCACTTTTGATGGTGGGAAAACAACATAACGTTTCTTCAATTCGGCCTCATAACAAGCCATATAAAAGGGCATATAGACGAGGCTTAAGTGCTCGTGTTCTTGCTGAATTCCCAGCTTTGTGATGTTGGCCAAATCCGTCTCCCTAAGCTTTACGATGTTATTCATTTGCTGGATTATGTTTGCCGTAAGACTTTCCAATCTTTCCATTTCCTGCTTGTGAATTTGAATTTTTGCATCGCGAGAAGACTCCAACTCAAGCAGGTTTTTTCTAGCCTCTTTAATTTTTGCCTCCCACTCCGACCTAAGCTTAAAGGTTTCTGCTGACTCGTTCTCATCAACTTCCCTAATCTTTTCCCCCACCTCCTCAAGCCTCTTCTCGATTTCAGAAAGCTCTTTTTTGGCTTCATTGGCTTTCTCCTTCCATCCCTTCTCTCCGACAACATCCTTTTTCATAGCGCATGTTTTTGCCTCTATATTGTAGTGTTCAATTTTTCTAAGGGTTTGCTCCCTTATCTTTTCAAGCTTAACCTTCTCTTTTTGCAGCGGCAAGCGTTGCTTCTCAAAATTTTTTATGAGCTTAACCCTATGCTCATTGTATTCCTCGTTTATCCGGTTAACCTTTTGCGTCACAACTTCCTCCTCTTTTCTGATAGCTTCTTCAAATTCCTCTCTAACACCCCTTATTTTTCCACGAATTTCCCTGGCAAAACTTCTCGTAGTTCTGTTAAGGAGTTTTATGCCTTCTTGGAGAACACGTATGTCTTTTTCAAAACTTGTCCTTAATCTTTCAAGTTCTTCGACGGCTGACAAAACTGTTGACTCATCGATTATCGGATTTAGCGGAACGATTTCGGACGGTGTGGCTTCTACTTGTTTAGCCTCTGAAATATACGCGTTAAATTCGTTAAGGAGTAATGGTTCGCTTATTAAACCTTCAAGTGTAATTGCATTTTCGCCACTTGGTGTTTGAAAATAGTTTATGTTGTCTAATAGGAAAGCTGTATACGTCTCCAACGTTTTAATGCTTCCACGGGCTCTTTCAAGAAATTCTTTGGCATCCGGTATCGTCTTGTAAATTATTGTGTAGACTGACTGTTTAAATCCGTCGAAAACTAGGGTTAGCCTTTTCCAATGTGCAAGCCAAAAAGGATAAAAAAACTTTGCCAGAAAAACAGTTTTTTCCTCAGCTTTCCTTAATATTAGTCCTCCGCCTTTCTCCCGCTCAACTTCAGCGAAACAGTAAAGAGCGGCCTTCTCCATTTCCTCCGTGAATGGTTCTGTGCAGTTTTCAGCTGGAACCGAAAAGGGAAGTGTTAACTTTATAATTTCCTGCGACAATTCTTCACCCTTATTAAGGGTATTATTTAAATTGGTTTAAATGTCTTGCCGCAGAAGGTTGTCTAATAAAGGGTATTAGGACAATTTAGTCTTTTTTACTCTTCGTCTTAATATTGGAATGCCTATGGTGGCAATCATCGCCGTTGCAAGAATCACTAAAACCACGATGTTAATGTAGATACCGGATAGTTCTTTAAAGGTTGAATTAGCTTCAGAATATTGTAGGGGCAGAGTTGCTAAAACAGCGGCTGCCAAACCTCTTGTAAGAATTACGCTCATTATTGGGCGTTCTTCAATAAGCTCGCTGCGGGCTGTTGCTATTCGCACCGCGCCAAATCTTGCTAGTAAAAGTATAAGGGAAAGGATTACTCCAAGAAGGGATATTCTTATGTCGCTGATCGTGGATATCAAGCCTATGTAAACGAAGAAGAAAGTTCGCAACAGAAAGGCTACTTCAGACTCAAACCTTTTCAGTCCAACATCAATAACTGTTTCAGCAGGTCTTTCCATCCGAAGCATTCTGTAAATTTCTTTTTCATTTCCTAGTACTATGCCAAAAAGTAGACAGCAGAGTGCTCCGCTGCCGCCCAGAGTTTCTGAAACTGCATAGGCTAAGAGTACAATGGCTAGTGTGAGGATGTAGACATACGGCGCCTTTAAAATCCTTTTTAGTACGCTTAGCCATATAAGCCCAAAAATTATTCCTAGCACTATTCCTATTGAGAATTTACTCGCAATTGCCTGTCCAATTCTTATTGGGTCAACAGTACTTCCTAATGTTATCTCTATTATTGTAAGAGAGAAAACTATGCATAATATGTCTGTTAATGCAGATTCAAGGCTTAATATTGTTGAACATTTTTCGCTCACACCTATTCTAGAGGCAAGCGAAATCACGACTATGCTGCTGCTTCCTCCTAAAATTGTTCCAAGCAACATCGAATATGTTATTGGTTTATCTGGAATCACCAATAAAGCCGCGAACAATGTCGTTGCTGCAACACTTAAACCAAAACCAACAACCGCCAAGATAGTGGCTCTAGGGCTTTCTGTGAAAACGCGGTAAATATTCATAGCCATTCCACCGTCGAACAATATGAAAACAAGGGCTAGAGCAGCAAAGTAGGGAGCTAACGGCATTATAAATCCGGTATCCACCAATTTGGCTGCAGGGCCTATCAGTATGCCTAAAACTATGAGGAAAATCATGTCGGGAAAGCCAGTCCGCTCAAAGAAGTAATTTCCCAAAAATCCAATCACGATTATTGAGCCAGCTAATGCCAACGTAAGTGTAACAGGATCCATTTCTTGAAACCTTCCAATAGTTTTGTAGTGTTAGTTTAAAGATTTTGTTATTTAGTTATGATATGAGCTCTAAAGAATTGCTTGAAATAGAACATACGTCATTATTAAGATTATTCCGCCTACTTGAGTCACTCCGCCTTTCGTTAGGTACCTCCAAAGGATGAGATTTGTTATAAGAACGAAAACAAGGATTTGAGCAAAAATCGTTTGTTCTATCGTGAAAGGGGAAAAAGTTAGAACTAAGCCTAAAACGAGAGTTACCGTTGTGAGGTTTGCGCCAACAGCATCACCGAGGGCGAGGTGAACTCTTCCTCTTTTCATAGCTATTAGGCCAAACGCCAGTTCTGGAAGGGAAGTACCCACTGCAACTATTTTTGCTCCAATTTCTTGTTGGGAGATACCAACCAATTTGACAATTTCATATGCTGAAAGGATGACAAATCTTGCTGCTAATACAACCACCGCCGTTGCAGCAAGGGTTACGGCAAGAATAACAAAAATCCTTCGCTTATTTCTCCGGGGAAGTTTTTCTTCAACATCATTAGAAGTAGGAGGACTCCGCTTCTTGCTCATTCTATAAAAACTAAAGGCAAATACGGTGATTAATGCTACGCCAACGATTGGGCTGGCCGTTTTAAATGCGACAAGAAGCAAGGGAATTAAAGATGCCATAAAAAGCAAATCAATAAGTTCTACTAAGGAGACGGTGCTGCATTTTTTTAAGGAACCGAAAGCCGCTAACAAACCTACCACAATGCCAATGTTAAAGATGTGCGAACCTAAAATATCGCCTATGCTGATTCCCGCTGTTCCTTGGTATACAGCAAAAATAGCCACAGTCAATTCTGGCATGCATGTCATAATAGCCAAAATTACAAATCCGGTTGCCACCTCGCTTAATCGAGTGACCTCCATAAAATCTTCAACGTGTTTTATGGCGAAAAAGCTGGCGGCTGCTAATACAGCTAACGAGGTGAACAGCGTCAAGACTGGAATTATAAGCTCGATCATCGAGCACACCAAGAGTAAAGCAACGATGAATCTACAACTACACCAACATTTACAAATAAAATTGTTTCTATTTCTTACTTAACAATTAAAAACAGCTAAATTGAAAATCGAATAATGCTTTACCAAATTTTATCTACCTTGAGATGTGTCAAGTATCCTATCAAGCCGTAAAGCGGAAAGACAAGAATTTCAATAACGTTTCCAAGCGCTATTGGAAATTTCACGAAAGCGAAAAAACCGACAACAAATAGGAAAACGCAGTAAACCGCTAATGATTTGAAGTTGTGGTATGTTTCAGTGGTTCTCCAGTTTAGGCGTACTCCTGAAAATAGAATCCAGACAAGCAGCGGCGCGAATAACAGTATGGCATAGCGCTTATACCATGGGAGGTCCTTTTCATCATCGTTTTTGGCTTTTCTCCGGTAAATAGACGGCAAATCTGGGAGAAAGTTGCTGTAAAAGAAAACTGCTAATCCCCAAAGCATGGAGTCCAATGCGTTCTCGCCAAAGAAGTAGAACTCCAAAAACACGTAAATGAGGCTTGCGGGCAAGATTATCCATCTGAAAACTTTTATTGATGATTGGACGTGCTCCATGGTTTCTTCTTTCATTCGCAAACTGGAAGTTTTGACCTAATTTTTCTGTTTATGCTCTTAAACGAGTTTAGAACAAAATTGAAGAATGCATGATAAAGCGTTGCCAAAAGCTTCCCTATCCTTGACATGACTTTAATCCATCAACCCCTTCTAACCCTTTCTAGAAAATCCGTGATCCTCTTTTGGAACAATGCATTTTTCAATAGCTCGCTTCGCATAATCCACTGGCGAATTGGAATCTGGAAGCGACCCGCAATAAACTGTAAGGCTTCATCCAAACTTTTAAAAGTGTAAGGTTTTTGCCGCATGGCGTTTCTAACGTTTTCCCGAACTTGCCATACGCCAACAGGCATTATATAACCGGGATGAGCCTCACGAAGCACTATGACCGTTGCTTGACGTTGCTCCTTAACGAGTTGCTCACAGACGGCTAAGCGGGCAGCGTAATAGCAACCGCCAATTTCAGCATATGTGGTTCTCCCCTCATAGCCTTCCCAGTCAGAGTACATTACAACACTTCTTCCGCTGGGATTCCAAACAGTGCCAGGGTACCAGGCTTCTATGGCTTCGTAGCTCCACTTACCCGGAATCATTAAAACTTCAAAAATGTTGTCCAAGTAGCGAGACTCATAGACGCGGTACTCGCCTATCTCTGGGAAAGTCTTCACTTTTTCCATAAGCTCCTTTGAGATTATGCTGTCAACAGCTGTTATGCTCCATCTGGTTGGCACAAGACGCCTATTCCTTCCTAAGCCGAAGGCGCCAACACTGAAAGCTCTCTGGATCTTTGTCACCAAAACGCCCTTGCCATACAACTCTAAAACCGCTTCATCAGCCTTCAAATCAGTATCGTAATAAGCCTTCTCAATTTGATGATCCCAGCGGGTGTTCCCAACCCTTAAATCCCGTATAGGCGCAGAAGGCCCAAAAGGTTGAACCTCATCGTCTAAAACTATGAAGCCTCTAGGCTTATTCTTTAAGAGAAGCTCAACATCGACGGGTTTAACCGCCAAAGCAAGCTCCCGCGTTTTCTCAATGATTTTTCCAGCTTCAAGGAATTTCTGCACATGCACACGGTGTTTGCCACGAATAAGCATAGAGCGAAAACCAACAATCTCGTCTATGGGTTTCCCAAACCAGTATTCCGGCAAATCGTAAAGGCTTGTATCTTCCTGAACTGGCGGAACAAGGGGACCAGCATAAACATATGGGTAGCCACTCCTACCAACAAAAACACTTGGCGGAGAAGCCCCGAAAATGTCCTCACTCTGCATTAATGGGACGCTTTTCAAGAAATAGTTGGTCCTAACAATAATTGGGCAGCGAGTCTTACCACAAAGAAAACGTGAACCCTTACAAGCGACGCATAAACCACTGCGGGAAGCTCTAACAAAAATTTGGCTCTCATCATAGCCTATATCCGCAGTCACACCAGAATCCTTCAAAATGTCAAGTAACCAAACATTAGGAGAAAAGTTGTCTCTACGCTTTTTTGAAAAGCTCAAGTCGCCCAGAAAACTGTTAAAATATCCCTTGCTCATATGCTTTTTCCATAACGTAGCTTCTCCAAAATTTGGTATGGCGCCCTGGCCGGGATTTGAACCCGGGTCGGGCGGGCGACAGCCGCCTATACTAGACCGGACTATACTACCAGGGCATACATTAAACACTATGAAATGTGCCAAGAGAATAGAAGCGAAACGTTGATTTATTAAGTTTTCTTGGTTTCTACAACATTTTTGAGAGGTTGTCCAGTATGGCTACATAAGATTTTTCTAGGGTTATTAGGCCTCCTGTTGGTCCTCCTTCTCCTACAACTATGTACTCGTTTGGTGCGTGGGCTCTTCCACCGTGGCCTATGCCCCCCTCGACGAATGGGAGGTTTAATGGTTCTCTGTTAAACATGCAGAAGGGGGCGCTTCCAGCCATGTGGGGCCATATTTCTGGTTCATAGCCGAACTCGCGGTAAGCCTTTATAACGGCTTGGGCTGCTGGCTCGCGGACGCTTGTTTTTGCCCACCCATACCCCTCTTCAAGCTGGACTATTTTTATTTCTTTAAAGCCATGTTTGTCCAAGTGCCTCCTTATCTTTGGTATGACTTCTTCAACGGTCATGTTGGGCACGAGGCGAACATCTATCTTCGCTGTTATTTTGTGGGGCAAAACGGTTTTAGTGCCAGGGCCTATGTAGCCGCTCCATATGCCATCAATGTTTAGGGTTGGCGAGTAAAGATATTTTAGCAGCGCCTCTTTCCCGTGGACGTCGTCGATGAAGCGTTCAACCTTCATCTCCTTCTTAATGGTTTCCTCATCAAAAGTTTTTTCCAGTTTATCTATTAATTCCATGTCTTCTGGACTTGGTGGGGCAACATTGTCATAGAAGCCCTCAACTAAGACTTTGTTTCCATCCTTTGATGTGAGGGTGCTTAGGGCTTGTATCATGCGCAATGCTGGGCTGTCAACCCAAGCCTTGTTGCTGCCGTGAATGTCAAACTCTGTTGGTCCGTAGCCCCAACTTTTTCCGTCCAGTTCAAGTTCAAAGTAAACTATTCCCTTGACGCCTAATGCCATTTGGACTTTGCCCTTTTCGTCCTGGTCGGCTGTTGGAAAGAAGACGGCATCCGCCTCCTTCAAAACATCCAAGTATTTGTTTATAAACTCCGGTAGGTGGCGGCTTCCAAGCTCTTCTTCACCTTCAGCCACAAAAATTAGGTTAAGCGGAATTTCTTCGCCCACCGCGGTTATGGATTCACAAGCATTCAAAAAGGCGCCAAGCTCTCCCTTAGTGTTTATTGCTCCCCTAGCGACAAGGCATTTTCCGAAAGGCGGCATCTCCACAACGCGGCCTTCTAAAGGCGGAACAATCCAGCCAGGTTCGTCGACCGGTTGCGTGTCATACATCATATAAACTATAATAGTTTTATCTGCACCGGCATTATAATACCCATAAACCACCGGATTGCCAGAAGTTTCTACGAGGTATGCGTCCTTACATCCTAAATGTCTCAAATAGTCTCTGACAAGGGTTGCGCATTCGCGTATGCCGAGATTTTCAGCGGATATGGAAGGTTGCCTAACAAGCTCTTGCAATCGTCCAATATGCTCCTCAAAATGGTCTTCAATATACCTGTAAACTTTTTCTCTGTTCATAACCACACCCGCTTTTCCTCCTTTAGATTTTAAAAGCTATAAAGCTTCACATGTTTAGTTCTAGATAATTTATATATCCAAAAACTGGATTTAATGGAGTGAGAGGAGAAGCCTTTTGCCTCCTAATGCTTCCCAAACCTACGCGATTATAATAGCGGCGTTAGGAGTTGCCATCGCATTTTTAATAATCCTTTATGCCATAAGACGAAAAGGGAAAAGGGAGGAGAAGGCTTCGGGGAAAGTTGAGACAACGCCTAAGGAAGTCCTACCCTTCAAAATTGTTAAGACCGTTTCTCCTGAGGAGGCTGCACGGGCGAAGGAGGAGCTTAGAATACTGGATTTGGAGAGAGAAATTTTAAGTGATGCCATTCGGAAGCTTTACGAGGCTCATGCTGAAGGCAAAATAACAGAGGAAGAGCGGGAAAGGCTCGCTCAAACCTACAAGGAGCGGATGATGGTTATAAAAGAGGCTATTGCAAGAGACGAGTCTCTAGTTGCTTTGCATGAGCTTGAAGCCATGCAAGAAGACCTAATAAAGCTTTTCAGCGAGCGCTTCGATGAAATAAGCGCCAAGATTGAGGAGCTCCGCTCAAAGGTTGAAGCCAAACCATTAAAGGAGATAACAATACCAACTCAAAAGCCGGCCAAACCACCATCAGAGAAGGAAGAAAAGCTAGAGGCAGAGGAGGAAAAAGCTAAAAAGAAGCGGAGAGTGCCTGCTAAGCCTCCTCCAAGAACAGAGGCTGAAAAACGCATAGAAGAAATCAGAGCTGAAGTGGAAAAGGTTTTGGAGAGACTGGGGCAGATGGAAATTGAAACCTAAAGAGGAAATGGTAGAAAAAGGCAAGAAAAACGCAGCTTTAGAAGCCGTCAAACACGTTAAAGACGGTTTTGTTATCGGACTTGGAAGCGGCAGCACGGTCGCCTATGCAGCTGAAGAAATTGGAAAAAGGATAAAAACTGAGAAATTGCATGTGAAGGTGGTTCCCACATCATATCAGGCTTTTATGCTTGCAGTGAAAAACGGCATTCCATTAACAACTTTGGAGGAGCATCCCATATTGGATTTGGCAATAGACGGGGCAGACCAGATAGACGAGAACCTAAACC
>Ga0272449_1003514_pt1 | contig 13428 bp, 13 predicted proteins | sample YNPCB0241_FD_198679 | JGI IMG/M metagenome (GOLD analysis project Ga0272449, IMG submission 198679) | Hot spring sediment microbial communities from Yellowstone National Park, WY, United States - YNP-CB-024-1 | ecosystem: Environmental > Aquatic > Thermal springs > Hot (42-90C) > Sediment...
CAAAATTATTAGAGAAATTGGCTAAACAATTAATTTAGTGGTATACTAAAGAAAATTAAAAAAACAAATATGAACGAAAAATTTTTTGAAAAAAACCATATTTTTTTAGTGATAGTTACTTTGAGTCTTTCGGTATTTCTTTTATCTAACGCTTGGCTAAGTTATCAACGAGCTAAAAATATTGTTGATCCTTCGCGGGCAATTACTTTTTCGGCAACAGGTAAAGCATATGCCATTAGCGATATAGCCAAAATTAATTTTACTGTTATTAATAAGGGAAAAGAAGCAAAAATAGTCCAACAAGAAAATAACCGAAGAGTTTCCAAAATAATAAAAGAAATTAAAGATTTAAATATTTCAGAAAAAGATATTAAAACCCAAAGGTATTCTTTAATACCTGAATATGATTATTATTGGTGTAGGGAGAAATCCCAAGATGAAAGAACTTGCCCGCCAAAAATTATTGGTTATTCTTTAGAGCAATCAGTAGAAGTAACAATAAGAGATTTCAACAATATAGAGCCGGTAATTAATATTTTATCTTTAAATCAAGTTGATGAGGTTTCTGATGTTAGTTTTGAAATAGAAGACATAGAAAATGTTAAAAACCTAGCAAGAATTGATGCTTTAAATAAAATTCAAGAAAGAGCAAAATTAATTTCTGAGAAGACCGGGCTTAAATTGGGTAAAATATTAGAAATTAGCGAAAATTATCCAGTTTTATATGATAAGAGAATAATGACTTTAAGTGCTAAAGAAAAAGCTTTAACCCCCAACGAAGTAAATGTTTCAATTGAGCCAGGGCAGGAAGAGGTAACAGTGACAATGACTGTTAAATATGAAATAAAATAATGGGTCAAAAGAAAGAAATATTTTTAAAAAATTTAACAAAAAAAGATTTAAAAGGGAAAAAAGTATTAGTCAGGGTAGACTTTAATGTAGAAGTGGAAGATAAAAAAATTATTGATGATTTTCGGATTAAAAGGAGTTTAAAAACAATAGATTATCTTTTAGAAAACGAAGCAGAAAGAATTATTTTAATTTCTCATTTTGGCCAGCCAAAAGAAAAATGGCAAAAAGAATTTAGTCTTTATCCAGTTTTTTTGTATTTACAAGAAATTTATAAAGAAAAAATTTTCTTTTTTCAAGAAAAAGAAATAGAAAAAATTCAAGAAAAAAATTATCCCGAGCAGTCTATAATTTTAATTGAAAATATTCGCTTTTTTAAAGGGGAGGAAGAAAATGACAAAAATTTTGCAAGAAAACTTGCTTCTGTAGGTGATATTTACATTAATGAAGCTTTTTCTGCTTCTCATAGAAATTCAGCTTCTCTTGTTGGTATTGTTGATTTTTTACCTTCTTTTTTTGGTTTTCTTTTTGAAGAAGAAATTTTTTATTTAGATAAAATAAAAAAAGATTATAAAAGTCCTTTTGTGGTTGTTTTAGGAGGTGCAAAAATAAAAGATAAATTGCCTCTTATTAAAAATTTTTTAGAAAAGGCGGATTATATTTTATTAGGCGGAGGTTTGGCCAATACAATTTTAAAAGCTTGGGGATTTAAAGTTGGAAAATCTCTTTATGAGAAAGAGATGATAGAAGAAGCTAAAAATTTGGGCTCTAAAAAGGCAGAATTGATCTTGCCAGGAGACTTTTTAGTCATTGATAATAAAAAGAATAAAAAAAGAAATTTGGGAGAAATTAAGGACAATGATATTATTGTTGATATTGGTCCAATTGCCTTATCTTTTTATAAAAAGATATTAAAAGAAGCCAGAACCATTTTATTTAATGGTCCATTAGGAAAAATAGAAAATGGCTTTCATTTGGCAACAAAAGGAGTTTTAGAAGAGATTTTTAACAATTCAAAAGCTTTAGCTGTTATTGGAGGGGGAGATACTTTAAAATGCTTGAAATTGTTTAATTTAGAGAAAAAAAAAGGAAAAAATATTTTTCTTTCCACTGGTGGGGGAGCAATGTTAAAATATTTAGCTGATGAAGAATTAGAAGCAATAAAAGTTATTTTTAACCAAAAATAATGATTGAAAAAGAGATTATAGTTTTATATCATTCAAATTGTTTAGATGGTTTATTTAGTGCCTGGGTGAGTTATTTAAAATTAAAAAATAAAGCCGATTATTTGGCTTTTAATTATTCTGATTCTCAAGAATTAAAAGAGATTAAAAATAAAAAAATATATTTTCTAGACCTTTCTTTACCAAAAAAAGTAATTCTTCAGCTAAAAGAAAATAAAAATTATTTAATTTTAATTGACCATCATTTAAGTTCTGAGTCTATTTTAGACTTATTCAATGAGAAAATTTTTAACCCAAATCATTCAGGTTGCATTTTAGCTTTTTCTTATTTTTTTAAAAAGAAAAGAATTTTTAAAATTTTAAAATATATTGAGGATATTGATCTTTGGCGTTTTAGTTTAAAGGATTCTTCTAAAATTTTCTCTTATTTAGAAGCTATTGAGGATTTAGATTTTAAAAAAATTAATCAATTAGCAAAAAAAATAGAAGATAAAAATCAAAGAAAATTAATTATTAAAAATGGGGAAATAATAGAAAAATACAAAAACTCTTTAATAAAAAAAGCAGAAGAAAAAGCTTTTTTGGTAAATTTTGAAGGTTATAAAGTGTTTGCTTGTAATTCTTCTTGTCTTTTTTCAGAAATAGGAAACCGTTTAGCCAAGAAAAAACCTCCTTTTTCAATAATTTTTTATTATAATAATAATGGTTTAAGAGTGTCTTTAAGGGGAGATGGTTCTTTAAATCTTTCCAAAATAGCCGAAAAATATGGGGGAGGAGGGCATTTTTCGGCAGCTAGTTTTTTATGGCCAAAAAATAAAAAACAAAAGGAACCATGGCAAAGAATATAAAATTATTTTTTAATAAAAATTTAAAAAATATTTTAATTATTCTTTTAAGTCTTTTCTTGGTTTTACTTTTTTTAGGGAAAGTATTAATTGAACAAAATAAAAATATATTAAATAAAAATAATGAATGTCCGATAAAAATGGAAGAAAGAATAGTTCAAGGAACTTCCATGGAGCCAGTAATTAAAGAAGGACAAAAAGTTAAAATTTTATTTGATTATTATAAATGTCATCCTATTTTAAGAGAAGATATTATTTTGTATCGCTACAGCGGCAATGAAAATCCTCTTATTAAAAGAGTAAAAGGAGTAGAAGGGGATGATTTTAAACTTAAAGAACAAAAAGAGGGTTGGTTAATTTATATCAATAACCAACCGTTAAAAAATTCTTTAGGTCAATACTATCTTTTAAACGAAAGGAGTTATCGATTACTTTCTTTATACGAAAGAGATTATAAAGGTAAAATTCCTGAAGGAGCTTATTTGATTTTAGGAGAGGATCCTTATGGATCTTTAGATAGTACTCGTTTTGGTTTTGTCTCTAAAGATGATATTTTAGGAAAAGTAATTTATGAAAATAACAGACAGTTTAAAAAATAAAATAAATAAAATAGAAGCATTTGTTGATGGTGGTTCCCGGGGTAATCCAGGAGAAGCTGCTTTAGGGGTAGTAATAAATGGAAAGGAATATGGTCAATATTTAGGTAAAAGAACAAATAATGAAGCTGAATACGAAGCGGTTATTTTTGCTTTAAAGAAAATAAAATCATTACTAGGCAAAGAAAATCTTAAAAAAACAGAGGTAGTTATTAATTTAGATTCTGAGTTAGTTTATAAACAATTAACTAATCAATATAAAATATTAGAACCAGAACTTCAAAAACTTTTTATGATAATATGGAATTTAAAGTTTGATTTTCCTAATTTAAAATTTAATCATATACCAAGAGAAAAAAATCAAAGAGCCGATAGAATTGTCAATTCTATTTTAGACCAAAAAGCAAAAGAAACCCTTCTTTAGTGTTCTCATTTTGGGCTTTTTGTGGTATTATTTAAATAATGCTCTTAAAGCCCAACAAAAAAATAAGAATTTTTTTAGCGGGGGGAGGCACCGGCGGGCATATTTTTCCCTTAATTGCTGTTTTAAGAGAATTAAAAAAGAAAGCTCAAAGCGAAGGGAAAAATTTAGAGATTATTTATCTTGGCCCAAATGATTTTACTTTTCAATTTATTTCAAAGGAGAACATTATTATCAAAACAATATTAGCAGGGAAAATTCGTTTGGATTTAAAACCTTTTTTTCTTTTAGATTTATTAAAGTTAATTGGGGGGTTAATTCAATCCTTTTTTTATTTTTATTTTTATATGCCGGATGCAGTTTTAATTAAAGGAAGTTATGGTTCTTTTCCAATTGCTTTTTGGTCTGTTATTTTCTTTATTCCTTTATATCTTCATGAAAGCGATGCTGTTCCAGGTACGGTTAACCTAATTTTTAAAAAATTTGCTAAAAAAATTTTTCTATCATTTGAAAGCGCTTCTGAATATTTTCCAAAAGGGAAAACTATTATTTGTGGTAATCCTATTAGAAAAGAATTATTAAATCTTCCTAATAAAGAAGAAACAAAAAAACTGTTAAAGCTTTCAGATCGACCGGTTTTAACTATTGTTGGGGGTTCTCAGGGAGCAGTTTCAATCAATGATTTAGTTTTGGATTGCCTTGATAAACTATTAGAAAAATTAGAAGTTATTCATCAAACAGGCATCAAAAATTTTTCGACAGTTTTAAAAGAGGCAGAAATAGTTTTTAAAGAAATTATAAAAGACGAAGAAAAAAGAAAATATTATCACCCTGTTCCTTTTTTTAAGGAGAAAGAAACACCTGATTTTGACTCCTGGAGAGATATTTTAGCGGTTACAGATTTAATAATATCTAGAGCGGGTAGTGGATTAATTTTTGAAATTTCCGCCTGCGGTCTTCCTTCTATTTTAATCCCTTATCCTTATGCTTCTAAGAATCATCAAAAGAAAAATGCTTATGAATATTTTAAAACAGGAGCCTGCCTAGTTTTAGAGGAAGAAAATTTAAAACCGAATATTTTTACTGAATTGATATTTCAAATAATATTTGATGAAAAAAAGAAAAATGAGATGCGAGAAAAAGCTATTGCCTTTTCTAAACCCCAAGCCGGAGAATTAATAGCGAAATTTATTTTAGAAGATTTTCAATAATATTATAATATGACTGACGATCCTAAAATTCCTCAAACTTTGTTTGGTCCTCGGGTAAGAATTGCTCCTTCGCCGACTGGTTGGCTTCATATTGGAACAGCCAGGACTGCTTTATTTAACTTTTTATTTGCTCGAAAAAATGGAGGAAAATTTATTTTAAGAATAGAAGACACTGATAAAGAAAGATCAAAAAAAGAATACGAAGAAAATATTCTTGAGGGATTAAAATGGTTAAATTTATATTGGGATGAAGGCCCTGATATTGGTGGGCCTTATGGCCCCTATCGCCAAAGCGAAAGAATAGAAATTTATAAAGAGTATCTTTTAAAATTATTAAAAGAAGAAAAAGCTTATTATTGCTTTTGTTCACCAGAAGAAATAGAGGCCCAAAAAAAAGATATGGCTTTAAGGGGATTAACTCCGATTTACTCTGGAAAATGTCGAAATTTATCAAAAAGAGAAGCCGAAGAAAAAATCAAAAGAGGAGAAAATTATGTGATTAGAATAAAAATGCCTCAGAAAAAAATCAAATTTAAGGATTTAATAAGAGGAGAAATAGAATTTGATTTAAGCTTAATTGGAGATATTGTTATTGCTAAAAGTCTTGAGGAGCCATTATATAACTTTACGGTAGTAGTAGATGATTATTTAATGAAAATTACCCATGTTATTAGAGGAGACGATCATATTTCTAATACTCCTAAACAATTAGTTTTACAGGAAATGTTAGGCTTTGAGAGACCTTTTTATGCTCATTTACCAATGATCCTAGGCCCTGATAGGTCAAAACTTTCTAAAAGACATGGAGAAATGGCTTTAACAGAATATAAAAAATTAGGTTATCTTAAAGAGGCAATGATTAACTTTTTAGCTTTATTAGGTTGGCATCCCTCTTCTGATGAAGAAATTTTTTCTTTAGAGGAATTAATTGAAAGATTTTCTTTGGAAAGAGTTCAAAAAAGCGGAGCGGTTTTTAATCATTTAAAATTAGATTGGTTTAATAGTTTTTACTTAAAAAAGATTCCTTTTGAAGAAATAAAAGAAAGATTTTTTGATTATTTAACAGAAAATAAACCAGAATTATTAAAAAATTATTCTAAAGATTATTTATCAGAAGTATTAAAAATAGAAATTCCCAGAATTAATAAATTCTCTGATTTGTTTCAGATTTCTAAATTTTTCTTTGAAGAAATTAATTATCCAAAAGAATTGTTAATTTGGAAGACTTCGTCTTTAGAACACACTCTTAAAGCCCTAGAAGATGCTTTAAAATTATTAAGTGAAATAGAAAAAAAGAATTTTAATGCTTTAAATTTACAAACAAAAATTATGGTTTTTATTGAAGAAAATAGTTTTTATAAAAATGATAGGGGAAAATTTTTATGGCCATTAAGGGTAGCTTTAACAGGAGAAAAGTTTTCTCCTCCTCCTTTTGAGATAATGGAATTATTAGGGAAGGAAAAAGTATTGTTAAGAATTAAAAAGGCCATTGATTTATTAAAAGGTCATGAATGATCAATTACTTCAAAAATTTTTTGATTTTTTTCAGGATTTTTCTAAATTGATGGAAAAAATTTATCAATCCCAGCTTTTTCAACAGTTTTTAGCTTTAATGAAAGAAGGGGGAAGAATTTTAGTTATGATTTTAGAGTTTTTAACTGATTGGCTGAAAAGAATTATCGAATAAATTGCTAAAATCAAAAATTTTAAATATAATTTTATAAAATAATAAAAAATGGAAGATGAAAGCAAAGAAAAAAAATATCAAAAATAATAACAAAAATAAAATTTTTTCATTAAAAAAGAGTTGGGCTCAATTGTTAATCCCGGAAATTCCTATTGCTGGTGTCTCGATTGAAGAGAGAGCTTTAAAGTTTTTATTTTTTGATAAAACACCAAATAAGATCAAGAATTTTCTTTTCTTCCCATTAAAGCCTGGTGTAATTGAAGAGGGGATTTTAAAAAAACCAGAAGAATTAAAGATATTAGTTCAATCTCTAAGAAAAAAAATAAAATCAAAAAAAATATTTATTATTTTAACATTACCATCCTCAAATTTCTATATTAACTTATTCACTTTGCCTTCGTTGGAAGAGAAAATGTTAGAAGACGCCATTCTTTTTAACCTTCAAACAAATGCCCCCTTACCCTTAGAAGAGGCTTATTATGATTGGGAAATATTAAAAGAAAATAGCCAAGGAGAAGTAGAGATTTTTTCTGCTTTAGGAATAAAAAATAATATTGATCAGTATTTAGAAATTTTTGAATTCTCGGGTTTTAAGGTAGTGGCAGTTGAACCTTATTGTCTTTCTTTGGGCAGGACTTTAAATTTCTTTTCAAAAGAATTTAAGGAAAAAAATTTCTTAGTTATCGATTTTAGGCTAGAAGGCATAGAATTTATGCTTTTTGAGGCAGGACAATTAATTTATTTTGATTTTGATTCCTGGCAAGAAATTTTTCCATCAGGCATTCCAAAAAATATTGAAATTACTCACATCGAAGATCATTTAAAAAAAGAAACCCCACCTTTATTGAATTACTTTCCTTTAAAAAGAAATAAAAAAATTGATTATTTTTCTTTCTTTTGTTTTGATAATAGATTTTTCTCGCCCATTCTTTCTTTCTTAAAGGATAACTATCAAATAAAAGAATTTCGTTTTAATTTCTCTCAATATTTTCCAAAAATTATTAATGAATCATTTTCAGGAGTAATTGGCTCAGCCTTAAGAGGCTTGATTCCAAGAGCCCGAGACGTTTTTATCTCGCTTAGTCCAATAGGAACAGAGGAAGATTACTTTTTAAATAAAACAACAAGGATTATTTCTTTATGGTCAAAAATATTTATTTCTATTTTAGGTTTTTTTTCAGTTTTCTTCGCTTTAGTTGATAAATCGTATCTTTCAGCAATCGAGAAAGGTTTTAAAAACTCCCTTTCGACTTATCAGGAATCACTAATATTAAAAAAAGAAAGAGAGGTGATTGAAAAAACAGAAGATTTTAACAAATTGGTTAATGATATAAATACTGTTTTAGGTTATCAATTAAAAATAAACGAAATTTTAGATTTATTAATGGAAAAGGCCAAAAACTTTAATGTTAAAATAAGAAAAATAATAATTAGCGGATATCCTTCTAAAAACTTTACTTTTCAGGGAATTATTGATAATAAGGAAAAAGCTTTTGATTTTGTTAATATTTTAAAAGATACAGGAAGATTTGAAAACATTAATCTTCCTTTTTCTAATATTACGGAAACTAATGAGGGGGTAAGTTTTTATTTAAATGGTAATTTCAAATAAAATATGGCCAGAGAAATTTATCGGCTTTATAATGGAGAAGTTATTTTAGAGTATGACCCTATTAGGCATACTTATGTTGCTAATGGAAAGCCAGTTTTAAGTGTAACAACAATTGTTTCTATTTTGGATAAATCCGAGGCTTTAATGAATTGGGCAGTTAACAAAGTCAAAGAATTTTTAGAAGCTCAATTAGTAGTCGGAAAAGTTTATGATGAGTTAGAAAAACAGGAACTTTTAATTGAGGCCACCCAAGCCCATAAAAAACATTCTCAAAGAGCGAAAGATATTGGAACTTTTGTTCATGAATGGCTCCAAAAATATATTGAATCTAAAATAAAAAATACCCCTCCACCACCTTTGCCCTTGAATATCTATATAAGAAAAGCAGTCGAAGCCTTTTTAAAATGGGAAAGAGAAAATAATATTCAGTTTTTAGAAACAGAAAGAAAAATTTATTCTAAATCTTATGAATATGCTGGCACTTTAGATGCAGAAGCAGTTTCTCATAATAAAATTTTTATCATTGATTTTAAAACAAGTAATACTATCCATCCCGAATATTTCTTGCAAACTTCTGCTTATACCCAAGCTCGAAGCGAAGAAAATGGATTAAAATATGATGATCCTTGGGTAATAAAAATAGGCAAAGATGGAACATTAGAAGCTCAACAAATGAAGAATTGGCAAAGAAATTTTGAAGCTTTTTTGTCTTGTCTAAATTTATATCGTTGGCGATATGAGGATGTAAAGAATCATTTTAAAAATCATTATCAAAATTTAAAAAATAATCAAAAAAAATTAAAAGATTTTTCAAATAATAATTTTAAACTTCCTTAAGAGAATGGCTATTATTATTGATGGGAAAAAGTTATCAAGAGAAATAATCGAAAATCTAAAAAAAGAAAGAGAAAAAATAAAAGAAAAAATTATTTTTGGGGCAATTCTAGTTGGTAATGACCAGGCCTCTTTATCTTTTTTGAAAAAAAAGAAAGAAATAGCCTCAGAGCTTAATATTGATTTTCGTCTTTATCAGTTTCCAGAAAATATAAAGACAAAGGAATTAAGGAAAAAGGTTTCAAGTATTTGTCGCCTACCTTATATGCGATCAGTTATAGTCCAATTACCTTTGCCGTCTCATATTAATAAACCCGTTGTTTTAAATGCTATTTTAGAAGATAAAGATCCTGATCTATTAAATGAAAGAAATTTGGGAAGATTTTACAATAATCGTTCTTTTATTTTGCCTCCTGTGGTTAAAGCTGTAGATTTTCTATTAAAAAAATACAAAATAAATATTTTAAGGAAAAAAATAGTAATTATTGGAGGAGGATTTTTAACAGGGAAGCCATTGAGTATTTATTTTTTAAATCAAAAAACAAGTTTTACTATTTTAGAAAAAAAATTAAGAAAAAAAGAGGACTTTATTAAGAAAGCAGATATTATTTTTACTTGCGCTGGCCAACCTAATCTTATAAAAGGGAAAATGATTAAAAAGGGAGCAATTGTTTTTGATTTATCTTATAATTTTTATAAAGGAAAATTGGTAGGAGATTGCGAGAGAGTATCAGTTGAAAAAAAAGCAAAAATTTATTCGCCGGTTCCCAATGGTCTTGGCCCTTTAACAGTAGCTTTTTTATTTTCAAATACTCTATCTTTGACAAAGAAAGCCCTACATTTGTTATAAAATTTTGAACTTTATTTGTAATAATGTATAATTTAATTAATGTTTGATTTAATTATCAAAAAAGCAAAAATTGTTTCTGGAAAACTAGATGAAGAAGCGAAAGAAGGTGATATTGGCATTTTAAAAGGGAAAATTTTAAAAATAGGAAATTTAAAAAATGAGATTTCAGCAAAAGAAATAAATGCTGAAAATTGCTTTATTTGTCCTGGTTTTATTGATATTAATAATTCTTCTGATCACAATTTAACGATTTTTTCTTTGCCTTTAGCCGAGAATTTAATCAGGCAAGGGGTAACTACGGTTATTATTGGTAATCAAGGTGTTTCTTTGGCTCCTCTTTTGAGAGGAGATTTAATAAATTTTGAAAAATGGGTGGATACTTCGAGAATAAATGTGAACTGGCAAACAGTGAACGAACTATTAGATTTATTAGAAAAGAAAAAAATTGGGGTAAATGTAGGAACTTTAGTTGGCTGGGGAAATATCAGGACTGATCTTACAGGAGGAGAATTTCGAAATTTATCTAAAGAAGAATTGGAAAAAGGCAAATATCTTGTTGAAAAAAGCCTAAAAGAAGGAGCTTTAGGTGTTTCTTTTGGTTTAAATTATTATCATGAAAAAATGGTTGGCATAAAAGAAATTTTAGAGATTGCCAAAATAGTTAAAAAATATAATGGTTTTTTAAGCTTTCGACTTCGGGATCCAGAAAAAAATTTCTTAAAAAGTGTAGAGGAAATAATAGAAATTGCTGATTTAACTAATTTAGAAGTAGAAATTAATAATTTTATTATCAAAGAAGAAAATAATGTTATTTTAAAAAAGGGACTTGAAAAAATTCATCTTTTTAACGAAGAAAAAGAGTTGATTAATTTTGACCTTTCTCCTTATGAATATCAAGTAGAAAACGCTTTTGAAATTTTACCCGAATGGGTTAGAATAGGGAAAAAAGAGAATTTCTTTAAAAATTTGACCGAAAGTGATTTTAAAAGAAAAATAATCGAAGAGTTAAAAGAAAAAAGAAACATTTATGCCTCTGCTGTAGTAATAGAAGCTAATAAAAAATGGTGGTTTGTTGGTTTGACGTTGAAAGAAATAGCAAAAAGATTTGATTTATCTCTTGAAGAAACTATCTTAAAATTGATTGAAATATGTAATAGTCAGATACTTTTTTTGGTAAAAAACACTACCTTTGAAAATATTGATCCTATTATTAATTCTTATTATTCTTTTATTAGCTCTGATAGCGGTTTTTCCAACCTTGAGGATATTACTAAAAGAATATGGACTCATCCAAAAACTTTCGCTAATTTTATTAGATTTTTAAAATATTATGTTAAAGAAAGAGAAAAATATTCTTTAAAAGAGGCTATTTCAAAACTAACTTTTCAAGTAGCTCAAAAAATTGGTTTAAAGAACAGAGGCTTAATAAAAGAAGGTTATCAAGCTGATTTAGTTATTTTAGATTTAAATTCATTGGATGATCCTACTAACTTTTTTAACCCCTTTCAATATCCTTCTGGAATAAAAACAGTGATAATTAATGGTCAAATTGCTTATCATAAGGGAATAATTTCTAAAAATTGTTACGGACAAATAATAAGAAATAAATCATGATAAAAAGAGGGGTGGCAACTTTTTCTTTAGATTATGGCCGTTGCCCAAAATGGCTATTTTTAAGAATGGTTAAATTATCTTTTAAGATAGTGACAAAGATTGTGGAGCAATATGGGCCAGATGAATTTATTAAAAGGATGGGTGACCCAGTTTGGTTTCAATCCTTTGGTTCTCTTTTGGCTTTTGATTGGAATTCCTCGGGTTTAACTACAACTTTAACAGCAGCCTTAAAAGAGGCGATCAAAGGCCAAGAAAGAAATTTAGGTATTTATATTTGTGGTGGCAAGGGAAGAACTTCTCGAAAAACACCGGAAGAAATTCAGCATTTATCAGAAAAAGGAGACATAAACGAAGAAGAAGCAAAAATTTTAATTTATAATTCAAAAATGACTGCTAAAGTTGATAATTCGTTGATTCAAGACGGTTATCAGATTTATCATCATTGTTTTTTTATTTCTAAAAGCGGGAAATGGGCAGTTGTTCAACAGGGAATGAATATTTTAGATCAGACTGCTCGTCGATATCACTGGTATTCAGACAGTTTAAATTTCCAAAATCCTTTTGGCTCAAGCTCTTTTGTTTTAGAACCTCATAGTGGAATTAGCGCTCAAAAGAAAAAATCAGTTGTTTTAAACTTGACTTCCAAAAAATCAGAAGAAAACCAAAAAATAAGCGTGGAATTAGTTAATTCGAGTTTTAATAGTTTGTTAAAAGATTTAAAAATTTTAAGCAAATATCAATCTGATTTATTAAGAACTTTAAGAGTAGGGAATTCTTCTTACCAATTAAGCCTTCTTTCGCTTGAAGATAAGGAATTTCATTATCATAAAGTTTTAAAAGAAGATTTTTTAAAGAATAAATATCTTTTAAAGGTTTTTTATCAATTAACAGAATTTAAACCAAAGAGTTACGAAGATTTAATTTATTTTAAAGGTGTTGGTCCGAAAACCATAAGAGCTTTATCATTAATAGGAGAACTTATTTATGGAGCTAAACCTTCTTATGAGGATCCCGCGCGGTATTCTTTTGCCTTTGGGGGAAAGGATGGTACTCCTTATTTTGTCGATAGAAAAACATACGATGAGACTATTAATTTTTTAAGAAGATATATTAAATAAAAATCATAAAAATTATGGGTATATTTCAGTTTATTGTTTTAATTTTCTCAGCTATTTTTCATGAAGTAGCTCATGGATATACTGCCTATAAATTGGGAGATGATACTGCTTATAGAATGGGAAGAATTACTTTAAATCCTTTGGCTCATTTAGATCCTATTGGTTCTATTTTTTTACCTTTGATGTTATATTTTTTTTCTCACGGAACTTTTGTTTTTGGTTGGGCAAAACCTGTCCCTTATAACCCTTTTAAATTAAAAAATATAAGAAGAGATTCTGCTATTTTAGCCTTTGCTGGTCCTTTAGCTAATATCTTAATGGCTTTAGTTTTTGGGATATTAATTCGAATATCTCTTTTTTGGGGTCTTTCTAGTGTCCTCCCGTTTTTTTCTGTGATAGTAGTTATTAATTTAATTTTAGCTATTTTTAATCTTATTCCCCTCCCACCTCTTGATGGTTCAAAGATTTTATTTTATTTTTTTCCCTCTCAAAAATTAGAGATATTTTTGACTCACTATAGTCTTTTTCTTTTGCTTTTATTTTTAATTTGGGGATGGGGAATTATTTTTCCAATAATTCGGATTTTGTTTTACCTTTTTACTGGTTT
>Ga0272449_1003517_pt1 | contig 13423 bp, 15 predicted proteins | sample YNPCB0241_FD_198679 | JGI IMG/M metagenome (GOLD analysis project Ga0272449, IMG submission 198679) | Hot spring sediment microbial communities from Yellowstone National Park, WY, United States - YNP-CB-024-1 | ecosystem: Environmental > Aquatic > Thermal springs > Hot (42-90C) > Sediment...
TATTAAGAGCCGATGAATATTATTCATAGTAGAGGTAAAAGCGGGGTAGGGTAGCCAGGGCGAACCCGCCGGGCTCATAACCCGGAGAACGCTGGTTCAAATCCAGCCCCCGCTAACTTTATATATTGCGGTGGATGGTTTGTTATACAAGACCTATATTTGACATTACGTCTCTTTCCTGTTTTTAGCTTAGGTTTGCTGAGCCCCCAACTATATACAACTAACTTTCCTCATTAATTCTTACTCCTTGATATATCATGATAAAAATTCAGCGCTCAAGAACAATACGCATTATTCGGTTCATTTCATTTAAATAATAATTAATAATTATTCAAAGATGTGTGGGAGTTTAGGTACCTAGGACTCCTGTTTGAGGCTTTTAAGCTATAATTTATGATGTCTCTACTTCTTGTTTTGATTCATCTTAGTTATATCAGGCTTACTTTAATACTGAGTACTGATTTAGGTAAAGGCTGCTCCTTTAGGAATTATCGTTGAAAAATCTATTTCCTTTCTTGATTCAAGCCATGTAGCAATAATAATGTGTTTATTTGTTGAATAATAGAGAATATCATTTCTTCTAGCAACATTGAAAAGAAGATTCAGGGATTGTGAAACACCTTTAGGAGATAGTATTATAGCATAGAGGGGTAACGCAACCTTACTATATCCTAACAATTGGGAAAGATCTCTTAGTCCAATCTTGCCAAGTTTACATTCTATAAAACTCAGATGCGCTTGCTTATTCGATTTTACGATGACTGCAGTTATATCAACTTCAATTTCATATGTTTGATAATGTGGAAAATAGTTATGGAGACCTCTTTCAAGTAGCCATTTTGATAAAACCTTTTTTGAAGTGTCTTCAACATATATTCTTGCATTCTTAAACTTATTCTGTAATACTTTCCGAAACCATGAACAAATGTCGGGATACATTTCTCTCTCGGTTTTGTACATGTTATTCGGCCTCTCTCTCAGCTTTTATTCACTTGTTAGTCGTTCATGACTTTTAATAAAATTTATGTACCTAGGACAACCTAAGTCAACGCAAATCTGCCAATAGGAATTGTAATGTTTTCCTCGTATCTCGGCTGGTAGTTTCTCAGAGTTTTCAGAAGGATGTATCGGTTTTGGCTTAGTTTTCTCTGTTTTTGGTGGACTACAGAAATTTGCCCTTGCAAATCCTTTTTCTCTATTATATTCAGCGAGTTCTTCAAGTATTTCCTGTTTATGAGACATGTAGAACCCTATTTTCTCAAAGTCGTCTGCAAAAATTTTAATTTGATGTTCCCTCGCCCAAGCATCCCTTCTACCTGCATTATATTCTTCCAAATATGGATCTCTAGTGTTAGGATGCCCCCATTGTATTACATCCACAGGGATTCTCAAATGGTCTTGTAAGAGATGGCATATTTGAACTGGTAAGTACCAATTGTAAGGACTGTTAAGAACGTCTAAGTATACCCGGCATTTCCCCCATCGATTCCTATTCGACCATCTTGCAGATCCAGCTACATCTGCAAATCCTCGGATAAATTCCTTCTTTATGGAGTCGTCTGACTCGAAAATCTGAGCTGGGACCTCAAATTGGTAATATGAAGTTTTTCCCTTCATAAGCATCTTAATGTTACGTAGAAACATCGTGTTCTTCAATGTCTCCAGTACTAAGTATACTGAATGTTCACCTTCAATCTGTCTGACGTTAACATCTGCAAGCTCATTTACTCTATTTATGACCCTATCTAAGCTTAAAAGTATTCTATCTCTTTGAGTAACTTTCTTTTTTATTCCTTCAACCTCTAAATTTCTGAAAGGGAATTCTATAGAAATTCTCTTTACTTCTGCTTGGTCTACTATCTCTCCCCTAGCAGTTATTAATCCAATGAGATATGCTACATCTTCGTCAATATAATCAAGCGATATTTTCTTCATCTTCATTTTCTTCGGCACCATTCTTCTTAAATATTAGAATATATTCATGAACTTTATTCACTATGAAAACATATGGGTAGCCTAGTGGTCGTAGATTATTATATTCTTTTCGCCTATCCCAAATTATTATATCTTCGAGAATAAATCCTATCCCGGTCATCATGTTCGTTATATCCATATGGAATGGAATAAACCGGGAGCCTTGACGAATGTCCATTACGACAATTATACACCGTTTATTACTTTTGAGGACTACGTGAACTTTTTTAAAAATAGACTTCAGCCTCTCCATGAATATATTAAAATCAGCAATATTGCCAAGGTCTCTCTCTAGAGATGAATATGGTCTTGGCTCTTTATAGTCAGCAGTTCTTTTTCTTGTATGAATGTTCCAGTAGGGAGGCGAAGTTATTACTAGGTCAACTGAATTAGGTTCAATATACTCTAAAAGATTCTCGGCATCTTCACAATAAATCTCATATTCTTCAATTCCAGTTTGCATAAGCTTCTGTTGGGAAAGTCTCTTCTTCGCAAGTTCAACGAAATCTGGATTAATGTCAAAACCGATTCCTTTTCGTCCTAAATCCCTTGAAGCAACTATGGTACTACCACTACCCATGAAAGGATCCAGGACTACTTCACCCTTCTTAGTATATATCTCTATTAATCTTCGACACAATTCTACAGGGAACATAGCAGGATGTTTAAGTCTACTTTCTTCTCTTGACTTAACAATATCCCATACGCTAATAGAATATTTCTCCCAGGTTTTTCCATCTAGATCATTCAGTCTTTCTTTTCTCTTAAGTGATGTGTAGGCTCCTTTTTCATTCATCAACTTTCCTTAAGTTTTATATATAAAAAGTCGTTTATAAGTTTAAGAAAGAAAGTATCTATCCTCTCGGTTTGTCTTTTTCTATGCTTATTCAATAATAGTTTGAGACCATGAGTTACCCTCTACATGTATTTCATGAAATAGTTAAGGATAAAGTTAACATCCTCCCATTTTCTCGTTATATTGTTAAAATTTGGTTGGCCATTTCTTCTAAATGGATTTCTTCTAAATGGAGAGAACTTAAAGTAATGTTGGACCGTAACGTTTTCCCAAGACTCGTATAAATATTTTTTAGTCTAATTGATGTCTCCCAGTAAGTTTTTAGAATACTTTTTTCGTAAATAATTCTGTTAAAGTCTCAGTGTATAGAATTGCCTTAATGAAAGAAAGATTAGCAATTACTGTTTAACTCTCGCCTATTTTTTCTTCAAGATTTATTCCTTAACCAAACTAAACTTCATACTAAAAATTTTTAGGGGTCTTTGACAATAAATAAGTGATGACTCGATTAGAAGTTAGTTATACCGATAAGATTATGATTTTGATATTGTTGGTATTCTTGTTAGGGATAAGTTTCACTTACAAAGATATTCAAGGCTTATCCTTAGAGCAAGATAAAGAATTGGAACCTGGATTTGATGAAACTAGTGAGTATATGATTGGTGATGTAGGAGTATTAGTAATATTCGTTGATGATGCTGAAGCAAGTTGGACTCAAAAAGAAATAAACAAAGCATTAGAAGATGTTAACTATGCACTTAATTGGTGGCGTGAACAAGCTTCCATGAATAATGTACCCTTAAATTTTAAATTAACTTACATCCCACACCCCATAAGAACGCATTATGGTGCTTCTAGGATGACGCCGGATCAAAATTATTTATGGATTTCTGAAATATTAAAGGAGATGGGTTATCCAGCTGAAAACAACCCTGAATATAATGCCAAGATGATAATATCAGAAATGAGGGAAAAACTAGATGTTAATTGGGGATTCTTAATATTCATGGTAAAAGATCCTAACTGGAATAATTTTGGGGGCAAAATACTAGGATATGCAGCAAAGCTTGGAGGTCCTTATATAGTGGTTGCATGGAAGCCTAGTGAAATACCTTTAGGGATATCCATAGAAATTCCTTTTTTGAATATAGATATATCGAAATTCAATGAGATGGTTGTAGCTCATGAAATCGGCCATGTATTTTATGCTACTGAGGAATATGATGGTAAACGACAGAGTAGTGGATATTTCAATGAATATGAAAATGAAGATTCAGACTGTATAATGTATGCCGCTGTAGATTTTATCAAAAATTTAATTTTATTCTTAAAGCAGCATTTAGGTTTTTGGTGTGTTTCTGAAGGAACGAAGCGTCAAATTGGCTGGGTAGATGATAATAAGAATCATATTCCAGATTTATTGGAGGTGGAGACAGAGCTTGAGGTTGAAGGATTTAAACCAATTACAGATGATGATCCACTTAGATTTATAGGAGAAATTAGATTTAAGCCTCTTCCAAATAGGAATCCATATGGGACAGGTAGAGATGTAACTATTGTGAAGATGAAACAGGTTTCAGCTACAATCTATTATAAAGGGAGAGAGAAAACTTTCTTGATGGGTGCGATTGATGGAGCTTTTGATTCACCTAAAGAAGATGTGGACTTCGTTATTCCTTTTTCAGGAGTAGGAGAACATAAGATAGAAGTAACTATAGAGAATAATTTTGGACTTTTTAAAACGAAGATATCTCTGTTCAGCACTTACACCTATATAAAAGTGGATGAAGCCATATCGGTTCCTAAACGTGTAGATGTTGGTAGTCCTCAGAAAATAGGTTTCCATGCTGTATGGGCTCATAACAATGAACCAATAAGTAATGGAATGTTGTATATTAATGATAAGCCTGCTTTACCTGATGGAAATGGCTGGTTCTACATCACTGATTCTTCCGATATTGTTAGAGAGGTAGAATATTCTATTACTGCTGGAAAGATAGGAATTAAAGTTAGAGTAGGAGACCAGTATTATGAGGATGAGATTAATAAGTTAGAAGTTACAGCACCATCCATAAAATTAGTCTATGATAGAATCGTGATTAATCTTAATTGTGATGATACCCGTATTAATATTCATGAGAATCCGATTATCAAGTATGATGCTTTCTATGAATATGATAAGACACCATTTGAGGGTGAAGTATTACTGGAGCCTGAGCCTAAAGCTTTAGGTTATGTAGGAGCCGTGAAGTATAGAGTTAGTAAAGTACATGACTCCAAATATGGATTGACAAGTTTCCACAGTAATGAGATAGAAGTTATATTTGATAAAGTTATTGTAGATGTATCTGCTGAGTTTTACCGTGTTCAAGTAGGGAAAACTGCAACTTTAAATGTAGTAGCAGTATATGATTATGATAAAACACCATTTGAAGGTATAATATACATGGATGGATATGAGATAAGTCTCCGGGGAGAATTAGCCAATAGAATTAAAATTCAACCAGAGAATAGATTAATCAGCAAATCACTAAGAGTATCAAGTATAAGAGATTTAAAATATGGGATTACAGAATTTACATCAAATTATATAGAGGTAAAGTTTGATAAATTAAAATATAATTGGAAACTGGAGCCTACTCTATTCGGTGTCTTAGTAAATGTCGAGATATGGTATGAGTCTGATAATTCTCCAGTAGAAGATGCAATAGTGTTAGTTAATGGACAGCGAATACCGCTTGTATCGTATAATCGTTACTCTGGACAAATACCTATGCTAGCTTTAGAGGATGCGATTAAACTACAGATTGAGAAAGGAGGATTTGACATAACATATGATATGCAAGTAGTCTATAATCAATCTAATTTAGCATTCTATACTCTTATTTCCATATTCGGACTAATAGTAATAACATCACTCATAATCAGGTCTCGTTATCATAGACGAATAAGAGCACCGCCTCCTAGACCTACTCTCATAGGACCATCTAAGCCAGAGATAGAGAAAACTAGCTTTGAAAATATCTCTAAGTATATAGAAGAAATAGAAAAGTATATTGTAGAATTAAATAGCTTACGGGCTCAGGGAGTATTTGATGAACAAGCATATGAAAGTATTAAATCTGGGTTAATGACAAGAATAGCTGATTTAAGTAGTAGATTAAAGGAAGATGTTTCTAGATTAAAGCAGGAAGTATTGATTAGACAGGATAAGCTGAAAATCCTTGCTGAAAGATATTCAAAAGGAATTCTAAGTGAAACAAGCTATCTAGAAATATTAGGTAAATTGATTAATGAAATAAAACAATTAAGTAGCGAATTAACACAAAAACAAGATATTCTTAATAAGTTAGAAAGACTAGTAAAATAGACATGATTGTGACAATGAATATTAATGAGAGAGAAAAAGACTTGATGGTTTCAAGTTCAGCTTTATAATCTTCTTCATTTATCTTAAGTCAATAGACAACTATAGTATGAGTGAACAATACTTGTCCCCCATTTACTGAGAAAACCCATTTTAGACAACAAGTCGAAATATCATCTCCCTGAGCCTTCTAAAATAAGCTTATCGCTAAAGATTCTTAAGGAAACATCTTGCCTCCATTACTTAAAGATATTAATAATGGTTATCTTTTCAAGCCTTATGCTGTGAAGTTATGATGGCTCCATAGTAGCATGTATAGAAGATTGATATATCTAAGTCTGCCTCAACCGTTACGTATTGACCTCTTGGTACAAACACTGATTTTGTAGATTCGTCACGGATTGAGTCACATGTAGTATAAAATTTAACCATAGCGTATCCATCAGCTGATCCATAATTCTGAAGTGTTGCTGTAACTCTCGCTCTCACATCTAAGCCTGCAATGTAGCTTCTACCATTTACTGAAACAACACGTATATCAGGATATGTTGATGACTGTTGTAAATAGTTAATCACTCCCCCAACTAACGCTATAGCTATTATCACTAAAATTACTACTCCTAACCATTTTAACCAATTGTGGGCTTTATCTATAGCATACCTTTTGTATGTCGCTATCTTTACTAAATAGCCACAATAGGGGCAGTATCTATCTTCTTCATCTATAATTGAATTACATCTAGGGCATCTAGGCATATTGAATATCCCCCAATCTCGTTCCACATCTTGAGCAGAACCTTGCATCAGGCTTATTAGTATGTCCGCATATAGGACAGATAGTTTTCGTATCTTCGATTTTATCTAAAGAAGATAGTCTTTTTTCTGATAATTCTTTATCTAGAGTTCTCATACTATCTTGGCCAGTAACATATAAAATTTTACCGTCTTTCTCTACAACATCGACTAAACCGTGCTGAAGAAGCTTATCAATGACTCTATAGACAATTCTTGGAGGAATATTTCCATATATTACAAGTTCATCTAAAGAGGCTTTTCCCCTAGACCTAATGACTATTAACGCTCGGGTTACCGCATTATCAAGCTCTCTACCCTTCCAAAATCTATAAATGAATAATACTACGAAGATAAATAATACCGTTAATAAAAGCCATTCAATTCCTTGAATAGGCATACTAATAGTTAATGTACAATTTATTTAAACGTTTAATGATATCAATATTTTGTTTTGCAGAATTGTCAGAAACGATTCTAGAATAACCGAAATTGATGCAAATTGAGATAAAGAGATTTTAAGAATATCAAGCACTACCTAGTTTTCCTTCAAATTTGTTGTTAAGTAATGAATTTTTAGAACATATTAATTATGGCCTTAAGATGTTTTCAGGGATTGGAGAAGTTTCAAGAGGCGTGTAGCATCCATATTTTGGGTCTTTTTCTAGTTTCGAGATTATGAATTTATCTACTTTTATGTATCTCGTACCTGTATTTTTGCCACCCTAGTATCTCTCTTTTCTCTATGTCCTTCATCTTTTTTCCTTCAAGTATTTTCGCCTCCTCTACATAGACTAAATATATCAATGACCATGATACATTAAATTAAAGACCATTATTTCCTACGTTTCTCTTTCAGGAAATCAACAATAAGGTTTTTTAGCAGATTAGAGATAGATATACCATCTTCCTTAGCTATTCTTAACAATTTTTTGTAAAGATCTCTTCTCAAATATATTGTTAGCACTGCGTAATCTTTCTTTCTGTTAAGAATGAATATTATCTCGGATGCATAGTAAGTCTTCATTCTCCGAATATACCTATATATTGCGACTAGCTGGTCAATTGAATATTTTTCAAGCTTCGGATTTATTCTCCAAATCTTGTAGAATCCATAGCCTGCCTCAGTCGGCTTCCTATCTTGTATAACTATCTGGAAACTTTTTAGAGTATTTAATACGTGGCTAAGCCAGGTTCTATTCGAGAAATGCTTAGCTAATTCATCGAACCGAAGAGGACCATCTTCCAAATACATGAGAATTCTTTTGACGGTTCTAAGGGTCGGGTAACCTGACGCCAAATTAGTATCATCTCTCGGGATAATGATACTATTCTCAGATTTATAAGCTTTCGTTTACATAGGTATACACATGAAAATATGTAAAAGAAGGGAAACAACAGTTATATCGTTTAGAATAAAATCCAAGTATGCAGAGAGGATCAAGCAGTTAGCTGAAAGAAATGCGTCACTAACCCTGTCCGAGTGGCTTAGGCAGATGGTTGAGAAATATTTGGAGGATTATGGGGATGATCACGAGAGCTATAGGTGATTTAATGTTAGATCAACTCCTCGATTTGATAGATACCCTGGAGGAAATTAAGAAAAAACTTAAGAAGGCAATCATGAAAGAATCGATCAATCATTTTTACCCAAGTTATGTAGAAAAGATTGAAGCTATCATAAGGGAGCTTGATGAACTTATCAAGACCATAAGTGGATCGGAGGAAATAAGAAGAGGAGATAAAAGTGGAGAAGAAAAATGAAGAAAAGATTATGAAAACATTCTTAGATGAAGGTGATATAGTCTGCGATAGATGTGGACGGTTAGCTAAGAGGGATGAAGTCGTTGAGGTGAGAGACCCTACTTCAACGATAGTTTTACACCAGCATAAGATGAGGTGTGAAGATGCAGATAAGTAAACTATCTGAACAAGAAATCCTCACAGGCATTATCCTTCGTGGAAAATCATCTGTCATAGAACAGATAATCCAGACATTAGAGAAAGATAAGAACATTAAATTGGTTTATGTTAGACGGGCAAAACCTGAACCTTACCTGATAATTATCGAAACCTATAAAGTTGGGGGAACGATGAATGCATTCAATCCATGAATCCATCAAGATATATAGGGGCCACAATCTAATAGTTCTACCACTACTTCCGAAATCTAAGCAATGTATAGTGGAAAATTGGCAGAGACTTGAACCTGAGAAATTGCTGGAATATCTTAATGAAGACTCCAATATTGGCATAAGACTTGATAGTTTAGTCTGCGTAGATATCGAGAGGCCTGAGCTGTGGAGCGTCTGCACAGACTTATCAGTTGAGACTATGGCCTCAAAGACCTGGGTTCAAAGGACTGGTGGAGGAGGATTTCATATTTTGTTTAAAGGGGAGGCTAAACCCTTCAAAGTCAATGGCTTCGTAGAGATTAGGAATGGTAACAGCCAATACATAGTTGTATCTCCTTCCATCCATCCCGATACAGCTAATCCGTATCAATGGATAACGGATATCGAAAAAGTTTCAATCGCCGAAATCTCAAAGGATGATTTGGAAAGATTACAGCATAAACTGGAAACTCTTCGACGGTTCAAAAAATTCATAGAGGCCATGACTCATTGTTGGCAGAAGTATCATAGACATAACATCGCATTATGGCTATCAGGCGTCCTCTATAAGATGGGCTTATCAATAGAAGATGCTGAGACTGTTCTAAAAGCTGTTATGTTTCTAGGGCATGATGAGGAAGTTCAAGATCGGCTTCGTGCATTACAAGACACTTATAGAAAAGATCATTTAAGGGTTAAGGGGTGGTCTGGCCTTCGAGAAGAACTAATTGAGATTACAGGCTCAGTCGGGGAAGCCGAAAAAGTGTTGAAGCTGCTTCCAATACATAAGGGTTTGTTATTCGAGGTTAAAAGTTTGAAAGAGCTGGTTGAGGGAGCTAGAGAGATAAGCTACATTGCTAAGCCGATTCTTCCTCGTGGAACATTAGTTTTGTTCACGGGTCGAGGGGGAGTGGGTAAATCTCTCTTAAGCCTCTATATGGCCCACCACATCGCAAATGGGAAACCCCTCTTCAACTATTTCGATGTAACTCCCTCGAAGGTTTTAATCATCGATAACGAAAACACACCTACAGTTTACCGAGATAGAGTTGAAAGCTTAGGTTTAAACCCTATTGACCAAGTCGATATAATTAATTTAACGAATTTTAGGCTTGATAGAAAAGGGGCCATAGCTAAGCTGAGGACATTGATCACTACCAATTCCTATGGGGTTATCTTCATCGATAACTGGACGACTATAACCAGTAGAATCGATGAAAACAAGTCGAATGAAGTCTCGAACATTTTAACGAAACTTAGGAAGTTAGCATATGAATTGAATTGCACTATTATTCTGGTGCACCATTTAAGGAAATCTTTACCTTACTCTCATAGCATTGACGAAGTTAGAGGCTCCAGTGTCTTAGTTAATGAGGCCGACCTCGTTTTACTACTTGAGAAAGGTGCAGCTCCAAACGAGAGGATAGTTAGAACATTGAAGAACCGTCTAGGGGAGGAATTCGCTTTCAGAGTAAACCTCAGATATGATGGAGAAGGGATGCTTAACATCGAGTATGCAGGTGAGATCGAAGAAGCTCTAGACTCGAATATTATCAAGGCTGCAAATGAAATTAAAACGTTCATGCAGATGGTTCATATCGCGAAAAGAAAAGAAATATTCGAAGCAATGAAAGGGTATAGCGAATCAACCATAAAGAGGGCCATAAACTACCTATTAGCAGTAGGTGAGCTGAAAAGAGATGCGAGAGGAATATATACGGTTAAGGAATCCCTCGATGGGATAGTATAGTGGTAATACGCTTCGGGTCAAAAGGTCCAATATATTATAATATTATGAACCAACTGACCCAAAATTTACGAAGACCCTTCGACAATCAACGAATTGAGAAAATAGAGAAAAATTTAAAAATTCCCTATATTTTTTCTTTATAAATAGTCTTTCCAGAGCCTTATTCAGCCTTTTTTAGTCATTTTTCCCAAAAGCAAAACGAAAGCTTTATATATTCTCAGTTAAAGTGAGAAAAAGCTTAAATATGAGAATGGCAAAATGACATCATTTCTCGCTTGTGGCCACAAAATGACAAAAAATAAAGGAGGTTTTAGGGTTTAACGATATACTTTCGCTAGCCTTAGAAACATTAATGAAAGCTTGAATCGATAGAGATTTATCTCTATGGCCCACCCCTTATAGCTTCTATCGAATTCTTCTAGATCCCAGCTAACTAGTTGAAGTGGTCTTCTCTTTAATGTCTGCATTATATTTCATCTCCTGTATAATCGTTTACTAATTTAACGACTGATATGCTGATCCTGTACCGCTTTAAAAACGTAAACTCAATGAATCTTCCTCTCCAATCCCTCTTTGGCTCCGATTCTCCACCTTCATAGACTTTAACTTTTAACATGCACTACACCTCTTTCGTATATGGCTCATTGAACAATCTCTGGAAGATCTCATCGAAAAGCTCAGCCATCTTTACGGTATGGTTTCTGCGAATATTAGATATGGCCTCACGGTTTCGATCCTCAATATTCTTTAAGCTGAAGTCTTCAAGTGTTGTTTGGATCGCTTTTCTCTCCATCTCATATACCTCATTAAAATATGGTTTATTGTGGTTAATTAAGGTTTACCATGGTTTAACGATAGCTTTATAATCTGGTTTAACATGGTTTATCAGGGTATGCCTCTAATCAAGGTAAGTGATGAAACAAAAAAGAAGCTAGACTCATTAAAGATCCATCATCGAGAAACATATGATGATGTTGTTAAACGTTTAATTCAATTTTATGAAAAGCAAACTAAGAAAACATAGGATGAAAACTTATCGATAATTTTACGAGGTAAGCCAATGAGGTCATGGCTCAGAATGGGTCTTCATACCTTAAGATTATTCCTTTTACGAATTTGGTGTATGCTTCATCGCTGGAGAGAATATCGTTTACTTTTTCCTCGATGAGTTTCTCTTTTGGCTTACCCTGTTTCTTGGAGAGCCTATCATATAGTTCATCAAACTCTATGGAGATGTATTCTCTTAGCAAGCTTGGATTCCGTTTAAGATACTCCCTAGCTGTTTCAGGGTCTCGGAATATCAGGGTATCAACGATTACTTTAGTATACTGGTTCATGAATTCTCGTAGCGATTCTATCTCTTTTCTTAGCTCCTGCTGTATCCCGATAGTTGATAGGGCATATCTTTCATCTAGCAGCATGCCACATTTATCGCATGCTATAACGTTTGGTTCATTGAGTGATTGGCATCTAGGGCATATCTTCGGTTTGAGGGTTTGCTCTCTTTCCTCTTTCCTGGATGGGAGGCCATAGTATTCGAGGATTGATGAATCTATGTCTAGCCCAGCTAGTCTTACATAGTGTTCCGCCATCTTTGATCCTGCAGTCCATCCAGCGAATGCCTTGAGTTGGTGCTCTCTTAGAATGTTGGCTAGCTCCGTTAATCGGCTATGCCTAAAAATGTATGGATACATCCTCTTATTTATTCGAGCTTTCTTCGCTAACCTCTTTACTAAACCTATCAAGCCAGCCTCGGTGAATTCTTCGCTCCCCCTCCCAGTCTTGACTTTTACGAATAGCTTAGCTTCGGGATTGCTTTTTTCTGGATGGCTATTCAGCCACTTGGTTAGGTATGGTATGGAGAAGACGAGGGGTATTCGGCGCATACCAGTCTTGCCATTCACGTATATCTCTCCGTGGCTACTGTTTAGCTTCACGTCCTTAATTCTCAAATTGATTATCTCTCCAGGTCTCGCTCCAGTATCATAGAGCATTGCGATGAGGCATTTATCCCGTGGGTTATCTGCATTATCTATAAGCTTCAGGACTTCCTCTTTAGTCAGGATATCGTTGGGAGACTTTACGGGAAGCTCCTTCTTACGGATGGTTGTAGAGATGTTCTCGACGACCTTAGGATACGGGCCTTTCCTCCAGCATCCATTTAGAAGCCATCGGTAGAATGCTTTGATTCGAGTAGCATACGTGGCCCTGGTATGAGGCTTCCGATTTGACAGGAAAGCTAGTATATCCTGCTCTCTAGCCTTCCTAAACTCTCTACCCCCTAGATGCTTATCTAAGGCTGCTAGGACTAGAGCGTAGCTCCTCTGGTAATCCTCGCTATACCCTTGACCTTCAAGGAAGGCTAGGAAATTGAGGATAACCTGTTTATTCTCAGGGTTCAAGGTATTCTGCATTATGAAGGCGATGGTCTCCCCTCTCAAGCTCCTCGGACCTTAATTTGGCTTGGAGGTATTTAAGCGAAGTGATCTAGATCAAATGTTTAGTTCAGCGCTCAAGATCTCGATCATCCCGCTTGGGGTCAGCCTGGTCAGACACATCATCTATATTTTCCTTCTCTTCTCTGTTATTAAGATTTTCCTTAGTATGACTGTGGATATAATGTGAGGGTG